>Ga0129336_10000327_pt1 | contig 27481 bp, 13 predicted proteins | sample CPB6_02_DNA_FD_96878 | JGI IMG/M metagenome (GOLD analysis project Ga0129336, IMG submission 96878) | Freshwater to marine salinity gradient microbial communities from Chesapeake Bay, USA - CPBay_Sum_0.6_0.2_DNA | ecosystem: Environmental > Aquatic > Marine > Coastal | place: USA: Chesapeake... | reverse complement strand
GAAAGTCAGTTGTATTTTGTCTTCCTGGAAGAGGAGTTTCTTATACTTACCTAAAGAACTTTGTACAACTTTGTTTTGATATTGTACAGGCAGGTGCAAGTATTCAGATCTCTCAAGACTACAGTTCAATGGTGAACTTTGCACGTTGCAAATGTTTAGGTGCAAATGTTCTGCGTGGACCAGATCAAATTCCTTGGGATGGTAAGTTGAAATATGACTATCAACTTTGGATTGATAGTGACATTGTTTTTAATACTGAGAAGTTTTATCAACTTGTACTCATGGATAAAGACATTGCTTCTGGGTGGTATTGTACAGAAGATGGTATGACGACTTCCGTTGCTCATTGGATGGAAGAAGATGACTTTCGCAATAATGGTGGAGTCATGAATCATGAAACTCTAGAAACCATTAGTAAGCGTAGAAAACCATTTACAGTTGACTATGCTGGTTTTGGATGGTTACTGATTAAGCATGGAGTTTTTGAACATTCTGAAATGAAGTATCCTTGGTTTGCTCCAAAGATGCAAGTTTTTGAATCTGGTGAAGTTCAAGACATGTGTGGAGAAGACGTATCATTCTGTTTGGATGCAAAGGAAGCAGGCTTTGAAATCTGGTGTGATCCTCGCATTCGCGTTGGTCACGAAAAGACAAGGATTATTTGAAATGTCTAACGAAAGGTATAATATTCTGTGTAAAGGGCGTAGAATTTATACTGCGCTCACAGAGGAAGAATACTTTAATATCATGGAGGATCTGTCGATAGAGTATTATCAGACAGGTTCTCCAAACCCTGAAGAACTTGAAACTGAAATTTTATTGGAGAATAATCAATGGCTGCAAAATCAAAAGTCGGACTGAACAAGAACAGCTCTTATATTCCTGGACCTCCTAAAAAATCTCGCCAAGGCGATGGAATGGGAACCAAGTACGCTGCGTCTTCTCGTAATAAAGCACGTAAAAAGTATCGTGGACAAGGTAAAGGATGAATGTATCACTTAAATGGTAATGATGAATGGAATTCTATACATTCTGAAGACCTTTGGGTATATAATAAACTTTTTCTAAGTCGGGTTTTGGGTTATACCTGTGGTCCTGTTGGGACTACGGTTCCTAAACCCGACTTTTATATTGTTCGTCCAATGGTAAACTTACTTGGTATGGGGCGTTTTGCTCGTCAAGAATGGATTGAGAATCGTACAGATGAGTTTCATCCCAGTGAGTTTTGGTCTGAGATATTTGAAGGAGAACATTTAAGTGTTGATTTTCGAAATAAAAAGGCAGAACTTATTGTTCTAGGCACTCGAAGTCAAAAAGAACCTTATTATAAGTGGAATAAGTGGGAAAAGGTCAATAGAGAAGTATCTTTTCCAGACATCTTAAACAGTCTGAAGGGAAATTATGAATGGATTAACTGTGAGTTCATTGGTAATAAGTTAATTGAAGTTCATTTTCGTCAAAATCCTGACTTTCGTTATGGCAATTCGGTTGCAATACCAGTCTGGGATGATGAAAAGATAGAAAATATGACCTTTGTGAAAGACTCTGACTATCTTCGCAAGGGTTTTTACATCAAATAAATAATTTTTTCATTCAAATTGAGTTGGAACAGTTTTCAATGGGTAAACACCTGCTCCTAGAGGTGTATGATGTTCAGTTTGACCTTATTAATGACGTAGAATCTCTACAGAACGTCATGATTAAAGGTATTGAACGTGCAAAAATGACAATTTTAAATACATTTTCACATTGTTTTATTCCACAAGGGTGTACGGTCGTGATTGCGCTGGCAGAAAGTCACGTTTCTTGTCATACTTGGCCAGAAAATGGGTGTTTGGCAATAGATGTTTACACTTGTGGAGAAGGAAATCCAAAATTAATTGCTCTTGAACTTCTAAAATATCTCAATTCGGATAATTATTTGCTTCGGGAACTCGATCGTTAAATAAAAATAAGGAGATAGCAACCTCCTTTATAAAAGTTCTGTTTTATTCACTAAAACAGGAGCTAAAATGTCAAACTTACCAGTTGATAGAGACAGTAACTACATGAGAGAAATGTGGGGAACTGCAAAACTTGTCACTGATTATGACAGTTCACCACCAAAAAGAGTGATTCAAGAAGTCATGCATGACTTGGCACCAAAGCATGATCTTAAAAAACAAGTTGAATTGCATGAAAAAATTCGTAACGATGAAGATTATGATGATTGGAATTATGGTACTGAACCATCATATGGTTTTCCTTGGAAATAACTATAAATAATGTCAGAAAATCATTGTCCATATGGCAGTCACAAGAATATCAAGAGCCTTTAAGGACATTAGTTTGTCCTTTGAGCCTCATCCTGTGACAAAAGATTTGCCGATTCTAAAAAATGAATCGGCAATTCGTCGTTCTGTGAGAAATTTGGTTGAAACTTTACCGACTGAAAGATTTTTTAATTCAATTCTTGGTTCTGATGTTCGTTCAAGCCTTTTTGAATTTGTAGATTTTGGAACTGCATCAGTTATTAAACGTCAAATTGAAGTTTCTATTCGAAACTTTGAACCAAGAGTTGCAAATTTGAAAGTTCAAGTCAATCCTCAACCAGATCTTAATGCATTTGATGTAACTATATTTTTCGATATTGTTGGTCAAGATTTTCCGACTCAAGAATATACATTTTTATTAGAGGCAACAAGATAAAATGCCTTTTACAAAGTTTACCAATTTAGATTTTGATCAGATAAAAACTTCAATCAAAGATTATCTTCGTGCAAATTCAAATTTCACGGACTTTGATTTTGAAGGATCAAACATGTCGGTTCTAATCGACACTCTTGCATACAATACCTATATTACGGCATTCAATACCAATATGGTTGCGAATGAATCGTTTCTAGATTCAGCAACTCTGCGTGAGAACGTTGTTTCTCTTGCAAGAAATATTGGGTATGTTCCTCGTTCAAGGACTGCTGCAAAAGCATCAATAAGTTTTAACGTATCCACAACAAGCACTGCTGGTTCGTTGACTTTGCAAGCGGGTCTTGCTTGTGTAGGAGCAGAAAATCAATCAAACTACGTTTTTTCAATTCCAGAAAATGTAACGACAAGTATTAATTCTGGAACGGCATCATTTTCAAATGTTGACATTTATCAAGGAACTTTTGTAAAGAATACGTTTACCGTAGATGGTTCGTTAGATCAAAAATTTATTTTAAACAATTCATTTATTGACACCTCAACTATTGTAGTAAAAGTTAAAGGTCTAAGTGATACTGGTGATGGAAAAGAGTATAGTCAAGTTAATAATATTTTAAACATTAATTCTACATCTGAGGTTTATTTACTTCAAGAAATTCAGGACGAAAAATATGAGATTCTTTTTGGTGATGGATATTTTGGCAAAAAGTTAGAGAACGGGGCAATTATCACAGTAACTTATATTATTACTGATGGAAAAGATGGCAATGGTCCTGCAAACTTTTCTTTCAGGGGTAGACTTGTCGATTCAAATGGCATTGTTGTTGTTCCAACATCAACAATAAGTGTAACTACCGTATCCTCCGCTAAAAATGGTTCTGATATTGAAACTATCGATTCAATAAAATATTTTGCACCTAGATTATATTCTTCTCAGTATAGGGCAGTAACTGCTCTTGACTATGAAGCAATTGTTCAGTCGGTATATCCCAATACAGAATCTGTTTCTGTTATTGGTGGAGAAGAACTTGATCCACCACAATTTGGAAATGTCTTCATTTCAATAAAACCAAAAAATGCTGATTATGTAACTGATTTTGATAAGGAACAAATACTATTCAAACTGAAAAAATATTCTCTTTCAGGAATTAATCAACAGATAGTAGATCTAAAAATTCTTTATGTTGAACTTGATTCATCAGTTTACTATAACGCTTCTCAAGTTTCACAAATTGATAATTTAAAATCTAATATCATATCAGCATTAAATACATATTCCTCATCAAACATTAATAATTTTGGTGGAAGATTTAAGTATAGTAAAGTTGGGCAAATAATTGATAATGTAGATAATGCCATTACTTCGAACATTACTAAGGTAATCATAAGAAGAAACTTAAAACCAGCAATTAATAAATTTGCTACTTATGAGTTGTGTTTCGGAAACCGGTTTCACATAAACCCCCAAGGTTTTAATATTAAGAGCACAGGATTTACTGTTGAAGGTAATGCATCAACTCTTTATTTTACTGATATTCCAAATAAAAAGAGTGATGGAACATTAGACGATAGTGGAAAAGGAATACTAGCAATTGTTACAGATGTTCCCACTGAAGATTTGCCATATACTATCGTAACAAAGTCTGCTGGCACAGTAAATTATGTTACTGGTGAAATTATGATTAATACGGTCAATATTACTTCTACAGTATCTGCAAATAATGTTATTGAAGTTCAGGCATTCCCAGAATCAAATGATGTTATTGGTTTGAAAGATTTGTATTTGTATCTTTCGATCGATAAGAGTGAGATAAATATGGTTAAAGACACTATTTCATCTGGTGAACAAATATCTGGTGTCGGATATAAGGTTACATCTAGCTACTTAAATGGAGAACTAAAGAGGGTATAAGATGATCAAAACTGGTTTTGAACAAAGAGTAAAAGTTCAGCAAATAATTGAAAATCAAGTTCCAGAATTTATTAGATCGGACAGTCCAAAAGCAGTAGATTTTTTAAAACAATATTACATTTCTCAAGAATATCAGGGTGGACCATCTGATATTATAGAGAATCTTGATCAGTATTTGAAATTAGATAATTTAACACAGGAAGTTATTAAAGGAGAAACAAAATTAACAAATGATGTTTCTTCAACCGACACAACTATTCATGTAGAAACAACTAAAGGATTTCCAGAGCAATATGGTTTATTAAAAATTAACGGTGAAATCATTACATATACCGGTATTACAACCAGTAGTTTTACTGGTTGTGTCAGAGGATTTAGTGGAATTACAAATTATAAAACAAATATCAATAGTGAAGAATTAGTTTTCGAAGACACCGAAAGATCTCCTCATAGTAATGGAGAAACTGTTCAGAATCTAAGTGTCTTATTTTTACAAGAATTTTATAAAAAAATAAAATATTTACTTACACCTGGTCTTGAGAATGTTGATTTTGTATCAGATTTAAACGTTAATAATTTTATTAAAGAGGCAAGAAGTTTCTATCAAGCAAAGGGAACGGAAGAATCTTTTAGAATTCTATTTAATGTTTTATATGGCATAAATCCAAAAGTAATTGATCTAGAACAATTCCTAACAAAACCATCTTCAGCAAAATTTTTAAGAAGACAAGTATTAATTACAGAGATTATCTCTGGAGATCCAAATGGTTTAGTCGGACAAACTGTTTTTAATTTTACTGATGATACTATTAGAGCATCTGTCTCTGAGGTAGAAGTTTTTACTAGACCAGGAGTTTTGTCATCTGTTGATGATGATGGCAATGATCTTTATGTTGAGACAGGTTATAAAACTTATTATAAAATGTCTTTGTTTGTTGGATATGATGATGTAGAATTTTTTGATGGTATTTTTACCATTTCTCCAAAAACTAGACTTATTAATGATGTTGATGCTAATTCATCTGTTATAACAGTAGATTCAACAATTGGTTTTGACAAAAGTGGCACCATAATTGCAAAATGTAATGGTGATTATTCATATATTGATTATACTGATAAAACTGTTAATCAGTTCTTAGGTTGCTCTGGCATTTCTCACACTTTATGTGCTCGTTCCGAAGTAACCGACACTAAAACATTTAGAGGATATGGAAATGGTGACGTTACAAAACCAGTAGATTTTAGAGTTACTGGAGTTTTGTCTGGATTTAAACCAATAACAGATATTTACTTAATCGATGAGGGTGAAAGGGTATATCTTAAACATGTAGGTGAAATAATTTCAAATCCTCAACAAAATAAAACATATAAGCAAATATTTGCAAATACTCTCACCTATAATACTAGTTCTACATTTGATATTAAGGCAATAAACAGTAGTGTTTTTACTTTAGAAACTGGTGATATTGACAGGTCTAGTCTTAAAGTCGGTGACACTGTTGACATTTTAATTGCAAGTACTGAAAATGTTGCTTATCAAGGTGCAGTTGTTTCAAACATTAATGTTGGTACTAGAGAAGTAACTCTTACAAATTTAATTAACTTTGTACCAGATGATTCTTATTTGCATCCAGAATTTGAAAGAACAGATTATAAACTGAGGAGGAAATTAGAAACTGCACAGAGCACAGGAACTCCGATAGTTTATGGAAATGATGTCATAACGACGAATGTTCAGAATTTTTATAATGATAATGATCAATATTTTTATATTGCCTCCAACTCATTACCATCATATAACATATCGGAAACAATAATTAAAGCAACTATACAATCTATCTCATCAAGTAATTTACAAGATTTTAATACTTTAACACAGACCTACTCAACCATTGCATTTAATGGCACTGTACCGTTTATAACTGGTGATAAGATATATTATGAACCAAAAACATTGCCTATATCTGGATTATCAACAGGATCCTATTTTGTACAGGTTTTACAACCTTCTCCTGGAGAAATAGCAAATAAAATAAAATTATATCAATCAAGAACACTGATTGACGACAATATTTCTGTTCAATTTACTTTGGGTGATACATTAGGAACAGAACACGTATTTAAATTAGATTCACAGAAAGAAGATACAATTTATCCTCAAAAACTGCTGAAAAAATTCCCATCAGATCAAAACATTAAAACTGGAAACAATAAAAAAACATCAGCAGGATCTATTGGAATTTTAGGAAACGGTGTTGAAATTTTAAATTACAAGTCAACCGATAAAATTTATTATGGTCCTGTAGAAAGTGTATCAGTATACAACAGAGGGCGTAACTATGATCTTATCAATCCTCCTGTTTTAGTTGTTACTGATCCAGTTGTGAGCACTGGTACTACATGTTTAGTTAGTCCAATTATAGAAGGAAGTGTTCAAAGAATATATGTAGATCCACAAGATTTTGATATTTCCAGTGTTTCTTCTGTAACTATTTCTGGAGGAAATGGTTCTGGAGCTGTTCTGGAACCAGTCGTTCAAAATAGGCGTCGTGAAATTGAATTTGATTCAAGAGAAATAACGGATGGTGGTGGTATAAACCCAACTCAGGAAACTATTACTTTCATTAAGGATCACTATCTTACAAGTGGAGATGCTATTGTTTATTATAACAATGGAAATGATTCTATAGGAATTGCATCAACTACAACATACTCAGCAAATAACATATTCGATGGAGTTACAACATTAGGTGATAGTTCTGTTTATTATGCTGGTGTTGTAAATTCAAATACTATTAAACTCTACAATAAATTTGAAGAATCTATTAGTGGTATCAATACTGTTGGTTTAACAACTTCAGTTACTCAGGGTATACATAAATTTAAACAATATAACGCATCAAAGACTTTACGTTCAATTGAAGTAATTAATCCAGGAAGTGGATATCAGTATAGAAAATTAAATGTTAAACCATTAGGTATTTCCACAGTCACTTCAACAATTAACTTCACTAATCATGGGTTTAATGACGGTGATAAAATTGTCTATTCAGTTGAATCTGGAGCAGGAACTGCAACTCCCACTGCTATTGCAGGTTTAACCACCTCTACGGGAATTACTAGTACAACAAATTATTATCAAGTCATAAAAGTAGATGACAATTCCTTTAAATTAGCAAATGCAGGTCTTGGTGGAACAGACACAACAAATTATACTAGAAGAAATTATATTAAATTAAACAGCACTGGAACTGGATATCAAGTTTTCTCATATCCACAGATTGAATTAAATATAAGTGTTTCTTATGCAAGTACATCTACAGGTTCATTTACATTAACTCCATACCTACGAGGTGAAATTATTGGAACATACGTTTATGAGAATGGAGCAGGATATGGTTCAAATATATTAAATTTCCATAAGAAACCTAATGTAACTGTTTCTACAGGAACTGGATCCGAATTCAAAGCAATTGTCTCTAATGGAAGAATAATAGATGTTCAAGTTACATTTACAGGTAATGGTTATACTTCAGAACCAGATTTGATAGTTGATGGTAATGGTGTTGGAGCTAAGCTAAGGTCTGTAGTTACTGATGGAAAAGTAACTGACGTTATTATTGTTAATTCTGGAATTGGATATGATGAAAATACCAATGTCTATTCTGAGGTTCCTGGTAATGGTGTTGTAATAGAAAGTAGTGTAAGATCTCTGACATTAAATAACCATCATAGATATGGTGATGAAATTCTAATCAAGAATGTTGGTGTAGATGGTCTTGGATACAACTTACTAGGATATTATGATAGAAGAACTGAAGTAAATATAGATGATAATGGCATAAACCATTCTCCTATTATTGGTTGGGCTTATGATGGAAATCCAATTTATGGACCCAGAGCACTATCAGATCCAACGAATTCTAATTCAACATTAAAAAATCTGTCTTCTGGATATATTTTATCTACAAATAGTATTGAAGATAGACCAAGCACTGATATTTTCCCTGAAGGATTTTTTGTAGAAGATTATAAGTATAATGATTCTGGCGATCTTGACCAATATAATGGTAGATATTGTAAAACTCCAGAGTTTCCAAATGGAGTTTACGCTTATTTTGCGACAATTGATGTTGACAACCAGGTTTCCACTTTCCCATATTTTATAGGAAATACATATCGTTCACTCTTTGTTGAACAAGATATTAACCAAGAATTTGATTTCAACAATTCTAATTTAATTAGAAATACTTTCCCATATAAAGTTTATGATTTAAATGCAAGTAATGATTTCTTATTAGAACCAAATGAAATTATAAAGCAGAGTGCAATTATAGAATCTGTAAATGTTGGGTCAGTTGATAATTTAATAGTCAACCAGTCTGGACAAGGATATAAAGTTGGAGATGTAGCAGTATTTGATGATACTGAAACAAACGGTTCGGCTCTTTCTGCGACGGTAGGTTCTATTAAAGGTAAAGATATTGAAAATATCAGTACAACTCTTGTAACCTATCAGTCATGTCCAGTGGTATGGGATAATGCCAACCAACTTTCAGTATATGTAAATTCTCCACATGGTTTTGATGATCAAGATACTGTTATTGTTTCTGGTGTATCAACCTTTGTTGCTGGACTAACTAAGTCACATGAAATAGGAGTTACTTCTGAAACAACATATTTAATCCAACAAATTCCCTCTAATGCAACAGCGGGATTTGTGACTGATATATACGTTTCATCTAATTTCAATAATCTTTCAATTGGTTCTACATTAGGAATTGGTGCCACAGAGAAGGTAAAAGTTTTAAATGTTTTCCCACAAAATAAAGTCATTAGATTATTACGTGGACAAACAGGTTTTTCTCATACAGTATCAACGGCAATCTACACTATTCCAAATAAGTTTACAATACCTGTAAATACACAAATATTTGATTCTAAAGTCAATGATGTCGTTTATTTTAATCCTGTTCAGTCAGTAGGAATAGTAACAAATACAGGTTTAACATCTACAACGTCTTATAAGGTGGGAGAAAAGATTGATACAGTATCAATACCATCTCAAAGTATATACCTACCAAATCACCCATTTAAAACGAATCAGCAAGTAACTTTTACAAGACCTGCAGGTTCAAACACAATTGCAGTTTCAACATCTGGCAATAACTATTCTACTGATCAGTTTAACATTCCAGAAAGTGGAGATTCTCAAACATTCTTTGTCATCAATAAGTCTACAGATTACATTGGTCTTTGCACCCAAGTCGGATTAACCACAAATACCAACGGATTGTATTTTGTAGGATTTACATCCAACTCTAATAGTTTGGATTATCAATACTTTATTCAATCTAATTTCAATCAAGTAACCGCAAAAGTTGAAAATGCAAAAGCAACTGTAGCAGTTTCTACAGTTCATGAAATGGAAAAAGGTGATAATGTTATTATTACATTAGTACCAAATAAATCTGTTGGAATTGGAACTACGGCAACATCAGTTTCAGTTAGTTATGATTCTAATTTTGATAAACTTTTAATAGATCCTGTAGGATTTACTTCTGTTGGTGTAAGCTCAGCAACTAATACCATACAAATTACCTCACATAATTTAAAAACTGGAGATAAAGTCTTTTATAACTCTTCAGATCTGGTAATTTCTGGTTTAGAAACCGGAGCATATTATGTGTATAGAATTGATGATGATTCATTTAATTTAACACAAACATATTACGATTCAGTTAAGGAACCACCTACAGTAGTAAGTTTTGCTTCTACTGGTGGAAATAACCAAACAATTTCTAAAATTAACCCACAAATTCAAGTTACAAAAAATAATAGTTTAGTTTTCAACCTTACCAGTTCTACTTTATCTGGGTATGAATTTAAACTATTTTATGATAAAGATTTTAATAATGAATTTGTTTCTATTGGAAATACCACATCCTTTAATATCATTGGAGTTGGAACAGTTGGTGTATCTACAAATGCATCCTTAACATTAACATATAATAATGCTTTGCCATCAAAATTATATTATTCATTGGAAAAAGCAGGTTTTATCAGCACATCCGATAAAGAAGTTACAAGTTCTTCTGAAATATTATTTGTTGATAGTGTATACTCAGCACCATTTGCTGTTTCAAACGTTGGAGTTGGTACAACAACGTTTGAAATCCAACTGAGAAAACTCCCTGAAGCATATGCATATAATCAAAGTGATACTGATATTTTAGAATATTCTACAACATCTCCAACTGCTAAAGGTGGGGTTGATAAAATGAAAATTAATTTTGGAGGGGTTGGATATAAAAAACTTCCAAAATTTGATTCTATAATTTCTAACGAAGGTATTAATGCAGACATAATTCCAGAATCTTCAACTATCGGAAGAATTAATAAAATAACGATAGAAGATCCAGGTTTTGATTTTTCTGTAGATAAAACTTTAAGACCTGAAGTTTTCATTTCTCCACTTATCACAATTACAAATAGAAATGAAATTGGTATAGTTTCAGTTACAAGTGGAGGATCTGGATATCTTGTTGCACCAGATCTAGTTTTAGTTAATTCTGATACTGGAACTGTGTATGAAAATGGTTTATTGAAGGCAAACCTACAAGGTTCTTCAATATCTTCAGTTGATGTTGTTGTACCAGCAAATGGATTAGCAGATGTAACAAATAAGGTATATGCAATAAACAATAGCAATGGTGTTGGAATTACAAGTTGCATATCATCACCAACTGGTATTGTTACATGTATTCTTGCAACTCCACTTGTTGGTTTTACAACAAATATTTTCAACATAGGCGATAAAGTATTTGTTGAGGGTATACAAAAACTTGGAACTACTGGGACTGGTTTTAACTCTGAAGACTACAATTACCAATTCTTCACTGTAACAAATTACCAAAATACAAATCCAGCACAAGTAGTGTTCAGTTTACCAAATACTGTAACAAATGCTGGTGTTGCTGTAACTACTCAAAATGGATATGCATCAATAATTAAAGAGGCAAATTATCCAACCTTCACGGTTTTACAAAATCCAAGAGATTTTGCAAACGGTGAAAAATTACTTACATATGAAAATTCTCAATATACTGAAAGAGATCTTATTGTTACTAAAACTTTAGCAAATACTTTAAAAGTTTATGGAACATATGAATTAGAAGAAGGTGATGTTGTAGTAGGAAAAGATTCCGGAACAATAGCAACTATCATAACAATTGAAAGAAGTAGAGCTTTATTTGAAATTGATTATTCACTAAGAATTGAAAGCGGATGGTCTAATGATATTGGAAAATTAAACAATGATTTCCAGTTTATTCCGGATAATGATTATTATCAAAACTTAGCATATACCGTAAAGAGCCCAATAGATTTTGAGACTTTGAAAGAACCAGTAAACAGACTATTACACACTACTGGTCTCAAAAACTTTGCAGATACAGAAATATTAGAAACATCATCTGTTGGAGTTGGAACTACAAATAGTTCTTTGACAATATCATTGATTGATTTGATTAGTGAAAAACGTGTAGATACTATTAACAACTTTGATTTTGGAATTGATATTGATGTGTTTGATAATAAATCAAAATATGTTAAGTTTAAAAATAAAAAATTCTCAGATTATATTCAGTGCATTTCAAATAGAGTTCTATCAATAGATGACATCAGTAGTCAATTTAATAAGAGTACAGGTGATAATAACACCTATGTAGATCTTATCGACTATACGATTGAAGATGGATATAATAGATTCCTGGTTCAGATTGTCAATCCAAATACGAGTGAAAGACAATCTACGGAAATTATAACACTACCATCAATTACTGATGATATTATTACTGTTGAAAAGGGGTCTGTTTATAATACAGACGAAACTTTGGGAGACATTTCTGCCAATTTATTAGATGGTGCTCTATCTTTACGTTTTACACCATCAGATCCATATGATTCAGATTATGATATTAAAGTTTTAAGAAATGATTTTAATAGTTCTCTTTCTGGTATAAACACACAGTCTGTTGGGTTCATCAACCTCACTGGTTCTAATATTAATGTTGCTGCTGGTTCCACTGGAAATATTATTTCTTCTGGAGTTGGGACAGTAAAAGCATTCTTTGTACATGCTGAAGTTATTGATGAAATTACAAAGGAAAGAAATTATGTAGAACTTTATGTTGATCATGATGATAATGATACTAATATCTCTCAGTATTATTTCGATAATACATCAGTTAATACATTTTCATCAGGAAACTTTATAGGTACATTTTCTTCTAATATTAGTTCTGGAATACTATCATTAGATTTTTATAATAACACTGGAATCAATACAGTATTGGTAAGAAGTAAAGTAGTTGGTTTTGGAACAACTTCTGTTGGTATAGGCACTTATAGATTTAAGTCTTCAGGACAACCAGATGGGACAGAAAAAACCGTTAGGTTGCAAAGTAATGTCTCAGTTTCATCTGGAAATACAAGTGTATTATCCACATTAAGTGATGATGTAACTACTATAAAAACACTTGCTAAAGTTAGTTATGGTTCTACATCAGCTCTACATCAAGTTTTGTCTATTAATGATGAAACTGATACTTATACAATTCAGTATCCATTCCTATCAATAGGAAGCACTAGTGGAATAGGAACTTTTGCTTTAGAAAGAGATAATACAGTTCTAAATCTAAACTTCTATCCTGACCCTGGAATTTCTGATAATATTTTAGTTCAAGCATATAGTGAAGTTATTCAAACTGAAAGTGATACTTTAAATATTCCAGAGATTCTTTCTTATGGCACAGTCAATGAGAGAATAGTTGTAGATCAGTTTAACGGTGTTAATGGAAATAGAAGTAATGCAACAGCATTTGAACTGAATTATGAAGGAGTTCCGATTTTTGAAAAGGTATTTAATCCATCATCAACTTCAGTTTTAGATTTGAGTAGTGGAATATTCACTATTCCAGATCACTTCTTCCAAACTGGTGAAAGATTAATTTATACTCCTGGTTCTACTTTCTCTGGGGTTACAGCATCTTCTGTTGGAATTGGATCTACTACCACAGAATTTAGTGGTGGTGTCGGTATTGGTACAACTGATATTCTTCCAACATCAGTCTTTGCAATTAGAATTAATAATGATCAGTTTAGACTTGCAACTAATTTAATCTTTGCAACAGCAGGTATAGGAGTTACATTTACTTCTGTTGGTTCTGGTAATGCACACCAACTTGAAATGTTTAAAAAGATGGAAAAGACAATAATATCTATTGATGGTGTTGTCCAAAGTCCATTAAGCTATAACTTAGTCGAATATCAACTGAGTGATAATAATGGCGGTCAAGTAGGTGTAGCGGATACATATTTTGCTATATCTGGTATTGCCACTATTACTCCAGGTAATGTTCTTAAAATAGATGATGAATATGTCAAAGTTTCTTCTGTTGGATTAGGAACTTCATCAAGTGGACCAATAACAGGTATTGGAACTTTCAATCTTATTGAATCTGAAAGAGGTTTTGTTGGAACATCAGCAACATCACATACAGATGGAACATCTGTAAAAGTATATACTGGTTCATTTAATATTGTCAATAACAAGGTTCATTTTACAGAAGCGCCAAAGGGTAATATTAATGAAGATGTTGATTTGTCAAATATTCCTTATATTAAATCAACTTTTGGTGGAAGAGTTTATTTGAGAAGAAATTATTCCACAAACCAAATTTATGATGATGTTTCTACCCAGTTTACTGGTATTGGGCAGACATATCGTTTAACGGTGGGTGGAGCAAATACAACAGGAATTGAAACTGGTAGTGGAATTTTATTAATCAATGATATTTTCCAAACACCAACAACAGAAAATAATACAGGAAATAACTACTCCTTTATCGAAAACACTGGAATATCGAGTGTAGTTTTCAGTGGTATAACTACTTCTGGTGGTCTAGTAATTTCTAATACTGATGTTAATTTGAATCAATTGCCAAGAGGAGGAATTATTGTTTCACTTGGTTCTACATCAGGTCTTGGTTTTGCTCCACTTGTAGGTGCCTCTGTAACTGCTGTTATTGGAGCAGGTGGTTCAATTGTTTCTGTTGGTCTTGGAACAACCGATGTATTTGGTTCTGGATATTACGGAACAGTTGGAGTTGCTGTATCTGATACAACACAAGATGTAGGCGGGACTGCAGCATCCATAACTGCAACCGTTGGTGCTGGTGGAACTTTAACCTTTAATGTGGGCACTGCTGGAACAGGATATAATAATCCAAAAATATTTGTCTCCGAACCTTCATATGAAAATCTTGAAGTTATTGGAGTTTCTAGATTGGGAATTGGATCTACAACTGAAACTGGAAATGGTTTATTAGTAACTCTTGATGTTGGTGCAAGTTCTACCACAGGAATTGGATCAACTTTATTTGAAGTAAAGTCATTTAAGATTGCAAGACCTGGTTATGGATTTAAAAAAGGAGATGTATTTAAACCTGTTGGATTAGTTACTGATAGAAATCTTGCTTCACCATTGATTGATTTTGAACTGACTGTATTGGAAACGTTTACAGATTCATTCTCAGCATGGCAATTTGGTGAATTGGACTATATTGATTCTATTTCTACTCTTCAAAATGGTTCTAGAACTAGATTCCCACTATATCGAAATGGTTCATTGTTAAGTTTTGAAATAGACACTAACAATTCAGAATCTGCAGAAATTGATTTAAATGCTCTTCTCTTGATATTTGTAAATGGTGTGATACAGGAACCAGGAAAACATTATACGTTCGATGGTGGAACTTCATTTATATTCAATACTGCACCAACAGAAAATGACAAGGTTTCTATATTCTTCTACAGAGGAACTAGAGATCAAGATAGTCAATTAGTAAATGTAAATGAAACTATCAAAGAGGGTGATACTATTAAATTGAACAGAAATGAATATGTTTATGGTGACATTGAACAAGATGATAGAAAAGTAGCAATTATTTTAACATCTGACAAAATTGAAACTAATGTTTATACTGGATTGGGAGTAGATAGTGTTAATTACAAACCAGTAAATTGGACTAAACAAAAAACTGATCTAGTCATTTCAAATGACTTTGTATATAAGTCTAGAGATTCATTAGAATCTCTTGTTTACCCAACATCCAGGGTAATTGGTGATCTGGCATCATCATCTAATGAAATATTTGTAGATAATGCACAGTTCTTTAACTATGAAGAAAATAGAGGAGCAGAAAGTCCAACAGATCTTCTGAACTTAACTATCAATAGTGTCAATGCATTGATTCTTAATAATTCAAGTGATCCAGTTGCTGCAGGAATTACTGCTGTTGTATCAGCGGCAGGAACAATAAGCAACTTGGTCATAAATGATGGTGGATCTGGGTATACTGGAGCATCTATCTCTGTTTCTATTGCACCTCCATTGACCGTTGGTCTAGGAATTGGTACTACTGCAACAGCGACTGTAACAGTATCTGCTGGCGGTACACTAACAACACCAGTAGTCATAACCAATCCTGGTTTTGGATATACCACCACAATTGTTCCTGAAGTTTTGGCACCAACCACAACAGCGACTTATGAGAACATAACAAGTATTACAACTGTGGAAGGATTTGCAGGAATTGTAACTGGTATTACCACTACAACTGGAACTGCTTCAAATCCATTAGCACTGCGTTTCTTCTTAAATACAACTGAGGGAGGAACAAATCCATTCGTGGGTCTTGCAACTGGATATCCAGTTTACATATATGAAACTGGTGTAGGTTCTGGAGTTACATCAATCAATACTAGTGATACTGACACCGTAGGTATAGGAACGACTTTCTTAAATAATGTTTATATTGTCAATGATATAAGTCATTCTTCAGGTAATGCAGAAATAGTATGTAATGTTAGTTCGTCATCTAATGTAATTGGCATTAGTACTACTGGTTCTGCAACTAACCCTCTTGGAAGATTCTCTTGGGGAAGATTGTCTGGTTTCACAAGATCATCTGCACCTATTTCAATTGGTGTTACTGGTCTAACAATTGATTCTGGTTTATCAACATTCCCAGTTATTCAAAGAAGAGGTTATGGTTTAAGAGATACTGGTGCTCTCAGAAAGGATCTTGGATAATATAAATATAGAAAAAAGCTAATAATATGGCAGCAATTGTTTCTGACCAATTTAGAATACTAAATGCTAGTAATTTCATTAACTCCATTAATGATACAACTAACAATTCGTATTATGTTTTTCTAGGATTGCCAAATTCTTCTGTTGCTGGATTCGGAAGAACTTCAGATTGGGATACTAACACTCCTAACCCAGTTGACAACAAAAACTATATGAGTTTTACCTCCGATAGTATGTGTTTTGGTAGAAGAGTAACTCCAGCAAACACGAGAAGGTTGATAAGAAGAATAGATTGGTCTAGAGGAACAAAGTATGAGATGTATAGGCATGACTATAGTTTAACTAACTTATCGCCTATTACACAATCTTCTAGATTATATGAAACAAATTATTATGTAATGAATAGTGAATATAAAGTTTATATTTGTATTGATAATGGTTCATCTGGCAGTGAACCTACAGGTAATGCATCTTTGGATGAACCAACTTTTACCGATCTAGAACCATCAAAAGCAGGAACTAGTGGTGATGGATATGTTTGGAAATATCTTTTTACGGTTTCTCCAAGTGATATTGTTAAATTTGATTCTACAGAATACATTGCTTTACCTAGCGACTGGCAAACATCTACTAATGCTCAGATAAAAGCTGTTAGGGATAATGGAAACTCAGATGTAAATTTGAATCAAATTAAAAAAGTTTACATTCAAAATGGTGGTTCTGGATATTCGAATGGTTTGGGACAAGAATTTAACATAATTGGTGATGGTTCTGGAGCTAAAGTTATAGTTGATGTTGTAGGCGGTAAAATTACAAATGCAATTATTTCATCTGGTGGTAGTGGATACACTTATGGTATTGTTGATCTTGGTTCAATAAATGCGAATTCGTCAGTAAAAGCCAATCTAATTACAATAATTCCACCATCAAAGGGGCATGGGTATGATCTTTACACTGAACTTGGTGCGGACAGAGTTTTAGTTTATGCCAGGTTTGATGATTCTACACGTGATTTTCCTGTAGACACTAAATTTGCACAAATTGGAATTGTAAAAAATCCAACTTCTTTTGGTTCTACTAGCATTTATACTCAGGGAGAATTTTCCTCTCTTGGTGCTATAAAGTTTTCTACTGCAACTGGAACGGCACCTACAATAGGATCTAGAATTACCCAGACTGTTACTGGAGGAACTGCAAAAGCATATGTAGCATCATATGATACTGAAACAAAAGTTCTCAAATATTTCCAAGATCGTTCCCTTGTATTAAATCAAACAACTTACGATACTACAGATTATGTTGGCGTTTCTACTGGATCGTTAGTATTAAATTTTGCATCATCAGCAGAACCAGTAAATGCTACTGGATTCCAAGGAACAATAGATACTGGTTTTACAGGAATTACAACAAATCCTACAGGAACAAAAATTGTCTCATTAGGAACTCAAATTACAAATGGTCTTGCAAATCCAGAGATAAATAAAAAGTCAGGTGATATAATTTATTTGGATAATAGACCTGAAATTGCAAGAAACTCTAGACAAAAAGAAGACGTTAAAATTATTCTGGAATTTTAAAAAATGCCACAGAAAACTAACCTAAATGTAGGTCCTTATTATGATGATTTTGATAAGGATAATAATTTTTATAGAGTATTATTTAAGCCAGGTTTTCCTGTTCAGGCAAGGGAACTTACCACTTCTCAATCTATCCTACAAAATCAAATAGAATCTTTAGGTGGAAGTTTTTATAAAGAAGGGTCTGTAGTAATTCCTGGAAATGCAGTATATGATTCCAAATATTTTTCTATAAAATTAAACTCAACTCATTTAGGTGTAGATGTTTCACTTTACATTGATAAGTTAGTCGGTAAAAAAATAAAAGGAGAGACTACAGGAATAGTTGCTATTGTTGATAAGTATTCAAAAATATCAGAATCGGAAGGAATTACTCATTTAACTCTTTTTGTCAAATATTTGGAATCTGGAAGTGATAATAAAATTTCCTTCTTTAACGATGGAGAGATATTAATATTAGAAGAAAATGAAACTGGTTTCACTTATTTAAATACTATCGTCAATCCAGGAGAAACTATAGCGACTTTAGTTGAAAATGAAACTGCTTGTTTTACTGGTTCTTCTGCTCAAATTGAACCAGGTGTTTATTTTATAAGAGGAACATTTGTAGATGTTGCAGCAGATAAGATTGTCTTAGATCCATATACAAATCTTTCTTCATATAGAGTTGGTCTATCAATTAATGAAGAATTAATAGCAGCAAAGGATGACCCATCATTATATGATAATGCAAAAGGTTTTTCAAATTTTGCAGCACCAGGAGCAGATAGATTAAAGATATATACAAAACTAACAAAAAAATCTCTAGATGATTATAATGATATATCATTTATTGAGTTATTTAAAGTTAAAAATGGAGAGCTTGTAAAATTAAATCCAAAAAAACAAGACGATCCGATCAAAGATTATCTTGCAGCAAGAACATTCGATGAATCTGGACATTACAGTGTTAAAGATTATGATATTGAAATCAAAGAATCTTTAAACAATAATGAAGGAAATGGTGGTTTATATTTGTCATCACAAAAGACCAGTCAAGATAATACACCAAGTGATGACTTAATGTGTATTAAATTTGGTCCAGGTAAAGCATATGTAAAGGGATATGATATTGAAAAAACATCCTCTACAATTATAGATGTATCTAAACCTAGAGATAAAACAGTAGTATCTTCTGCATTAGTTCCATTTGAGTTTGGTTCTTTAGTAAAGGTAAATAATGTTTCTGGAGTTCCTTTTGTAGGATTAAGTACTTCAGGATCAATAAAACTTTTTAATCAAAGAAAGGGCGTTACAGGATCTGGAACGACTTATATTGGTGATGCTAGAGTTTATGCATTCAATTTGTCAGACGCTCCTTATTCAAATAATGCATCTGAATGGGATTTGTATCTATTTGATGTTCAGACATACACAGTTCTTGAATTAAACCAATCATTGACCGCAGCAGAGTGTCCTTCAACATCTTATATAAAAGGTTTGAATAGCGGAGCTTCTGGATATACTACGGTAAATGCATCATCTTCAATATTAACATTAAATTCAACTTCTGGTTCATTTACTATTGGAGAACAAATTTCAATTAGTGGAATTACAACAATATCAAGAACAATTAAAAATATTAGTGTTTATGGTGCTCAAGATGTAAAATCTGTATATCAACAAACTACTGGATATCCAACATTTACTGCAGACACCAATTTATATGAAAAAATTGCACCGAAGTTTAATGCTACTGATCAAATTTTTATAAACAACTCTGGTATTGCAACATCACCCGGTAAGTTTTTTGCTGGGATTAAAACTGATACTATTATTTCATATCAAGTTGTTGGTCAGAGTGTTCCAAATTACAATAAGGTTGTAAGTGTTTCTGCAACTGGCGAAACAATGCAACTTGCAGCAACTGCGACAGTATCTGGTATATGTAATGGTGCACTACCAGATTCTTCATACAGTGGCACATTTAAAATAGCATCTCCATTATTACAAGATAAGGGAGGTTTATATGCTAAACTTGGTTCTAGCAATGTTTCAACTGTAAATTTAGGATCGTCTACATTAAAAATATTAAAACAAATTACTGGCGAATCAACAACTGCAGGAACTATTGGAACCATGACAGTTGATATATCCCAGACGGGAATTTCAAGTGCATTTTTTGATACATTTGATGCAGAAAGATACAGCGTAATTTACAGTAATGGGACTGTCGCACCTTTATCTTCGGAACAGTTTACTTTATCAAATAATGGTTCAACACTTAACATAACAGGACTAACTGGTTCTCAGTCAGATGTAATTTTGAATGCAACACTCACAAAACAAGCAATAAAAGAAAAGCAAAAGCAATACGTAAGATGTCAGAATTTTGTAATTGATAAAACATCTTCAGTATCTGATACAAGTGGTTCTGGTTTAACATTTAACCAGTATTATGGAACAAGAGTACAAGATAAAGAAATTTGCTTAAACGTTCCCGATGTTGCAAAAATAATTGCAATTTATGAATCTTTGGGAACTACCGAACCAACAGCAGATACATTTTTTGATTCAATTACAGTTCCTACTGGTCTATCTTTGGGAACTAATTCTATAATCGGTGAAAAAATATTTGGTGCAGATAGTGGTGCAATTGCAAAAATAGTTAAAACACCAACGACAGATGCAAACACCAAGGTACTAATTGTTTATTTAAACTCTAATAAATTTATTATTGGTGAAAATATTACCTTTGAAGAATCTAATATTGAAACTATAGTCGTCACATCAAATAAAGGTGTATATCAAAATATTGCATCACACTTTGTTCTGGATAAAGGACAAAAAGATCAATACTACGATTATTCAAAAATAGTTCGTATAAAAGATGATTATATTCCTTCACATAAGATATTAGTAATATACGATCATTATGTTGTTCCTACAAATGATACAGGGGATGTTTATACAGTAAATTCTTATCCGTCTTCACAGTTTAAAGAGTTTATTCCAGTTCTGCCTGATGCAACAAAAGTATCAGATACATTGGACTTTAGACCAAGAGTTGTTCCAATCACAACAACTACACCAACATCGTCACCATTCGCATTTTCAAGTAGAAATTTCCTTACAGAAGGTAGTAGCCCTCCTTTGGTTCCAGCACCATTAGAAAGTTCTGTTCTTGGATATGAATATTATTTACCCAGAATTGATAAATTATGTTTAGATAAGAGTGGCACTTTTACCGTGGTTAAGGGTGTTTCTGCATTAGATCCAAAACCTCCTGCTGGAATTGAGGATGCAATGGAACTTGCACAACTTACCATGCCAGCTTACTTATATAATGTCAGTGATGTAAAAGTCACATTAATTGATAATAAGAGATATACGATGAGAGATATTGGAAAAATTGATGATAGAGTTAAAAAACTAGAATCTTTATCATCTCTATCTCTGCTCGAATTGGACACTAAAACTTTACAGGTTAAAGATGCTGAGGGATTTGATAAGTTTAAAACTGGATTTTTTGTAGATGATTTCCAGGATCAAGCAAAAATGGATCCACAAACCACAGCAGAAATAATAGATATTCCTGATGATGGATCTAATTTAAATACACTTAAATAAATATAAGAAAGAAACAATAATATGAAAGTTCTTACAACTAGTTCTAATGTAAATAGTATTGGTCTCGAAGTTGCAGCATCTAATTCATCGCTCAACTTAGATGATCCTTTAGTGCAAGCTACAGGTTATGCTTTATTGGATCCAAATGTAAAATTAAGCAATAAATCTTCTAATGATTCTAAAAAAATTGTAACTTTGAACTATGAAGAGGTTCTGTATAAAGAACAACCATTAGCAACTCGTGTTGAAAATGTAAATCCATATGCTGTTACTGAATATGTTGGTTCTATTAAACTTACACCAGAAGTAGATACTTGGGTTAAAACTGTTATTAGTGAGACTGGCAAAAAAACTATAGTTAAATCCAGTGTAAAGAAGTTTATTAGCAAACAAAATCCAGATAATGTAATTGGTAAAAATAAGTATAATGAATATAGTCAAGTAGGAACAGACGAAGATCAATGGATTAGATCAAGAAATATTGCATTTGATGCATCTGGGTTTATTCCATTTACGCAGTATTATCTTTTCTTTGATGGTCAAAGTAAAAATTTGGACATCATTCCAAAGTTAATAGAAGTAACCATGGTGTCTGGTGTATTTACTCCAGGTGAAACTGTAAAAGGAACTGATGGAGATCAAGTATTATTTACTGCAGTAGTATGTGATATTAATCACAAGGAAGGTGCTTTAACTGCAGCTTCTGGTACAGTTAGTAAAAAATATAAATTTAATCCATATGATCAGACTATAGATCTAACAAACGCTTCGTATAGTAATACATCTACTATTTTAAATATTGATATTCAGTCTCTTGCTAAAGAGGCTCTTGGAGAGTTTAGTGGATATATTAAGAAAGGACTTACACTAAAAGGACAAAGTAGCTCTGCAGAAGCGACTGTAGATGACATTAGACTTATTTCAGATGGTATTGGTGACCTGAAAGGTTCTCTCTTCATTAGAGACCCGTATGACGGTGAACAACCAAAGATTGAATTAGGTAATGGAAAATCTAATTCACAAACTACAACTGCAGTTGATCCAAACAAAGTAGCACCTGTCAAATTTACTACAGGTATTAAAACATTCAAACTAACATCTAGTGACATTGATGCCCCAAGCACTATTTCTACAAACATCAGTAGTGCAGAAGCCACATATCAAGCGACTGGAATTATTGAAGGTCTAAAACAAGTTACAGTAACTGTTAAAAAACCACCCCCGCCAGTTGATCCTTTAGCACAAACTTTTTATATTGATTCTCTTGAATCTGGCAATACAACTGGAATGTTCTTAACTTCTGCTGATGTATTTTTTGCAACAAAAGATGATGTACAACCAGTCACTCTATCTATTGTAACTGTTGAACTTGGAATTCCAACAACTGAAGAAATTGCTTCTGTTACAAAGCAAACTGAAGATGTTAATGTAAATCCAGATAATCCAGTTGTACCAACTAAATTTACATTCGATTACCCAATATTTTTATCTGCTGGACTTGAATATGCAATTGTAATCAAATCACCTTCAACCACAAAATATACAGTATGGGTTGCAACAATGGGTGAGCAAATTGTTGGTGATAATGCTGCTAATTTAACAGCAACTGAAAAGAGCATATATTCGAAAAATGCTGAAGGAAGTCTATTCAAATCACAAAACTCAAGTACTTGGACTCCGGATCAATTATCTGATTTGAAATATAAACTGTATAAGTGCAATTTCAATCAAACAAGTGGAACTGTTTACCTATACAATCAATCTATTACACCAAAATATAGTAAATTAAGTAATAATCCTATAACAACATATCCACAAAAGTTAAAAATTGGATTTACAACAACAACAAATTTGGGTAATATTTTTGTACCTGGTGCCAATGTAAGTGATACTACAACTGGAGAACCAGTTGGTACTATTGAGCAAGTCGGAAGTGAAATTTCAACCATTACAGTCACTGGAATTGGAACAGGATATGATGTAACTGGAACTTATACAGATGTCGATTTGTATCCAATAACTGGATCTGGTTCTGGCGCTAAAGCTACGATTGGAATTTCTAACGGAGTAATTTCTTCATCTACTATTACTACTTCTGGAAGTGGATATGTTGTTGGTGATTTATTAGGAATTACGACTAGTCAAGTCGGAGGCAAAGGTAAAAAAGCATCTATTACTGTTTCTACAATTAATGGTATTAATACTTTATATTTGACTAATGTTGTAAATGGAGAATTTACAGTTGGACAACCACTTTCTTACCAGAGTGGTCAAACTTTTGTATCTTTAGCTGGAACGACAATTACATCAAATGTTCAATATGGTGGTTCACTTTATGCAGGTAATGTTTTCAAAGTCAATCACTTTGATCATGGAATGCACTCTGTAAGCAATAAGGTTGTTATTGATGGTGTTAAATCAAATATAGAACCAACAACATTAACTGCAGATTATGTACCTTCTAATACTACTGTTTCGATTGCAAATACAACATTGTTCAGTACTTTTGAAGGAGTTGCAGTATCAGCAGCTAATACTGGATACATAAAAATTAATACTGAAATTTTAGGATACACTGCCATTACTCCTACTGGAGGAGATGCAGGAACTCTTACCATTATCAGTAAAGCTGTTGATGGAGGAAAACCAGAAAATCATAGTTCTGGAAGTCAAGTTTATAAGTATGAATTGGGCGGTGTTTCCTTATTACGCATCAATAAACAGCATGATATGAGTTCAATCAATAGAGATTCAGATTTCTATTATTTGCAATTTACAAGAACTGATAAACCCACTTTGAATTTCAATTCTCTTAATACTCTAGGTGAGAATGATGCATATGCTTCTAAAAATGTCCAATTTAATAAAATTAATCCAAAATTAATTATTGAAAAGTATGATGGTGATACTGATTATACAGCGCAAATTAGAACCGTTACAGGAACTAGTGTAGGTGGAAATGAAGCTTCTTTCGTTGATCAAGGTTTTGAACCTATTAATCTTAACCAAGAAAATAGTTTATCTTCGGTAAGATTAGTAGCATCTAAAGTCAATGAACAGAATCAACCTGGTCTATCAGGACTTCAAAATAATAGATCTTTTACTTTGGCAGTTAATTTAACAACCAAAAAAACTGAACTATCCCCAGTTATTAACTTAGCATCTGGTTCAAATATTGAACTCACTAGAAGCATTTTGAATAATCCTGTTTCAGATTATGCATTTGATAGTAGAGTAAATGCTTTAACTGGAGACCCACATTCATCAATATACGTTACAAATAAAATCAACTTAAAACAACCAGCAACATCTTTAAAAGTTTTAGTAGATGCCTACAGACACTCTTCTTCAGATTTTAGAGTTTTATATCAATTGTTTAGACCCGATTCAAAGGAAGTAGATCAGTCTTATGAATTATTCCCTGGATATGACAACTTAAAGGATACTGATGGTGATGGTTATGGTGATGAAATAATTGATAAAAATTTAAATAATGGTAAATCTGATGCATTCGTTCCTGCAAGTGGTGCCAATGAATTTTTTGAATATCAATTTATTGTTGATGATTTGGAGCAATTTAATGCCTTTAAAATTAAAATTGTTATGAGTGGTGAAAATGAAGCATATGCCCCATTGTTCAAAAACTTAAGAGTTATTGCTCTCGCATAATATGATCAGGGTAGACGGACATCAAAATTTATATCGTGAAGAATCTGGTGCAATTGTAAATACTGATGCAAATGCATATAACCAGTATATTAAAATGAGGAATGAAAGAAAGAAAAAAGGTGAAGAAATTGAAGAAATAAAAAAAGATATTGATGAGATTAAACTTTTACTTCAGGAGTTAATTAATGGATCCAAATCAAATTCAACTTGATTCAATTGATAAAATGTTTGAATATGAAAGGCAGGTAAGAGAAATCGATTCTTGTGAAGATATAGAAGTTTTAAGGCAGATGCTTAAAACTTCTATTAAGTTATACATGAAGCAGCAAGAAACAATATCTTCATTAAATTTTTGAATAAATATTTAAAACCTTCTTTATAAAGATGGCAGTTTATGTAAGCAATATTATTGTTAATACTGGTGCTGATTTTAGTCAGGTATTTACCCTAGAGGATGCCAGTACAAATTCAGCATTAAATTTGACAGGATATACAGTTTCTTCTCAAATGAGAAAACATCCAGCAAGTTCTGGAGTTACTACTTTTACTGCATCAGTTTATGATGCAAGTGCAGGACAAATTAAAATCGGTTTATCAACATCACAAACATCTGCTCTAAAGGAGGGTAGATATGTTTATGACATTAAAGTTTTAGATACAGATAATGTCACTACTAGAGTGGTTGAAGGTATGGTTTTAGTTAGTAAAGGAGTAACACAGTAATGGCAAACATTAGAGTAAGAGTTGGTCAACAAAATGCTATTAAAGTTATATCTTCAAACTTAGCATCTACAGGAGATATTTACTTAAGTGAGGTAAATGACATTGATATAACCAGCCGTTCCAATAGAACATTTCTAATGTATGATTCGGCAACACAGAAATATGTGCATGTAAATGCCGCACAAGTTGTTGATTTAGCAGATGGTATTGCTGACGATTCTCTTGATGGAGGATTATTTTAGATAAATATTAATAAAAGTAAAATAAGATGGCAACTCCAGTATTGCAGTTTAAGAGGGGTCTTATTGCTAATTTGCCCGGTTTAAGGGCAGGTGAACCTGGATTTACTACCGATTCATATGATCTTTATGTTGGTATTGATAGTACCACAAATAATAATAAGTTTTTTGGATCACATAGATACTGGACAAAAGAAACTACAAGTACTGGAAGTGGTGTTCGTTTTGTAGAAAGAACTGATGGCGGTTCAAATTATATTGAAATTAAAGCACCGGATACTGCACTTGCAGGTAATGTATCTCTAGCACTTCCTGCCACACAAGGTGCGCCATCATCTGTTCTAACAAACGATGGAAGTGGAAACTTAAGTTGGTCAAGTGGATCTGCAAATCCAGTATTTTCAGGTATTGCAACTTTTACAGATACTACCGATAATACTCTTGGAGATCCTGATACTGGTTCTGTTCAGATTGATGGTGGTTTAGGAATTAATAAGAACCTAACAGTAGGTGCTGGACTTTCTGTTGTTGGTGATGCTTATGTTGCTGGCGTTTCTACCTTTGTTGGTTCTGTAACATTTAATGGAGGAACAATTGTTCTTGGCGACAACACAAGTGATGACATTAATGTTGGTGGTGAGTTTGTATCCAACTTAGTTCCAAATACAACTAACCAATACGATCTTGGCACTTCAACACAAAGATGGAGAGATCTTTGGCTTTCTGGCAACTTAAATGTTGCTGGTGTGATTACATCGACATATTTTAATGATCTTTTAGTTAATAGTAAAGATATTGTAACTGCGTATACTGACGGAGTATCAGAAACTGATAATACAGCAAATCATGGTGGTCTTGCAGTTGCTTCAAATGAAGGATCGCCATTAATTGACATTAGTGTTGCTGGAAT
>Ga0129336_10000326_pt1 | contig 27485 bp, 26 predicted proteins | sample CPB6_02_DNA_FD_96878 | JGI IMG/M metagenome (GOLD analysis project Ga0129336, IMG submission 96878) | Freshwater to marine salinity gradient microbial communities from Chesapeake Bay, USA - CPBay_Sum_0.6_0.2_DNA | ecosystem: Environmental > Aquatic > Marine > Coastal | place: USA: Chesapeake... | reverse complement strand
GCGGGATCACCACCCTCCGGTCCGCGTACGACCGCCGCCCCAACTCTGTCCCCCCACGTCTGCAATTGCTCCGCTGCCGCAGCTCGGAAGGTATCCGCGGCCCCGAGGACGACAGTGCGATCCTCGGCGACAAGAAGCCTGCCGAGTTTGCCGGTGGTCGTGGTCTTGCCGGTCCCGTTGACACCCACGACGAGAAGCACCGCCGGGCCACCGGATTCCCGCTTGGTGCGCAGGCCGCGATCCATAGCTGGATCGACGAGGGCGACGAGCTCTTCGCGAAGCAGGGCCCGCACAGCCTCCGGCGAGGAGGGAGCCTCGGCGAGCACGCGAGCGCGAAGTCTCTCGATGAGTTCGACCGACGCGCTGACACCAAGATCCGCCGTGAGGAGCGTCTCCTCGATCTCATCCCACGTGGCTGCATCCACGGTGTCGCGCGACATGAGCGACAGCAACCCTCGGCCGAAGGCCGACTGCGATCGGGCGAGGCGTCGACGCAGCCGCGTGAGCCGTCCGGCGGCCGGCTCAGGCTGCTCAAGGCGGAACTCCTGGAGATCCACCTCCTCCAGAACGATCTCGTCGAGGGGAGCCTCGGGCACGGTGTCGACGGACACCGTGTCGACCGACACCGCCTCGGCGATTGACCTGCGCGGGGTGTCCCGCGGCACGGTGTCGTCGTCACCCACCCCGGGGGCGTAGTCGATCCCAGGGCGCGGGGCCGCAGGAGGGACCGGACGTCGCCGCACGAGTGCGACGAGCACGCCGACGAGGACGAGAAGGGCGAAGGCGATGCCGATGATCAAGCCGAGGGAATCCACGCGGGCATCCTCTCAGGCGGAGACGGGATCGCGATCACGTAGTCGCTGCCCCACGATCTGGGTTACGCCATCTCCGCGCATCGAAGCGCCGTACAACGCGTCGGCGATCTCCATCGTCCGCTTCTGGTGCGTGACGACAATCAACTGCGATGCGGTGCGCAGTTCATCGATGGCATCGATCAGTCGGCCGAGGTTGACATCGTCGAGTGCTGCCTCGACCTCGTCGAGCACGTAGAACGGACTGGGGCGTGCTTTGAACAGGGCGATAAGGAACGCGACCGCCGTGAGGGAGCGCTCCCCACCGGAAAGCAGGGACAGACGCTTGACCTTCTTGCCGGGCGGGCGGGCCTCGACATCCACTCCGGTCATGAGCATGTCCGAGGGATCCGTGAGCACGAGGCGCCCGTCGCCGCCCGGGAAGAGGCGTGCGAACACGCGCTCGAACTCGCGTGCGGTGTCGTGGTAGGCCTCGGTGAAGACCGCCTCGACCCGCTCGTCCACCTCCTTGACGATCGCGAGGAGGTCCGTCCGCGACCGCTTGAGATCGTCGACCTGCTCGGCGAGGAAGCGGAGCCGCTCCTCAAGGGCGGTGAACTCCTCGAGAGCAAGCGGATTGACCTTGCCCAGCAAGGCGAGGCCACGCTCGGCCGACTTCAGTCTGCGTTCCTGCTGCGCGCGGTCGTACGGGTAGGGCTCGGGGGCCGGTGCCTCGGGGTCGACCTCGTCCCCGGGGGCAGCCGGCGTCGGCGGCACCATCTGATCAGGGCCGTATTCGACGATGAGCGCATCCGGCTCGATGCCGAACTCCTCGATCACCCGGCCCTCGACCTGCTCGATCCGCAGGCGCTGCTCCGCTCTGGCAACTTCGTCGCGATGCACCGAGTCGGTGAGGCGGTCCATCTCACCGCCCAGTTCGCGAAGCGACTGGCGGACGCGCTGCAAGGTCGCGTCTCGTGTGGCCTGCTGCTCCTCGCGCTCTCGTCGCTCGGCATCGGCGCGGGCGAGCGATGCTTCGAGGAAGCGCAGCACCATGTCGACTCCGCGCGACACTGCTCGGGCTACCTCTGCCTCGCGCGCTCTCTGCTCGCGGCGCTCGATGGCACGTCGGCGCGAGGCACGCTCATTGGCCGCAGCACGTTCTAGCGCCTCCGCGCGCGATGTCAAGGACGCGAGGCGCTCCTCCCCCGTGCGCACGGCGAGCCTGGCCTCCACCTCCCGAGCACGGGCCTGCTCGGCAGCCTGCGCGTACTCAGGTCGCCGGTCGGCGACATCCTCGTCGTCGCCCTCGGACTCCGCGACAGCCAGCCGCTGCTCGAGTTCACCCAGGGTGGCCTCGTCCGCAGCCAGGGCCTCGAGGGCCGCCTGCTCAGCTGCGGTAAGCCGGTCGGCCTCCGCCGTGGCCGCCCGCGCTGCCTGCCCGAGCAGGCCGAGCTGCTCGGCGACGGCCGCGAGCTGCGCGTCGGACTCGTGGAGTCGAGAGAGGGCGGCCTCGGCGGTCTGCGTCGCCTGCCGTTGGGCATCGAGCGCTGCCGCAAGCTCGAAGCGGGTGCGCTCGAGAGAGTGCTGCACCTCCTCGAGAGCGGTGGCCGCGTCGTCCACAGCGGACTGCAACTCGATGAGCGACGGCGCATCGCCTGAACCGCCGTAGGCCATGTGGGGACCGACGACATCCCCATCGCGCGTGGCAGCGGTGAAGCCCTGCTCCGCAGCACGCGACGCCGCGGGCAGGTCATCGACGACGACGACTCCCGACAGCCGGCCGACGAGCGCCCTGAGCAGTTCGGGCGAGCCGGAGATGACGTCGCTGACGCGTCTGGCACCGGACGGCGGCGTGGTCGGATCCGCAGTCGGATCCGAGCCCGCCCCGAGGACGACGACGCTGGCACGGCCCGCTGTATCGCGGTGGAGGAGCAGCAGGCCGTCGATAGCCGAGCGGGCGTCGCGCACGACTACGGCGTCCGACAGCGGACCCAACGCGGCCGCAACACCGCGTTCATACCCGGACTCGATCGTGAGAAGTGAAGCAACGGTCCCGACAACGCCTACCGACTCGCCTGCCTGGAGGAGAGCGCCGGGTCCATCGCCACGGGCCAGAGCGATGCGCAGAGCCTCGAGGCGGGCGGCGAGCGCCGCCCTCTCGCGCTCGCTCTCCCGCTCCTGATGCCGAAGCGCCTCGACGTGGGCATCTGCCTCGGCGAGTGCGGCCTGCGTGACCTCGTACTGGGTGTCGAGGCCGAGTTCGCCCGCATCAAGTCCGGCTACCTGCGCCTCGAGTGCGGCGAACTCGCGCTGCGCGGTGGCCGCTCGAGCTCGCGCATCCTCACGCTGCGTGGCAGCCCGCTCGATCTCAACGGCGCGAGCCTCGCGCCGCGAGCGGGCGGCTGCGACGCGACCGGCAAGTCGCGCGAGGTTCTCCCGGCGATCGGCCTGGGAGCGAATGCCCTGGGCAACACGGCGCTCCTCGTCGGCGAGCGCGCGCTCGGCGCCGGACCGGGCCCCCACGGCATCGGCGAGCGACGATCGGTCGGCCTCCACCTGGCGACCCAGGGCGAACTCCTCTTCCCGCAGCCCGGCCGCCTCCGATTCGAGCGCTTCCGGATCGCGGCCGCTCTGGACCGCATCCTCAATCTCGGGCCCGATCAGGCGCAGGCGCTCGGACGCGAGTGAAGCCGTACCCAGGAATCGCTCACGCAGCGCAGACAGCGCGAACCATGACTGCTGTGCCGCCGCGAGCATGGGTGCGGCCGACTGAGCCTCGGCATCCAGCGCAGCCTCCTGCGCCGTCAGAGCCGCGAGTTGGCCTTCGACTTCGAGGCGACGCTCGCGAAGAGCTGACTCATCGGCGATCTCGGCGGCGAGACTCTCTCGGAACTGCGCGAGGTCATCGGCCATGAGTCGCAGGCGCGCGTCGCGGGCCTCAGCTTGGATCACGGCAGCACGGCGGGCCACCTCGGCCTGGCGCCCCAGGGGCTTCAATTGACGGCGGAGCTCCGTCGTCAGGTCGGTCAGCCGGGTCAGATTGCCCTGCATCGCATCGAGCTTGCGAAGGGCCTTCTCCTTGCGCTTGCGATGCTTGAGGACTCCAGCGGCCTCCTCGATGAAGCCACGACGATCCTCCGGCGACGCGTGCAAGATGGCGTCGAGCTGACCCTGCCCGACGATGACGTGCATCTCGCGGCCGATACCGGAATCAGACAGCAACTCCTGGATGTCGAGCAGGCGGCACGGGGTGCCGTTGATGGCGTACTCGGATCCCCCATTGCGAAAGAGCGTCCGAGAGATGGTCACTTCGGTGTATTCGATCGGCAGGGCACCATCGGTGTTGTCGATCGTCAATGCGACCTCGGCCCGGCCGAGCGGTGCTCGCCCGGAGGTGCCCGCGAAGATGACGTCTGCCATGTTGCCGCCGCGGAGCGACTTCGCGCCCTGTTCACCCATGACCCAGGCGATCGCGTCGACGATGTTGGATTTGCCGGATCCGTTAGGGCCGACGACGCAGGTGACACCGGGCTCGAAGGCCAAGGTGGTGGCCGAGGCGAAGGACTTGAAGCCCTTGAGCGTCAGGCTCTTGAGATGCACGCCGCCGACCCTACCCGCGGCCTCGCGTCAGCGGGGATCGGGCACGAGCAGGTCGTGGGCGAGGAGGCGCTCCATGTCGGCCAGGTCGGCAGCGGCGCGCAGGCGCTCCACCTCGGCCTCGAGGTCCTGAACCCGGGCCTTGAGACGTGCCACCTCGGCTGCCCAACGCGCATCCGGACCGACGTGCCCGTAGATGGCCTTGGCCATGACTCCTCCGATGACTGCGCGGCGCGAGCGCGCCGGGGCTCAGGGTGACAGCCCCCGCCGCGCGGCGTCAAACCTGGCGCCGGGGACGGCGCTGGCAGGCCGGGCAGCGATAGGAGGAGCGATTCATGAACGCCTCGCGAACGATGGACCGGCCGCAGCGCTCACAGGGTTCACCCTCACGGCCGTAGGCCTTGAGCGACCGGTCGAACCACCCGCTCTCGCCATTGACGTTGACGTAGAGCGAGTCGAAGGACGTGCCACCCTCGGCGAGCGCCTCGGACATGACCGCGCGAACGTCGTCGAGGAGCACCCTGGCGCGCGCCGGTGCGATCCGCTGCCCAGGTAGGTCGTAATGGAGCCGGGCTCGCCACAGGGCTTCGTCGGCGTAGATGTTGCCGATACCCGACACGAGCGACTGGTCGAGCAGGCAACGCTTGACCCCCGATCCCCTGGCTCTGAGTCGACGGACGAAGTCCTCGTCACCGAAGTCCGGGTCGAGCGGATCGCGGGCGATGTGGGCGACCGTGATCGGCACCCGCCCCAAGCCACCGTCATCAGTGAGCCCGTCCAGATGCATACCGCCGAACATGCGCTGATCGACGAAGTGAAGTTGCCTGTCCGCGCCATCGAGGTCGATGGACACCCGCAGGTGAGTCTCGGGCGGCGCGGTGCGCGCAGGCAGCAGCAACTGGCCGCTCATTCCGAGGTGCACGACGAGCGCCTCGTCACCATCGAGAGTGAGCCACAGGTACTTCCCACGTCGGCTCACCGAGACGATGGTTCGGCCAGTCAGTGCGCGGATCAGGTCACGGGGCCCAGCCTCGTGCCGGCGGACGGACCTGGGCTCGCGCACGTCGACCGACGTGATGACCCTGCCCGTGACATAGGGAGCAAGGCCCCGGCGGACGACCTCGACCTCGGGGAGCTCAGGCACCGGGATGTCGCAAGGTCACGGCACGATAGGCCGCCTCCGCAGCCTGCTGCTCCGCCTCCTTCTTCGATCGTCCTTCGCCCTCGCCGTAGACGTCGGCGCCGATAACTGCCGAGGCGCGGAATGCCTTGGCGTGATCAGGCCCGGACTCCTCCACGGCATAGTCGGGCGCGCCGAGATCCAGCGATGCCGTGAGCTCCTGCAAGGAGGTCTTCCAGTCCAGGCCGGCGCCAAGAGTCGCCGCCCGCGCCACGAGGGGATCGAAGAGGGTCCGCACCAGCCCCTCTGCCGTCGCGAGGCCGCACTCGAGATAGACGGCCCCGATCACCGCCTCGAGAGTGTCGGCGAGGATGGAGGACTTGTCGCGGCCCCCCGTGATCTCCTCGCCCTTGCCGAGGCGCAGATGCGCCCCGAGGTCGAGGCTGCGCGCTACGTCGGCCAGGGCTCGGGCGTTGACGATGGCAGCGCGCATCTTCGCGAGCTGCCCCTCGGACACGTCCGGGTAGTTCCGGTAGAGCGACTCGGTGACCACGAGCCCCAGCACGGAGTCGCCCAGGAACTCCAGGCGCTCGTTGGTCGGAATGCCACCATTTTCATAGGCGTACGACCTATGCGTCATGGCCAGGTCCATGGCCGATGTCGGCAGGGTGGCGCCGCACTCGTCGAGTACGCCGGCGAGGCCGCTCACGTGCCTGCCCCCTCGAGGACGCACCCGCCGGCAAGGTCGCCCACCGTCTCGGCCTTGTCCGCGCACCGGCAATACCAGCCCAGGTCGTCCATGGCGTCCTCCCAGCACACGCGAGCGAGGGAGTCCCAGCCCAGAGAAGCGAGCGGGGTGTCAGCGCGAACGACCATGGCCTCGAGACCGAGGACACGCGCCAGCGCGGCTACGGCAGCGGATCCAGCATCAGGCTGGCCCGCACGGGACTCAGCCATCGCCACGAGTCAGGTCAGACGTCGAGGACGCGGCGCTTGGCGTAGGTACCGCACGTCGGGCACACCGTGTGCGCCAACTTGGGCTCACGGCATCGGGCGCATGTGACCAGAGTGGGCGCGGCCGCCTTCCACTGGGAGCGGCGATGCCGGGTATTGGAGCGGGAGGTCTTCCGCTTGGGAACGGCCACGTCAGTCGTCCTTGTCCTCGTCGTGCGCACTGCTGCGCACTGTGTCGTCTTGCCTCTTGTCTTCGTGCACTGTTCTGTCGTGCACCTTGCCATCCTGCTGTCCTTCACTGAGCAGCGCCCCCAGCGCTGCCCATCGAGGATCGGTCTCCTCGTGACGATGGCCGGGGTCATTCGCGAGCAATGCGCCACAGTGCACGCATAGCCCGGGGCAGTCCTCCCGGCACACCGGCGCGATCGGCAGTCGCAGAACGACCGCATCTCGCACCGTCGCCTCGAGATCGATCAGATCGTCCTCGATGACGGGTGGGGCATCCTCAGCATCGTCGTCGCCCTCGTCCTCCACGCGTCGGCCGCGTGCGTCCTGAGGCGGGTAGACGAACAACTCCTGGATGTCCGCGCGCTCCTCCCAGGACACGGGCTCAAGGCAACGCGCGCATTCGGCGTCGATCTGGGCCCCGGCAGTTCCGGAGACGAGCACCCCCTCCACCACCGACTCGAGCCTCAGATCGAGGTCGACATCGCTGCCTTCGGGGACCCTGGCCAATCCCGCACCCCAGCCCGCAGTCGCCGGCACCTCACGGTGCACGTCCTTCATCGCTCCCGCCCGACGACCTAGGTCGCGCGTGTCCACGACGTAGGGCGCACGGGGGTCGAGGGCGTTCAGGACTCCTCCGACGTCTTCGGGCCGGGAGGGACCGGCCGTGCGCCAGGATACGCCAGGGGCGCACCCCTCCGCCAATGAAGGTCCTCGTCCACGCGCACCTGCGCGGACACACCGCCTCGGCCACGGGGCCTGCTACGAGCACCCCAGCGCAGCCATTACTCGGGGATGGGGCCGTCCCCCTCGAGGTATTCCTCCTCAATGTGGGCCTGGTCACGCAGCTTGTCGCGGCCGCGTTCGACGGCCGCGAGCGTCTTATGCAGCGTGATCTCGAAGGTGGCCAGTCGCGCATCAATGTAGTCGTCGGTCTCGCGGCGCATGCGCGTCACTTCGTCCAAGGTCTCCGCGCGAAGCGCCTCGGACTCGGCGACGGCGACGAGGTAGACCTCGTGCTGGGACAGCATCTGCAGTTGCTGCTCGCGAGCCAGGGCAATGAGCCGATCGGCCTCCAGGCGTCCTTCGGCCACGACCGCCTCCCGCTCTGCCAGCAGTTGGTCAGCGTCGGACAGCGAACTCGGCAGGGCATCGCGGATGTCGTCAATGAGGTCGAGGACCACTGCCCGGTTGACCATGCAGGATGCCGAGAGCGGCACCGCCTTCGCCTCCTCGACGAGGATCGAGAGTTCCTCGAGCTTCTGGTCGACGTCCACGTGCTTCCTCCTGTCACCGCCCGGCGAGTGTCACCAAGCGCATCCGAGGTCCGAGTGACCACGCGACCTTGACACTAGCGCCGCTCTTCGAGTGTGGCGTGGAGGCGCTCCAGGACCACATCGGGGACAAGCCCGGCGACGCTGCCGCCGTGGGTGGCGATCTCCTTGACCAGGCTGGACGACAGGTAACTGTAGAGGGGGTTGGTGGAGACGAAGAGGGTCTCCACTTCACCGAGGCGGTAGTTCATCTGCGCCATCTGGAGTTCGTAGTCGAAGTCACTCACGGCACGCAGGCCCTTGACGATGGCCTGGACCCCATGGTCGCGGCAATAGTCCACGAGCAGTCCGTAGAACGAGTCGACTTCGACATTGGGCAGATCCGACACGACCTCACGAAGCATCTCGATGCGCTCGTCCACGGTGAACAGGCTCGACTTCGTCTTATTGATCAAGACAGCGACGATGACGCGATCAGCGAGGGCTGCAGCGCGCCGAAAGACATCGAGATGACCGTTGGTCACCGGATCGAATGAGCCTGGGCAGACCGCGACGCGCATCATTCCTCCTCGTCCCACGTGGCCGGGGCTCGACCGTACCAAAGGCGCGTGTCGCCGTAGTCGCGATCGTGAACGGCCGCGAACCGCTGATCGGGCCAAGGCGATGAAGCGGTCCGCGCGCGCTCGACGACGACCAGCGCCTGGTCCTCGAGCGCACCACTGAGATGGAGGCGGTCGAGCAGGTCGCGCACGTCCTCGTCGGGCACCGCATAAGGGGGGTCGAGGTAGACGACGCCGTAGGGACCACCCGTCGGTGCCCATGTGAATGCGTCCGCAGCCACGACCGTGGCATGCGGATCGATGGCGGCAACATTGGAGCGGAGGACATCCAGGCACCGTCGGTCGCGCTCGACAAGCGTGGCGTGCACCGCACCGCGACTCACCGCCTCGAGGCCGACCGCCCCCGATCCGGCGAAGAGATCGAGAACGCGAATCGCGCCCCAGTCACCGAACCCGCTCCGCACTTGGGCGTCCAGGCTGGAGAACAGAGCCTCGCGCACGCGATCCGTGGTGGGCCGAGTGCCCGAGGGCGGGACGGACAGGCGTCTCCCACCGGCCCTTCCTCCGATGATGCGCATGTCAGCCCTTCTCGAGAAAGTCAGCGCGGTCGTCGTCGCTCAGCATGCGAATGCGCTCCCTGAGCGCCGGATGGCGACCGAGATCGGGATCGTCCGCAACGATCGCCTGTGCCGCGTGACGTGCCTCCTCCACCAGTGATTCATCGCGGATCACCTCCAGCAGTCGCAGGGAGGATCTGCGTCCAGACTGCGCCGTACCCAGGATGTCTCCCTCGCGTCGAGTTTCGAGGTCCACTCGCGCCAGCGCGAAGCCATCGGTCGTGGCAGCCACCGCGTCGAGTCGCTCGCGCGACGGCGATGTCGGGTCCGCCCCGGTGACCAGCAAGCACAGTCCGTCTCCCCCACCTCGCGCGATGCGACCGCGCAACTGGTGCAACTGGGAGATGCCGAATCGCTCCGCGTCGAGAATCACCATCATCGACGCCTCGGGGACGTCGACGCCAACCTCGATGACGGTGGTAGCGACGAGCACATCGATAGCCTCGGCGTCATCGGGTGGCAGCGTGAATCGCCGCATGGCATCGTCCTTCTCATCGGCGGACATCCGGCCGTGGAGGACCCCTATTCGAAGCCCCGCCAACCACCGCGCCTCGAGGGCGCGAGACACGTCGAGAACGCTCGATAGGGCCGGCCCATCATCGGTCGCCGTGCCGCCATCGACCTCGTCAGAGCTCGGGTCGTCGCCCTCATCACCGATGCGGGGGCACACGACGAATACTCGGCGCCCCTCGGCGACCTCCTCCCGAACCCGGTTCCACGCCCGAGCGAGATGCGCAGGGTGCTCGCGCGGAGCAACGACATGGGTGGATATGCGACCGCGCCCAGGGGGATACTCGTCGATCACGCTCACGTCGAGGTCACCGAAGACGGTCATGGCGACCGTGCGCGGGATCGGAGTGGCTGTCATCACGAGAACGTGCGGGCGAGTGTGGGGTCCCCTTGATGCGAGAGCAGATCGCTGCTCCACGCCGAAGCGATGCTGTTCGTCGACGACGACCAATCCAAGATCGTGGAACTCGACGCTCTCTTCGAGGAGAGCGTGCGTGCCGACCACGATGCCTGCCTCGCCACTGCCAATGGCAGCGAGTTGCTCGCGTCGCTGACGTGCGGACTGCGAGCCAGACAGGTAGGCAATGCGGGTACCCACCTCGCCTGCACCCAGCAGTCCCGCCTCAGCGAGCTCGCCCATGTGCTCGCGCAGGGTGCGTAGGTGCTGTTGCGCCAGCACCTCGGTGGGCGCCAGGAGCGCGGCCTGAGCCCCGGCGTCGACTACCTGGAGCATGGCCCGAAGCGCCACGAGAGTCTTACCGCTGCCGACATCGCCCTGGATCAAGCGCTGCATGGGGTGCTCGCCAGAGAGGTCCGTGGCGATCTGCTGGCCGACCCGCGCCTGCGCGCCGGTGAGGGGGAACCGCAGTCGACGATCGAACGCCGCCGCGATGCCGTCCGATGCAGGCGGACGGGGTACAGCCGCCTGGCCCAGGCGCTCCTGGCGGCGCTGGGCGAGGACCACCTGGAGGTCGAAGGCCTCCTCGAACCGAAGCCGCCTCCGCGCAGCCTCGATCATGTCGCGGTCGGCCGGGCGGTGAATCCCCTGGAGGGCATCGCCGAGTCCGATAAGGCCCGCCTCGATCCGAACGGATGCGGGGAGGGGATCATCGATGTCCGCCATCGAGTCCAGTGCCAGGCGTACCGTCCGCTGAATCTTCCAACTCGGCAGTCCGGACGTAGCGGGATAGATCGGGATCAGCAGATCCGCGAATGCCGCCTCGGCCTCGCGATCCCGATCCTCCTCGAGAGAACTCTCCTCGCCGGCAGCGTGCAGGGCCCGGTCGGGGATCATGACGTGGCGGGGATGAGCCAATTGGCGCGTGCCGCCGTACGCCGAGACCGTGCCCGCGAAGAGTCCGCGCCGACCAACCCGGAACTCGCGGTCCGCGCGCCACGGCTGATTGAAGAACACCAGGCTGATACGCCCGACGCCGTCGGAGACGACGACCTCTGTGATCGTACCCTTGCGCTGCTGCATCCGGCGATTCGTGGCAGAAACGACTTCGGCGAAGACGGTCACGTGCTCGCCTACCGCGAGCCCATCAAGATCGGTCAACTCCCCGGGATCGATGTACCGGCGCGGGTAGTGACGCAGCAGATCGTCGACGGACACGATGCCGAGTCCGTCGCGCAGGGCCTTGGCGGTCTTGCCGCCGGCGACGGCAGAGACGGGAGATGCGAGGCTCACCCGCGCCACGGTCACTCCACACCAAGAATGACGGGCCACAGCGGCTGACCGCCATCGATGAGCACGATGTCAATGCCCGGATGGCGACGACGCGCATCGTCCACGACGGCTTCGGCCTCCGCGGGACCGAACTCCGCACCGCGAACGACGGTGAGCAACTCGCCACCGGACCCCACGAGTCGATCGACGAGCATGTCGGCGGTGGACCTCACACTCGATCCGATCTCCACGATGTCTCCCTCGGCAAGGCCGAGGACGTCGCCCTCTCGACACGGGCCGACCATGGTGAGGGCGTCCTTGGAGGCGATCGTGACCGCCGCGTAGCGGGTCGCGGCGACCGCGCGGGTCATGGCGATCACGTCATCGTCGAAGCGTGCACCAGGATCGTGGACCGCCAGGGCCGCCAGGCTCTGCACGATGGACCGAGCGGGGATGACGGACACGCGAAGTGATTCGCCGCGCGCCTGCTCGGCGGCAGCCTCGGCGACCGCCAGCGAATCGGAGTCGCTGGGCAGGACGACAACCTCCGCTGCCTGGGCACGGCGTATGCCATCGAGGAGTTCTGCGGTCGATGGCCGTCGTCGCGGTCGCGCTGCAACGGCAACCGCGCCGTGCTCGGCCACGAGGGCGGCGGTGCCGGGCCCGTGCGTAACGACAACGAGCCCCCGGCCTTCAGCCGGCGACGCCGCGGCGGCGAGATAGGTGACGCGAATGCGCTCGAGAGTTCCGACGGCGAGTCCTGCCTCGATCGCCGCACCGGCATCGTGCACGTGGACATGGACGTTCCACAGGCGATCGTCACCCGTGACCATGAGGGAGTCGCCGAGGGGCTCTAGAGCCCGACGCAGGACGTCCATGTCGCCAACTCCGGCATTGATGATGTACATCACCTCATACGAAGGATCCCCATGGAGGGGGATGGGAGAGCCATGCACGACATGGGGTGCAGGCAACTTGGCCCGCGGGCTCACCCCGGGACGCCGGCGGCGCACGCCGGTGACGACATCGAGGAGCGCGTCGTACACCACGACGAGCCCCTGACCTCCCGCATCGACGACGCCAGCGTCGCGCAGCGCGGGCAATTGGTCGGTGGTCTCTGCCAGAGCGACGTGCGACGCGGCAACCGCACTCTCGATGACAGCCACCAACGTCCCCTCCGTGGTCGCGGCAAGGTCGGCTGCATCTGCTGCAGCGCGGGCCACGGTGAGGATCGTTCCCTCGATCGGATGGGACACGGCGGAATACGCACCGTCACTCGCGGCGCGTAGCGCGCGTGCGACGACCGCGCCCGTGAGTTCGTCGCCGTCGCGCACCTCGCCCAGCACCGACGCGACTCCTCGGACGATCTGGGCGAGGATGACCCCTGAATTGCCGCGAGCACCCAAGAGCGCACCGCGGGCCATGGCGCTGGCGACCGCACTCGTCCGCGGTCGATCCCCCCCAGCCTCCGCGCGATCGAAGGCCTCCTCGATGGCGGCACATGCCGACTCGACGGTGAGGAACATGTTGGTTCCCGTGTCGCCGTCGGGGACGGGGAAGACGTTGAGGGCGTCGATCGCCGCCCTCTCCTCGCCCAGGGCGGCCAGGGACGCCTCGGCCCACGCGCGCACCGCGGCGGCGTGCAGCCGAGTGGGACGCGACGGCGCCATGCACCCCTCCTTGCGGGCCCGGGGCGACAAGCCCTTCGCCACCGTATCCCCCGGGGGCGACTCCCACCGGCTGCCCCGGCACGACCGCGCCGACCGGCCCGGTTTGAGGGTCTCCCCCCTCCTCGGCTACCCTCATGGGGCTGCAGCGCACTGCAGCGCGCGATCGGGCCATCTGGGCCCACGCCGACGACCTGAGGAGTTCACCGTGGCTGCCACCTGTGATGTCTGCGGCAAGGGCCCGGGCTTCGGCAACAGCATTTCCCACTCGCACCGTCGCACCTCGCGCCGCTGGAACCCCAACATCCAGTCCGTGCGCGCCATGGTCGGGCGCACGCCGAAGCGCCTCAACGTGTGCACGTCCTGCCTCAAGGCCGGCAAGGTCACTCGCGCCTGACGCTGCGTCAAGCGCGGAAGTGCTCGAATCCCGCGACCTGATCGACCTCGCGCCCGTCGACGCGCACACCCGCGCCCTGTCCTACCGCGTCCATGACCGTGCCCACGCGTACGAAGCCCTCGGGCAGCGCCGCGCCAGCGTCGAATGTCGCCAGGAGGGCGTGATCGTCTCCCCCACCGAGGACCCACGTGAGCGGGTCGAGGTTGTACGCCGAAGCCGTGGAGATGACGGCATCCTCGCGCGGAAGTGCATCGCTCTCGATGTCGATCACCACCGATGAAGCACGAGCCATCCGCTCGGCATCGAGGAGCAGTCCGTCGCTAATGTCCATGAGCGCGTGCGCCCCGGCGTCGGAGGCCCGCACACCCGCCCGATAGTCCGGTTGCGGACGCCGGTGGGCGTCGACAAGGACACGGGGAGACCGGAATCCGCGAGAGAGCACGGCCAGGCCTCCGGCCGCCGTGCCCAGCGATCCGCACACCGCGACCACGTCCCCGGACCGAGCTCCCGAGCGCAGGATTGGAGTCCTTCCCGACAGATCGCCGAACGCGGTGACACCCACCGTGATGGCGTCACCACGGACGAGATCCCCGCCGATGAGCGCGGCGCCCGCCCGCTGTGCCTCAGCCAGCAGGCCCGCGAGGAAGCCGTCGACCCACGCGACCTCCGTCTCCGGAGGAAGGGCCATGGCGACGACGAGGGCGGTCGGCACGGCTCCCATCGCCGCGATGTCGGCGAGATTCTCCGCGGCAGCCTTGTGCCCGATGTCCGCGGGCTCAGACCAGTCCCGCCGGAAATGCCGGCCCTCGACCAGCATGTCGGTGGTCACGACCACCCGACCATCGGTGCACGCGAGCACGGCAGCGTCATCCCCGGGTCCCACCGGGACCCGGGCACTCGCCTCGGCACCGGCTGCCTCCAGGATCCGAGCCACGACGGCAATTTCCCCCAGATCGCCCACGGTGTCGCCTGCCATGGCCACCTCCTTTCGTCAACGTCCCATCTTCGTCCCAGCCGCGACCGCGGCAGCCAGCGGGCCGGGCCAAGTCGCTAGTCTCACGACTCGGGCCACCAGGGCCGCGACGCGAAGGAGATGCACCGTGCCAGTCCAGGCGTACATCCTCGTGCAGACGGAGATGGGGGCGGCCTCCAGCGTGCGCTCGACCATCGCGGCGGTCCCCGGCATCGTGACTGCCGAAGACGTCACCGGGCCCTACGACATCATCGTGCGCGCCGAGGCGCCGGGCATGGACGAGTTCGGGCAAGAGATTCTCGGCGCCATCCAGCAGATCAGTGGGATCACGCGCACCCTGACCTGTCCTGTCGTCCACCTGTGAGGCTCCGCCTGTCGGCGGCCTCCGCACTCATCGCCACCGCCGTCGGCACCTTCGCGCTCGCAGCGTGCGGGCGACAGGTATCAGTCCCGCCGCCGGAGTCCCGCGCGGACATCTGCGCGCAGGTCGCGCTGCCCGCGTCGATCGCCGGAGCCGGATCGCGCCCGACGACCGAGCCAGACACCGCCGCGTGGGGCGAGCCTCCGATCACCTACCGGTGCGGCGTCTCTCGACCGGCCGCACTCGATCCCACGTCCAAGCTGCTCGAGGTGTCAGGGATCGGCTGGCTGCCCCTGGAGGCGAGCGGGGGTACGGCGTTCATCGCCGTCACCTGGCCGTCGTCGTCCCCTCCCGTGTACGTCGAGGTGCTGGTTCCCGATGCCTACGCAGCTCCCGCTGACGTCCTGGCGGATCTCTCGCCCGCCCTCGCCACCGCCGACTAGCGCAGACCGGTCCCCCGTCTGATGGCGTCAGTCACGAGCAGGTCGAGCACCTCGGCGTAGTCCATGCCGCTCGCGCCGCACATCCGCGGGAACAGGGAGATGGGTGTGAAGCCGGGCATGGTGTTGACCTCGTTGATGATCACCGCACCGGGTCGCACGAAGAAGTCGACGCGAGCAAGCCCCTCGCAGTCCAGTGCCTCGAAGGCCGCGACCGCCAGACGCTGAACCTCCGCCTCGACATCGGCCGCTAGGTCGGCGGGGACGATCAGTTCGGCAGCATCGTCGAGATATTTAGCCTCAAAGTCGTAGAACTCGTGATCACCACCCACGATGATCTCGGCGCATCGGGTGGCACGGGGCGTGCCCGCATCATCGACGATGACGGCGCACTCGATCTCGCGCGCGTCGCGGATCGCGGCCTCCACGAGGACGCGAGGATCGCTCGCCCGAGCGGTGCGCATGGCCTCATCGAACTCGGTCGGCGCGTGCACCTTGGTGATCCCGACCGATGATCCCGCGCGTGCCGGCTTGACGAAGACCGGATAGCCGAGGACATCCACGCGTGCCCTCACCGTCTCTGGATCGCGGTCCCACTGACGCGGCGTAACGAGCACGCTCGGACCGACGGGGAGTCCGGCCGCCGCGAGCAACGCCTTCATGTGCCCTTTGTCCATCGCCGCAGCTGAAGCGAAGACTCCTGAGCCGACGTACGGGATGCCCGCCATCTCCAGCAGCCCCTGCACGGTGCCGTCCTCGCCCCAGGGTCCATGCAGAACGGGGAACACCACGTCGATGTCGCGTATCGCCACGGGGGCCGAGACCTGCTCCACCGGCTCAGGGAGCAGTACGGCGGCATCGCCAGTGTCGGCAACCGTCGGCAACTCACCCGATGCGGCTGAGCCGACAGCCGCAGGGTCAGGGTCCACGCGCATCCAACGGCCGTCAGGCAGGATTCCGACGGCCGAGACGTCGTAGCGATCACGATCGAGTGCCCGCAGGATGCCCGCGGCGCTCAGGCAGGAAATGGCGTGCTCGCTGCTGCGACCCCCGAAGAGGACGAGCACTCTCACGCGTCGATCCGCCACGTCCGAGACGTTAGTCCCCGGCCATCGCGTTAGGGTCGGCGCCATGCCGGAGCAGCCCGAGTCCGCCTGGTCGGTCGACACCGAGCTCGTCCACCGTGGGCGACCTCCAGCCGAGCCGGGCAACGCCGTCAACTACCCCGTCGAACTGTCCTCCACGTACCACGCCGGCGGGACCATCGAATACGCCCGGGACGGCACACTCGGCATGCGCGCGCTGGAGCAGGCCGTGGGCCCGCTCGAGGGCGGTCAGGCGATCGCGTTCGCGTCCGGTATGGCCGCAGCCAATGCCATCCTCGACCTGCTGCCGCCGACAGCGACGGTCGTCGCGGCCACGTTCACCTACACGGGGGTATCGATCCGACTCCGGGAACTCCACGAGCGTGGGGCGATCCACCTGCGCACGGTCGACATCGCTGACACCGATGCCGTCATCAGCGCCCTCGACGGAGCGGATGCCCTGTGGCTCGAGTCCCCCACCAATCCCATGCTCGAGATAGCGGACATCGCCACCATCAGCGCAGCAGCGCACGGCCATGGCGCGGTCGTCGTCTGCGACAACACCTTTGCCACGCCCCTGCTGCAGCGCCCGCTCACGCTGGGTGCCGATGTCGTGCTCCACAGCGCGACCAAGGCGATCGGGGGGCACTCGGACTGCCTGCTCGGCATCGCCGTCACATCCGACCCGGACCGCGCCGAGGCCTTGAGGCTCCGCCGCACCATCCTGGGAGCCGCCCCGGGCGGCCTCGAGTGCTTCCTCGTCCTGCGTGGACTGCGCACCCTGTCCCTGCGCCTGGCAAGGTCGCAGGCGAGCGCACAGGTCCTGGTAGCACGCCTCGCCGAGCACCCCGCGGTGGCGGGCGTGCGGTATCCCGGCCTCGCCGACGACCCTGGCCACTCACGATGCCGAGCGCAGATGGCAGGACCGGGATTCATGATCTCGGTGGAGCTCGTGGGGGGCGGCGACGCCGCTCAGCGCGCGAGCGAGTCGACTCGGCTGTGGGTGCACGCCACCAGCCTCGGCGGGGTGGAGTCGCTCCTGGAGCGCCGGCGCCGATGGGCTGCGGAAAACCCCCTCGTCCCCGAAGGCCTCATCCGGCTCTCCGTCGGCATCGAGGACCCCGAGGATCTGTGGGCCGACCTGGACCAGGCGCTGCGGGCTGCCCTCGAGTGAGGACTCCACCGAGGTCGAGCGTTGCCGGCGAACCCCGCGCGACTAGCCCAGGCGTGTCTCAGGCTTGGGTGAGCGGGCCATGAAGGCGGACAGCATCTCCATCGGCTTCATCCCATGGTGAACAACCTGGACGACCTGCTCGGTGATCGGCATCTCGACCCCGTGGCGCACGGCGAGATCGAGGATCGACTGGCAGCTCTTCACGCCCTCACACGTCTGCTTCGTCTCCGCGATGGTCTCGTCCACGGTGAGGCCCGAGCCGAGGTTGGCACCGAATGTGCGATTGCGCGACAGCGGTGACTGGCACGTCGCTATGAGGTCCCCCACGCCGGCCAGCCCCATGAAGGTCAGGGGGTCGGCACCGAGGGCCGTCCCGAGTCGAGCCATCTCCGCCAGGCCCCGGGTGATCAGGGCGGCCTGGGAGTTCTCGCCGAACCCCATGCCGGCCGCCATGCCATTGGCCAGCGCGATGACATTCTTCACCGACCCGCCGATCTCGACGCCGACCACGTCGGTCGTCCAGTAGGCGCGGAAGTAGTCGGTGGTGCAGGCGTCCTGGAGTCGCTCGGCGCTCTCGCGATCCGAGCACGCGACGGTCGTCGCGGCCGGCTGACGCATCGCGATCTCACGGGCGAGGTTCGGACCGGACACGACGGCGACTCGCGATGGTGGGATCTCGGCAACCTCCTCGATGACCTGACTCATCCGCAACGTCGTGCCGATCTCGATGCCCTTCATGAGGCTGACGAGCACACTGTCGGGCTCCAGGCGACCTCGCCACCGGGCAAGGTTGTCGCGCAGGGATTGCGCGGGCACGGCCAAGACCACGATCGATGCGCCGGAGATCGCTTCGTCAGCGTCGACGGTGGCCCGCATTCCCACGGGAAGGCGAATGCCCGGGTGGTACCTCTCATTCACGTGGCCGTGGTTGATCTGGTGCGCGACAGCCTCATCGCGGCCCCACAGGACGACGTCGCCACCGGCGTCGGCGAGAATCATGGCGAACGCCGTGCCCCACGAGCCGGACCCCATCACCGCAACGCGCGTCATGCTGCCTCCCTCGACGTACCGGACTCATGCTGGTACTCGCTGCGGATCCGGCGCAGCAGATCCGTGATCGCCGCCATGACTCGGTCGGTCGCCTCGTGAAGCGCCTCGGCGCTCGGCTCGTCGCCGGTCCGCAGATCGTCGAGGTCCACCGGCGGACCGACGAGGACGTGCATCGTCTTGCGCGGGAATGCCTTGAACTCCTTGCGATAGGGGCCCATGACCTCCTGGGCGCCCCAATGCGCCATGGGAATGACGGGCACTCCCGCCGTGAGGGCAATGCGTGCCGCACCAGTCTTCGCCGCCATCGGCCACAGATCCGGATCCTTGGTGATGGTGCCCTCCGGATAGACGATGACGCACTCGCCTGCAGCAGCCGCCTCGACAGCTGCCTCGACAGCGACGGCAGCATCCCGCGTGCCGCGCACCACCGGGATCTGTCCGGCATTGCGCATGATCCAGCCGACGACGGGGACCTTGAACAGCGAGTCCTTGGCAAGGAACCTCGGGGGGCGCCCGTTGTCCCACAGGACATGCGAGATGACGATCGGGTCGAACCACGACAGATGGTTGGCAGCGAGGACCATTCCGCTGTCGACGTCGAGGTTGTCGATTCCCCGCCAGTCACGGCGCGTGACGACCTGCATGAGCGGCCGTAGGACGAAGGCAGCGAACCGGTAGGCGAACCCGAGCCGATCCTGCCTCGTCACGCGATTTCCCACCGCGTCAGTCTCCCAGGCCACGCTCACCCTGTCAGCGAAAGCGGCACCGCTGGCATGGGATGCTCGGCCGGTGAAGATGGCGTGGCGCATCGTCGTACCACTGCGGCTGAGCGATGCGAAGACCCGGCTCTCCGCCCAGCCTGCCCCGCGTCGCCGCGAATTGGCCGTTGCCATGGCCCGGGACGTCGTCACCGCCGCACAGAATTGCGACGCGTGCGCCGAGGTGGTTCTCGTCGCCGACGCCGAGGGCCTGGAGGCGATGCTTCACCACGCAAGGGGACTTACCCCCGTCATGGATCCCGGCGAGGGACTCAATGCCGCCGTGCTCGCCGGTGCCGCAGGGGCCTCGGGACCGGTCGCTGCCGTGCTCGCCGACGTGCCGTGCGCCACTCCCCGCACTCTCGCGCTGGCGCTCGCCGCGTGCGCGGAGGACGGCGGATTCGTCTGCGACGCCGAGGGCGTCGGCACGACGATCGTGGCCGCTGCGCGGCCCGAGGACCTGCGGCCACGCTTCGGCCCTAGGTCACGTGCGGCGCATGCATCCGAGGGCATCCCCGAGATCGTCGACCCCGTGCCCGGCTCGCTTGCGGGCCTGCGCCGAGATGTCGACAGCGAGGTTGACCTGTGGGACGCGCGACGACTAGGCGTCGGCGCCTTCACCCGCGCCATCGTGGGCTAGGCCCGAAAAGCACGTGAGGCCGGGCATGAGCCCGGCCTCACGTGACGATCGGCGCTTCTACTTCTTCTTGGCGGCCTTCTTGGCCGGGGCCTTCTTGGCGGCAGCCTTCTTGGGAGCAGCCTTCTTGGGAGCAGCCTTCTTGGCCGGAGCCTTCTTGGCGGCAGCCTTCTTGGGAGCAGCCTTCTTGGGAGCAGCCTTCTTGGCGCCGGACACCACGGCCTTGAACTCCGCACCGGGGCGGAACTTCGGCAGCTTGGTGGCCTTCACCTGCACGGCCTCCCCGGTCTGGGGGTTGCGAGCGGTGCGAGCCTTGCGGTCATGGCGCTGGAAGACGCCGAACCCAGCGAGGGCAACCTTCTCGCCGCGCGCAACAGCGCGCTTGAGCTCGTCGAGGGCCGTCTCGATGACGTTGCTGACATCGCGCTTGCTGTGTCCGAGCTGGGTGGACACCGAGTCGATGAGTTCCTGCTTGTTCACTTAAGTCCCCTCCGGAGGGAAGTCGGACCGACCTGAAGGCCGGTAGGCCGGTCCCGCGACCGGCGACGAGTTCACCCTAGTACGTCGTCGCCACGGTGGCATCGGCGACCCGGGTCGGCCCATCCTGCTTCAGCCCAGCGTCGTCGGCGCGAACGCCGGACGGGTCGCCTCGAATGATTCGATCGCATCGCCCTTCTGCAAGGTGATGCCAATGTCGTCGAGTCCCTCAAGTAGTCTCCAGCGGACATAAGGGTCGACGTCAAAGGACGCCGACATGTCCCCCGCCGTCACGGTCTGTGCGTCCAGATCGACGGTAACCTGCGTCGTCGGATCCGCCTCAACCATCGCCCACAACTGCTCGATAACCGCCTGGTCGACAAGCGCCGTGAGTAGGCCGGCCTTGCCCGAGTTGCCGCGGAAGATGTCAGCGAAGCGCGACGACAGCACGACCTTGAAGCCGAAGTCCTGCAACGCCCACACAGCGTGCTCGCGGGATGAGCCCGTGCCGAAGTCCGGACCCGCAACAAGGATCGACGCACCCGCGTACTCGGGCTTGTTGAGGATGAACTCCGGATCCTGGCGCCAGGAGTAGAAAAGGGCGTCCTCGAACCCATGCCGCGTGATGCGCTTGAGGAATTCCGCGGGGATGATCTGGTCGGTATCGACGTTGCTGCGGCGCAGAGGGGCGGCCGCGCCCGTATGAGTGGTGAAGGCGTCCATGTCTGCTCCTACGCGGTGGCGAGGTCGGCGGGAGAGGCGAGATGCCCCGTGACGGCGGTGGCGGCTGCCACCTGAGGCGAGACGAGGTGGGTGCGACCACCCGGGCCCTGACGTCCCTCGAAGTTGCGGTTGGACGTCGAGGCGCTGCGCTCACCGGGCGTGAGCTTGTCGGGGTTCATCGCCAAGCACATGGAGCACCCGGCGCCGCGCCACTCGGCCCCAGCATCGACGAAGACCTGATCGAGGCCTTCGCTCTCCGCCTGCAGTCGCACGCGCACGGAGCCTGGCACGACCAGCATGCGAACGCTGTCGGCGACCCGCCGGCCGCGCAGCACGTCTGCAGCGGCCCGCAGGTCCTCGATGCGCCCGTTGGTGCACGACCCAAGGAAGACCGTGTCGACCCGGATGTCACGAAGAGGCATGCCCGGCGCCAGGTCCATGTACTCCAGCGCTCGCTCTATGGCGACACGATCGACCTCATCGACGGCGTCGTCCGGCGAGGGCACGGCGGCTGAGAGCGGCAGACCCTGCCCTGGATTGGTCCCCCAGGTGACGAAGGGGCTCAGCTCGCTGGCGTCGATGATGACCTCGGCATCGAAGGTCGCGTCATCGTCGGTGGTCAGGGAGCGCCAGTACTCGACAGCCGTATCCCAGTCCGCGCCCTTGGGTGCGTGATCGCGGCCCTCCAAGTAGGCGAAAGTCGTCTCGTCAGGCGCGACCATGCCGGCGCGCGCGCCCGCCTCGATCGACATGTTGCACAGGGTCATGCGGCCCTCCATCGACAGGCCGCGCACCCCCTCACCCCGGTACTCGAGGACGTAGCCCTGGCCCCCACCCGTGCCGATACGTGCGATGACAGCCAGGATGAGGTCCTTGGCCGTGACGCCCTCGGTCAGGGAGCCGTTGACGGTGATCGCCATCGTCTTGAACGGCTTCAGGGGCAGCGTCTGCGTCGCGAGGACGTGCTCGACCTCGCTCGTGCCGATCCCGAAGGCCAGGGCCCCGAACGCGCCGTGGGTAGAGGTGTGGGAGTCACCGCACACCACGGTCATGCCGGGCTGGGTGAGACCGAGTTGGGGCCCAACGACGTGGACGATTCCCTGCTCGGCGTGACCGAGGGAGTACAGCGGAACCCCGAAGTCGGCGCAGTTCTTGCGCAGCGCCTCGACCTGCGCCCGGCTCACCGGATCGGCGATCGGCTTATCGATCTCGATCGTGGGGATGTTGTGGTCCTCGGTGGCCATGGTGAGGTCGGGCCGACGTACGACGCGGCCCGTCGCTCGCAGTCCATCGAACGCCTGGGGGCTGGTGACCTCGTGGACGAGGTGGAGGTCGATGTAAAGCAGGTCAGGCTCGCCCTCGGCGCGGCTGACGATGTGCGCGTCCCAGACCTTCTCGGCCAGTGTCTTGCCCATGTGTACTCCTTCGGGGAATCGCCCAAGGGTAACGAGCAAAGCGAGAAGGCCCGACCCCCGGGGAGGGGATCGGGCCTTCCAGTGAGACTTGCGTCTCGTTGGCGTAGCCCCGACGGGATTCGAACCCGCGCTACCGCCTTGAGAGGGCGGCGTGCTAGGCCGCTACACAACGGGGCCATGCACACGTGAGAGAGCACGTGCACTCGCTGGGGTACCAGGACTCGAACCTAGACTAACTGAACCAGAATCAGTTGGGCTGCCAATTACCCCATACCCCATGGGCGACGCTCGGCCGAGTGCTCCAAGCGACCCGGAGAGTGTACCCGAGCGACAGGGACGTGCTCGAAGCGGTGCGGGCGGCGCTAGGTCACGCGGGCGGCCGCGCCAAGGCGGCGCATGGTCTCGTCGCGGCCAAGGATCTCCATGGACTCGAAGAGCGGTGGGGACACGCGGCGTCCGGTGACGGCGATCCGGACGGCACCGAAGGCGACCTTGGGCTTCAGGCCCAGGCCGTCGATCAGGGCGCTGCGCAGAGCCTGCTCAATGGGCTCCGCGGCCCAGTCCGAGAGCCCCGAGAGGGTGTCGGTGGCCGCAGCGATCACGCGCTGGGAGTCGTCGTCGGCCACGGACTGATCCGGGTCGATGCCGAAGTCGGCCGGATCGACGAGGAGGAAGCCGAGCATGCCGACCGCCTGGCCGAGGGTCTCCATCCGCTCCTGAACGAGCGGCACGGCTGCGGTCAGGATCTCGCTCTGCCGAGGTGTTGGCGGGTCGGATACCAGAGCCGCCCGCTGCAAATAGGGGACGATTCGTTCCGCGAACGCCTCCGGGGTCAGCGACCGGATCCAATCGCCGTTGATCGCCGTGCACTTCTTGAGATCGAAGCGGGCCGGATTGGGGCTGACCCGGGAGATCTCGAACGCCTCGGCCATCTGGGGCATGGAGAAGAACTCGCGATCCTCCCCCATCGACCAGCCGAGCAGGGCGAGGTAGTTGAGCAGCGCCTCAGGCAGGTAGCCCTCCTCGCGGTACATGAGCAGCGCTGACTCCGGGTCGCGCTTCGATAGCTTCTTGTTGCCCTCGCCCATGACGTAGGGCAGGTGGCCGAAGCGCGGCGTCGATCCGTCTCCAACGCCGATATCCGCGAGGGCTGCGTACATCGCGAGCTGGCGCGGCGTAGAGGAGAGCAGGTCTTCGCCCCGCAGCACGTGCGTAATGCCCATGAGCGCATCATCGACGGGGTTGACCAGGGTGTAGAGCGGATGGCCATTGGTGCGCACGATGACGTAGTCCGGCACGTGCTCGCGATCGAAGCTGAGTTCGCCGCGGACCAGGTCATCCCACGCGAACGTCTCCTGGTCGGGCATCGCAAATCGGGTGACGGCCGGGCGCCCCTCGGCCTGGAAGGCCGCGCGCTGCTCCGGGGTCAGATTGCGGCAGCGACCGGAGTAGCCCTGGGTGCGCCCAGCTGCACGCGCAGCCTCGCGCTCGGCCTCGAGCTCCTCGGCGGTGCAGTAGCAGGGATAGGCGTGGCCGGCCTCCACCAGGCGTCGGGCGACGTCGGCGTAAATGTCCATCCGCTCGGACTGCCGGTAGGGCCCGTAGTCGCCACCCACTTCCGGCCCCTCATCCCAGTCCAGGCCCAGCCAGCGCAGCGAATCGAGCAGCATGAGATACGAGTCCTCGGAGTCACGCTCGGCGTCGGTGTCCTCGATGCGGAAGACGAAGGTGCCGCCATGGTGACGTGCGAACGCCCAGTTGAACAGCGCGGTCCGTGCCATACCGACGTGGGGGTTGCCGGTTGGCGACGGGCAGAAGCGCACGCGGATGTCAGAGGAAGGCACCCGCGGAGCCTACCGGGGCCGCTCCGCGCGAACGAACGTCGTTGAGTGGCGGGGTATCGCAGGCTCCTACGGCAAGTCGAGTGCGAGGGCGGTGTAGACCAGGTCCGACTCCCAGGCGAAGGACCCTGAGACCCAGCCCACGCCGAGTTCGGCTGCGAGCCGCTCCCCCAGTCGTGCGGTCCACGACCCCCCTGACTGTTCAATGACGTCGGCTTCGTCGAATCCGATGTGACGACCGACGTGCGGATGCGCTGCCTTGTAGATCGACTCCTTGGCGGCGAAGACCACAGCCACTTCAGGCGGCGACGGCCAGCGCTCCCGCTCAGGGTCGATCAGGCAACGCCGTACGACGGCCCTGAGCTGGGATTCCCCGAGCAGGGGGGCGATGTCCACTCCCATCCCCATGGCCGCGTTGCTGGCGACAGCACAGGCGATACCGCTGTGGTGCGAGATGGATCCGGTGACGCCTTGCGGCCACGCGGGGGCGCCGTCAGAGGTGCGGCCCAGCACTCCCCCATCAACGACACCGACGCGGCGCATCGCTTCTGCCGCCGCGAGCCGACCGGCGAGGAATTCTGCGCGACGGGCGGACCCGGATTCCCCGACCATCGTCGAGACGCTCGCGACATCGATGCGTACGCCGACACAGCCGACGGGGAGCGCGACGGGCAGGTCGGCGAAAGTCGGTGTCATCCCGCGACGGAGTTGGCGAGAATTCCGATTCCCTCGATCGTGACCTCGACGTCGTCGCCATCACGCAGCGGACCGACACCGGCGGGGGTACCCGTGAGGATGATGTCACCGGGCAGCAGGGTCATCACGGTGCTGATCCACGACACGAGCTTCGGGACAGAGTGGACCAGGTGGGAGGTGCGCGACGACTGGCGCTCGTCGTCGTCCACGTGGCACGTGATGGCCAGGTTGGAGACGTCGAGATCAGTCACGACCCAGGGACCGAGGGGGCAGAAGGTGTCGAATCCCTTGGCCCGACCCCACTGGCCGTCGGCCTTTTGCAGGTCACGCGCGGTCACATCGTTGGCGCAGGTGTAGCCGAGGATGACCTCGTGCACGCGGTCCTCTGGGACCTCGCGGCACAGGCGGCCGATGACGATGGCGAGCTCGGCCTCGTGCTCCACCTGCTGCGACATGGCCGGAAGGCGGATCTGTGCCCCCGGGCCGATCACGGACGTATTGGGCTTGAGGAAGATCATCGGTTCCGTGGGCACGTCGTTGCCCATCTCGGCCGCGTGCGCGGCGTAGTTGCGCCCCACCGCAATGACCTTGCTCGGCAGGACCGGCGCGAGGAGTCGGGCTTGGGCGCCGGTGATCTCCTGACCGGTGAAGGTGATCTCGCCGAAGGGGTGCACGTCGATTACGCGCAGACGCGCATCCACGGGTAGGTCGGCGTCGCGGTCATCGACTCCCTCGACGGACGCGAAGACGACATCGGATCCGACGGCGACACGGGCGATGATCACGCCGTGACCCTATCGAAGGATCAGGCCACCGGAGCGGCTGCGCGGAGCAGGCTGTACGCCAGGGCATCCTCGAGCGCGATCCAGGAGGCCGCGATGACGTTCTCGTGCACGCCGACGGTGCTCCAGGACGCGTCGCCATTGCTGGTGCCGATGAGCACGCGGGTGACGGCGTCCGTGCCCGCGACCCCCTCGAGGATGCGCACCTTGTAGTCCGTGAGGTGCACACTCTCGACGTGCGGGAAGAGCCGCACGAGCGCACGGCGCAAGGCCCTGTCGAGGGCATTCACCGGGCCGTTGCCCTCAGCGGTGACGATGACACGCTCGCCGCCGGCGTGGACCTTAACCGTGGCCTCGCTCATCACACGGCCATCAGCCTGCTGCTCGACAATCGTGCGCCACGACTCGACCGTGAAGGGCTGCGGACGACCACCGTGCGCCTCGTCGAGAACGAGGAGCTCGAAGGAAGCATCGGCCGCCTCGAATGTCCACCCGGCTGCTTCGAGGTCCTTCACCCGTTCGACGACCTTGGCCAGGGTCGATGCGTCGTCGGCAGCGGCGAGACCGAGTTCGCGCGCCTTGAGCTCCACGGATGCCCGACCAGCCATCTCGGTGATGAGGATGCGCTGGTCGTTGCCGACGATTTCAGGGTCAATGTGGTTGTAGAGCTCGGGGTTGACCTTGATCGCGCTGGCATGGAGGCCGGCCTTGTGAGCGAAGGAGGAGATTCCGGCATAAGGCTGATGCGTGTTGGGGGCGATGTTGGCGATCTCAGCGATGGCGTGCGAGACGCGCATGGTCTCGCGGAGTTTGCCCTCGGGAAGCACCCTCATGTCGAGCTTGGTCTCGAGGTTGGCGACAACCGGAAAGAGGTCGGCGTTGCCGGTGCGCTCGCCGTAGCCGTTGGCGGTGCACTGCACGTGGGTGACGCCTGCCTCCACGGCGGAAATGGTGTTGGCAATGGCGCATCCGGTGTCGTCCTGGCAGTGGATGCCCAGGCGCACACCCGAACGATCCTTGACGTCCTGCACGATCTCGAACATCCCGTGGGGCAGCATCCCGCCGTTGGTGTCGCACAGGACGCCGACATCGGCACCAGCCGCGAAGGCGACCTCGAGGATGCGTACGCCGTAATCTCTATCGTGCTTGTAGCCATCGAAGAAGTGCTCGAGATCGACGAACACGCGTCGACCCTGCTCGCGGATGTATCGCACGGTGTCGGCGATCATCGCGAGGTTTTCTTCGAGCGTCGTGCGCAGTGCCTCCTCGACGTGCCGGACGTCGGATTTGGCGACGAGGGTGACCACGGGTGCCTGCGAGTCGAGCAGGGCGCGCACCTGCGCGTCGTCCTCGACCTTGGACCCGGCCTTGCGCGTCGCGCCGAAGGCGACGAGCTGCGCGGTCTGCAGGTCGAGCTCCTCCCGCGCGCGAGCGAAGAACTCCGTGTCCTTGGGCATCGCGCCGGGCCAGCCACCCTCGATGAAGCCGACGCCGTAGCCGTCGAGCAGGCGCGCGACCGCGAGCTTGTCATTGACGCTGTAGGCGATGCCCTCGCGCTGGGCTCCATCGCGCAGGGTCGTGTCATAGACATGGAAGGAGTCCCCCAGGGGCAGGGTGGCCATGTCGTCCTCCTCAAGCAAAAAGCCCCTCGCGGGTGCGAAGGGCTGCGCATCGATGCCGCGGGGCGGC
>Ga0129336_10000323_pt1 | contig 27583 bp, 30 predicted proteins | sample CPB6_02_DNA_FD_96878 | JGI IMG/M metagenome (GOLD analysis project Ga0129336, IMG submission 96878) | Freshwater to marine salinity gradient microbial communities from Chesapeake Bay, USA - CPBay_Sum_0.6_0.2_DNA | ecosystem: Environmental > Aquatic > Marine > Coastal | place: USA: Chesapeake... | reverse complement strand
GCCATAGTTACTATCAATAAGGTCCGCTACGCGGTGACCTCAATCAACAAGAGATTAGTCTTAGTAAAACTCTAATTACTTCTTGTTTCGACGCTGAATACGAGTCTTCTTAAGAAGCTTCTTGTGCTTCTTCTTAGCCATGCGCTTGCGGCGCTTCTTGACTACAGATCCCATACTTCTCCTTTTCCAAAAACTTCACCCACACATAAGGTTACTACAAATACAAGTAATCGTTAATCTGTTTTTGCGTGATTTCTGAAAGGGATTTACCTCGTAGCAAGGATTGGTACCAATACAAGGTCCATTCAACCGCCACGGAAGTATCCAACCTAGAAGTCCAACCCAACTCACGTTGGATTTTTGATGAATTTAGTTGTAAGTATTGGTTTTCAATCAAAGTATCATCGGTATTCAATACTTCGGTGAAGATTGTGGGATTTGCAAAATAATTTGCTGTTTTCTCACAAATTGTCCTCACATTAATTTGTTCATCTTTGTGAGGACCGACATTCCAGATAGTAGCATTTTTTATAGATGGCACCTGATTAATTATCTTGATGTAACCATCTAGACAATCCAAGACATGTTGCCAGGGCCTAATTGCATTTGGATAACGTATCTGCGCAGCAGTTTGGGAAATCTGCGCTCGATATAAATCCGGGATTAACCTATCTTGGCCAAAGTCACCACCACCAATTACGTTTCCTGCTCTTGCGATTGAAACATTGGTCACTTCTGATAATGGGGCAAGGCTTTGAGAAGCAATGTCTGCTGCCGCTTTTGATGCACTGTACGGATCTTTTCCACCAAGAGCATCTTCCTCAGAGAAGGATTTAATGTTTTTAGATTCTTTATAAACCTTATCGGAAGTTACGACTAAGACTTTCGGAATTTGGGATTCCTGACACGCCTTAACCACATTGATCGTTCCTCGCACGTTCGTATCAAAAGTTTCATACGGTTTTCTATAACTCTCGCGAACAAGCGCTTGTGCTGCTAAATGTACAACTACATCTGGTTGCACACTTGATATTCCGCGCTTTAGCGACTCATAATCTCTGATATCTGATGTGGAATCGCTCGCCAAGTATCGATGGACTTCTGATAGGTTGAAGAGTGAATTTTGGAGTACCTCATGACTTAATCCATGAACTTCGTGGCCCAAAGTGGAGAGCATTGCCGACATCCAACTGCCTTTGAATCCGGTATGCCCCGTGATGAGTACTCGCACTCCACTAGAATACGCGCAATGAATATCGTTTTCTTCATCAGCAATGCCGACCTTTATTGGTGTGCGGCGTGAAGTCCTACATTCTGGCGGGCGGATTTGGAACACGATTTGCTGAGATGACGGACCGCGTTCCAAAGCCGATGATTCCTATCGGCAGGTGGCCAATTTTGCTTCACATTATGTCGCACTATTCAAGTTACGGAACTAAAGAATTCGTGATACTCGCCGGTTACAAGGCAGAGATCCTGCACCAATTCTTCAGCGAGGGGGAAGGTAAAGATATTTGCGCAAGAAATTCATGGTCTGTGGAGATAGTTGATACCGGCTTGAACACTTCTACCGCAGGTAGACTGTGGTTTGTTAGAGATTCTTTACCAGATACCTTCATGCTGACATACGGAGATGGACTTTCGAATGTTAATTTGGAATCTTTACGCGACACGCATGCACAATCAAACCTTGTAGCTACTGTCACGGCCGTTCATCCCCCCGCAAGATTCGGAACAATTGAATTTGATGCTGGTATTGCAACTTCTTTTGAGGAGAAGAATCCGCAACGCACAGGCTGGATTAACGGTGGATTCTTTTGTGTGAACAAGGAGATAATCAAATACATCATCGATCCCCTCTCATCTCTTGAGAGTCTAACGATGGTCTCTCTTGTCAAAGCCCAGCAACTTGGAGTATTTCCTCACGAAGGTTTTTGGCATCCCATGGATACCCTGAGAGATCAACGCTCCTTAGAGGAAATATTCCTCAACAAGAAAGCAGAATGGAGCACGAAAGCATTAGAGTAGTGATATGAGTATGTCTTCTCGAGGCGTCACTATTTGCCGAGCGTGTGATTCAACTAAACTTTTCTCGGCTCTTGATCTTGGGGAGTTGCCTATCGCGAATGAATTACTTAGAAGTCCTGGAGTGACTGAAGTATTTCCCCTTCATCTTCGAATATGTAAGTCTTGCGGACTTGGTCAAGTCGCCGATGTAGTTACTCCTGAACGACTGTTTCGAGACTACCGGTATTTATCCTCGGTTAGTAAGACTTTTTCCGCCCACGCCGCAGCGTATGTTGATGAAGTAATGACTAAATTAGAATGGAAAGCAGGCGACTGGGTTCTCGAAATCGCAAGCAATGATGGTTACTTATTAAAGAACTTCCTCAAATATGAAGTTGAAGTGCTCGGCATTGAGCCTGCTTCGAATGTTGCAGAGATTGCGAGGGGGGCCGGAATTCCTTCGATTTCTGAATTTTTCAGCAAGGAACTTGCCGAAAGTCTTCTTTCAAAAAAAGGTCATCCAAGGTTGATTATTGCAAACAATGTGTATGCCCATGTTCCTGACATTCATGACTTCACCGCCGGATTAAGTGTACTTATGAACAATCGAACACTTACTTCTATAGAAAACCCATCAATAATGAATCTCTTGGATGGGATGCAGTTTGATTCGATTTATCACGAGCATTACTCCTATCTATCTGCCACTTCTGTATCAAGAGTTGCGAAGCGCTCTGAACTTTCTCTCGTTGATGTTGAATTAATAGCGACTCATGGTGGCTCGAATCGATACTGGTTGAGTAAGGATGAGAGCATTATGAAAAATACGGTCGTAGAGTTAACTCAGAAAGAATTGCTAGGTGGACTATTTGATGAAGAACGTTGGCGTATTTTCTCAAGTAATGTTTATGAGTTAATCGAAGCATTTAGGGAATTCTGTCTGGACGCTCGGAAACGAAGCGAAACAATTGCGGGCTATGGGGCTGCTGCAAAAGCTAGCACTCTCATTAACGCAGCCCAATTGGGTGGTGGTGTCATTGAATTTATCGTTGACGAAAGTCCTGAAAAAATCGGGCGATTCATGCCCAACTATTCGATACCCATAGTTCCCCAAACAACTTTAGTGAACTCCGGTGTTACTCATATCGTCATTTTCCCGTGGAATTTGGCGGATGAGATTGGCATGAAAATACGAAGCGCGCTAAATGAGAAAGTGGGCATATGGTGTGCGATCCCAGAACTGAGAAGGATCGCTTAAATGCCTGAGATTCCTCTAAGTATGATGAGTGGAGCAACTTTGACTCCATTACGTATCGAATCTGATTCCAGAGGGTATTTTTCAAAGGTTTTCGATGGTCCTTCGTTTGAGTATGACAAAGTTAGGCCATTATCTGTGGCGGTAAGCAAAAATAGTCTTACAGGCACATTAAGAGGACTACATTTTCAATTAGCACCCTTTGGAGAAAAGAAGCTCATAACATGCTTAGAGGGTTCTATTTTTGATGTAATCGTCGATTTGAGACCGGATTCATCAAACTTTGGAAATTGGGCGTGTGTCGAACTCTCATCCACTAACCCTCATCAGTTGCAAATTCCTGCGGGTTTTGCACATGGTTACATAACATTGCGAGACTCAACAATAGTCTCGTATGTAATATGGGGAAAGCATTCTCCTCAACACTCAAGACGACTGGCACATGACGATCCAATTTTGGGTATTCCTTGGCCAATACCCGTCGTTCAAATTTCAACTCAAGATGCTGGAGCTGCCTCTTTCGCTGAAATAAAAAAAGAGCTTTAATGAAAGTTCTAGTTACTGGCGCATCGGGATATGTGGGCTCGCATATTGTGACTACTCTCTTACGTTCTGGGTATGAGGTATATCCCACTTCCAGATCAGTGCGACAAGGGTTCGTGCATCTTGATGCGTCTATACCTGCAAAAGCTCTCGAAACTTTAAAGGCTATCGGGCCAGATATTGTCATCAACACTTCTTGGAATACACACGGAACCGAATACGCCAGCTCGAAGGAAAATTGGGAAGCACTCTCTTGGAACGAGTCCTTATTTGAAATTCTCCAAGAGACGACCGTCCAGAAAGTCATGGCAATTGGCTCTTGCGCTGAAGAGCAATCTACAGTTTATGCTCAGACTAAGCGCTCTGCACACGAGAAATTTAATCAGATTTTCTCTGATTCAAACATAACCCACCAGTGGATTAGGTTATTTCAAGTCTATGGGCCCGGACAATCTCAAACACGATTTATCCCGCAATTGATTCGTCACATACACGAGGAAACTACTCTTGCCCTCAATAATCCACTTACGAAGAGAGATTGGATTGACGTTCGAGATGTAGCGGAATCAATTCAAAGCTTGATGATTGCATCGAATGAGGTAGACATTCAATTGGGTACTTCCTTCGGCACTACTAATCTCGATATTTGCAAGTATTTAGAATCTCGGTTTGGACTCCGTTGGAAGCTTTCAGATGATGCATCGTTTGATCAATCAGACACTCTGGTTGCTTCTAGTTCCTCTCCACTTTTCAAGTATTTTAAACCAGCACGACAACTTGCTGATTACTTCGCAGAGGTTTTAAATTGAAGCGCTTACGAATCGGGTTATTTCCTTATTCCGCTAACTTAACGCATCCTGCGGATAGGAGAAGAATAGTTTCTTGGGCCCGCGCTAAAGGGCACACACTTCTGGTGGGTGAAAGCAAAAATGTAGACTTTGTTTTTATTTCTGAGGGTGTTGACTTTATTGGACTCAGTAAAACTTCTGGCCCTCCAAAAATCTTTGATCTCATTGATGGGTACTTAGCAAAGCAAGAATTTCACAACGACTTTATTCGGGGTGTGACAAAAAGCCTAATTCGCCAGCATCACACATTTCCACGATCCTACACATCAATGATTGCAGAGACTTGTCGAAAAGTAGATCTTGTGATTTGTAGTAGTGTCGAACAACAGTCTACGATTCTCCCACACAATCAAAATGTACATATAATTCTTGATAATCACTCTGAATTTCCGCTTAGGTCTTACCAACCAAATAAAGCAAACAGTAAACCCGTATTTTTTTGGGAGGGGACCACCCATACTCTTGGAGGATTAGAACAATTATCTCAAGCGCTACCAAAATCGACAGTTAATTTCAGCATCGTTACCGATACAAAGCATCCTCGCATCTTAGGAAAATATTTCAATCAGGATGTGAAAAGCCGGCTCAAGAAGTCACTGCGGGGACATTTTTTCCAATTTCACCCTTGGTCAATTCAAGAGGTAATTGCACGATCCTCAGAGGCTCATCTTGCGTTAGTGCCTGTCGATATGAATAGCGGAATCCAAAGAATGAAACCAGAGAATCGACTTCTCATAATGTTTCGCCTCGGTGTTCCATGTCTTACAAGCCCTATCTCATCATATAAAAGAGTTGAGTCAATCCTAAATACCAAGGTCACATGTGAAAGTCCTCAAGATTGGAACTCTTCCATTAATCATTTCTTTTTTGACCAAGAATTAGCCGCTCATCAAGTTGCGCAGGGTCAAAAATACCTCAAAGAACAGCACAATGAGGATTTACTTTTTGATAAATGGGATAAAGCCATTTCGAGTCTAATATGACAAATTTAAGAGTCGCCTATTTTTCTCACGATTCAATTCTTGAAGGAGTTGGCAGAAGTCAGATCTTGGCATTATGCAACAGCCTGGTTCGTTCAAATGTCGATGTAAGTCTATTTTCTTTCGAAAAAATCACACCTGCTAAATCTTTCATAGAAGAGACAAAAGAGAATGGTTTGATTTGGACGGCGTTTGATTTCTATAGTGATAATCCTTTTAAGCCAGTTGGCCGAATTAAGTCTCTTCGTGATGTCGATGGGGATTATCAATTGATTCATGCTCGAGGTGACCTGCCCGCTTTTGCTGGCGTGTTAAGAAAGAGAGAGCCAGTTCTCTGGGATATACGAAGTCTTTGGGCAGAGCAAAGGCATATCCTCAACCCAAGGAAGTTCAACCCTTTGGTCATGTCGGGACTCAATCGCATATGCAAATACAACTCAAATCATGTAGCTGGTTACAACACGCTCACTCGCGCAATTAATCCTTACCTGCGCGATAAATATCCATCTCTCCCGAATATATCTTCAGTTATAAGTACATGTGTCGACACTGACTTTTTTGCCTTTGCAGACTCATTTCCTAGTTATCATCAAGGTCTACTATCAGGGACATATAACGAAATTTACAATAGTAGTCTCATTGCTAAGTTTTCAAATTACATGAAGTCACGGTTTCAACATCGAATTGTTTGGGCCATGGGACAAGAGAGCTCGCAAAAACCGCAAGTCATGGGCGAGGATTTGTCCTACTGCCTCACGTACGATCAGATGCCATCAATTATTGCTGAATCGAGTTACGGAATAGCTGTCTGCAAGAACGATTTAGGTCCAAGCCTTGCCGCTGCAATGCCAACCAAGATTGCAGAATTTCTCTCTGTGGGAAGACCAGTCGTACTTAATTCAGGCTTGGGTGACGTCAAGACTGAGTTGATCGATGCAAACGTTGGAGTTACATTAAACGATGAATCTGATATTCCTAGTGCCGCTCGTAAGTTGCTCACATTATTGGAAGACGAAACTACACCCAAACGTTGTCGTGTAGTTGCAGAAAACATATTCTCACTCAAGTACGCAACCCAGACCTATATTGAAATCTACAAGAAAATCCTAAATCACCCCCTAGCGAATCAAAAAGCTCTTCACTAAATGTCCAATGAACCTTAATTTCTTTACTTTAATTGCGTGTTTTAGGAAGTTAAAGTGAAAACGTAACCAAAGTAAACCTCTCTTATGAAGATTCAGCTTTGAACTATCTTCAGCAAACATCAATAACACAGCCCGGCGGTTATCCTCCATGTACCTTCTAAGGTTTATCGCCGTTAAACTTGCTTGGTGTTGACGATGAGTTACCAATGTCTCACTCATTGCTCGTATTGATCCAAATTTCGCACAGCGTCTGAAAAAATCAAAATCTTCTGCTGGTCCTGTTAACGACGTATTCCAACTTCCCACTCGAGCGGCTAACTTGCGCGTCATTAGTACTGTACTTGGCGCAAATGGGGTTGAGGCAGGATTTCTAAGGAACCATTCGTGAGTCACAGACGCAAAGTCCACATGGTGAACAGCTATTTTATCCGCGTGATTTGTGCGCATTTTGCAGAAGACTAAATCAGCGTTTGTTCTCTCTAATTCAATGACCTGTAACTCAATCTTATTATGATCCCAAGAATCATCGGAATCAAGAAAGGCAATGTAATCTCCGGAAGAACTGAGCATTCCTAGATTTCTTGCAGCGCAAGAACCATTATTTTTCGATTGAATGACAGAAATCTGATTCTGGAACTCATCTAGAACTTGAAGAGACTCATCGGTTGATCCATCATCTACAACTATAATCTCAATCTGAGAATATGTTTGTCCGAGTACAGACTTTATAGTCTCTGGAAGATATCGAGCATAATTGAAGTTAGGGATCACTACCGAAACAAGACCTGATTGAGTCATTTCATTAACCTACTTGACATCTCTTTTGTCCACAACGCAATTTTATGATTCATTTGCATGACGTTCTTTTCTCTTCCAAATAGAGTTTCTAAAAAGCTATCAATTGTGTCAAAATTCTCTGATTCAATCTCAACTTCTTGATGTCTCAGCTTTCGGTTATAGAAGTCGATACATGTCTTTTCGCCATTTTTCCAGTGTATCTTCCAAATCATAGATCGATAACTGAAACCAAAATCAATCCTCCAGTGAATTAGGCCATTTGCAGATGTAAGCCGAAATTCGTTTTCAGAAAGGGTTTCCCCTATAAGATTAGCCTTTCGATTCTCATCCCTCAAGATCCATGCTTTCAATAAAGCAAGATCGTGTGATCCATAATCTTCTACTGCACTTATGTATTCGTGGGAATGATTGCTCGCTTTGCGAACAATTTCGATAATTTCTACGTCTTCAAACTTTCGATTCAATTCCAAAAATCTTTTCCAAATCGCTGAAAAAGACCACGAAAAATTGAAAAGAGAGTATCCGGGTTCAAATTCTTCCAAATTTTTTATAAGTTGAACAGCGGATTCATTCGTGGTGGCAACCGGTTTTTCTAGCCACAAGTGCTTCGAATCAAGCATCAATTTGGGAGCAACTTTTTCCTGAAGTTCTGGCGTGGTCGCAGAAATTCCAAGATCTACACCCAATTTTCTTTTGCTTGCACTTGTATCTGAAACAAACTCTCTTGCAGAAATTTGACTTACTGAGAAGTCAGTTTTCTTAGAGAGTACATTGACCAGTCGAGTCGCCCAAATGCCACTCCCAACTACTAAGACTTTTCTAGTCATTTGAATTGTTTGTAATACATTTCAGACCATCTAAAAAATCGCTTAAGTCCTTCTTCTAAATTCACCGAAGGCGCATAGTTTAAAAGAGTCTGGATCTTGTTTATGTCAGGACATCTTCTCATAGGTTCGTCTGCAGGGTAACTATCCGGATAATTTACGTGGCTAATGAGAGGTTCTATATTCAGTACATTCCCGATGACTTTAACCAGATCATTGATGCTGATTTCAGGACTTGGGTTACCTACATTGAACACTTCTGGCTGTTCTGAATTGACCAAAACTTTAAGGAACCCGATAATCGCATCTGTAATATAACAAAACGTTCTTGTCTGCTTACCGTCACCATAAATAGTGATTTCTTTTCCGCTTGCAACAGACCATGCAAAATTCGGTAGGACACGATAGTCAGTCGGCATCATTCCCGGTCCGTAAACATTGAAAGGTCGCACTACTGACGCGTGAACACCGTAATTTTCTGAGTAAACCCAACAAAGTGTTTCACCAAGTCTTTTTGATTCATCGTAACAAGCTCTTGGACCACGACTTGTTACGTTTCCTCTATAGGTCTCTTTCGTAGGAACTTCGTTTGAGATTGGGTCCCCGTATATCTCAGAGGAAGAAAAGAAGAGGAATCGCGCATTATCTTTCTTCGCGCGCTCTAATAGGCTTCTCGTTACATCCACCGCAACATATATTGTTTCTAAAGGCCTCGCTCGATAGTGTTGGGGTGAGGCAATTCCAGCCGCATGAATTATGTAGTCAAACTTGTCTGGTAATTCACTTGCGATTTTTGCATCTGCGTAGATCCACTCAACGTGATCACCAATGTCACCCTGTGCAATGTCCTCGCGTTTAGAAGTCGTATAATTATCAATTGCAATCACTCTTAACTTCGATTCAGGGTACTTTTTTCTTATGCCTGACAGAACAGCCATAAAATACTTTCCTAGAAAGCCGGACGCACCGGTCAATAAAACCGTTGAATCAGAGAGTTTTACAGCAATACCCTCAAGACCTTCTACAATCTGCTTTATGTCCTCTTCAAGATAAGTTTGCATCATCTATTCATTAATTTCTTCGATATTCAAGATGTATTTTCTTGTATCTTCTTCATACTTCTCTTTTTTTCTGCTATTGCGAGATACAACAACCAGCGCCGTGTCTTCCATGAAATCCATCCTGTGCGGTACCCCAGCAGGGGTAAAAAACAGTTCTCCTGATCTAATTCGAATTGTTTGAACTTTTTCTCCTTCGCGATAACTGTAATTTAAAGAACCAGTTAGACAATAGGAAAGATGCCAGTCAGATTCGTGAACATGATTCGCACGAACAGCGTTTTTCTTCGAATGAATCACAGCTACGTCACCCAGGATTCCGTCAGCAATGTTGATTATTTCTCCGCGCTCATCGAGAAAGGATTGCGGAATTGAAACTCTTGGGTAATTGTCAAAGTCGTTCGAATTGAAATAACCTAGTAGCTCGTTTGGAATTTCTCTCATTCCGCCATTATATAGGCCGCCGTACATCTACTCTACGAAATGCGACTTTGCTGTAGAAAATCCCGGGTAATTTAGTGCTCCTCGCGTATCGAGTTCTGGGCTATTAAAGAAAGGTTCGGGGATAATCACCTCGGCGCCTTTAAATAATGCAAGAAACCCACCCCACCAAGAGAAAGTACTATTAGCCATGATAAGTCTCTTTGAATGAGCCATGAGGTGAAGCGATTGCCATGGATCTAATTCTCCAGGACCAAAAATTGCATCTACGGAAATACCTTGAAGAACTTGTTTTGCACCCTCAACATCATCTGTAATGACTACTCGATGACTAAGCTCTGAATTTTGCAAAAGTGTGTTATTGTAAAAGGTTTGACTCAAAACTCCAACTCGCTTTTTGTTAGCGGGAGTGTTTGTATCACCTTGCCTTATATGAATAACTTCCACGTCTGTGCTGTGATCAATTGATGTTTTGACTCTATTTGAAAGCTCTAGATAAAATTCATTGAACAAAATGCTTTGTATTGGTTGAACAAATGCTTTGTTTTGAAAATAACCAATATAATTTGCTTTAGTGCTCGAGAAATCAATGTCGGTAGGTTCGATAAAAGGCTGATTTCTATAGTCTTGAAATTTCCTTGATAACAGTTCTCCGATTCGTATTCTGCTAACCCAAGGATCAAATAGTTCATTCAAGAATGCAAATCCTTCATGGATTCTGTACTCGCAATGCTCACATCCATAGTCGAATTCAAAGAAACTCAAGCGTGTATGCGGCAGCCCAGAATTAAGTTTTAGTTTCTTTATGGTAACCGAATCACCATGCATTAGATTTATGTAGTGACCAAAAGCCGTGTGAAAAAGTTGGTTGCCAATTCCTCCTGAGACATAGATGGTTGGCATTTCTCTAATATTCTAGGACTTTTTTACCAATTCATCATAAATCCATCTAAACGTTTCTTCTATTCCTACCTTTAATTCGGTATCTGGCTCCCAGCCGTATTGCTCTCTGAAACGCGAATTATCGCTCGTCCTTGCCCTTACACCTTGAGGGGCGTTCAGTACATAGTTTCTCTTGACTTTGATTCCGGCTATCTCCTCCACAAGGCTCACAAGTTCGTTAATGCTTACAGTCTCTGCACTTCCTAGATTTATTGGGTCTCGGAAGTTCATCTTCATTACGTCAAGAATTCCACGTATGCAATCATCAATCCACATAAAACTACGCTTTTGTTCCCCATCGCCCCAAATCTCAATTTCATGATTCCCTGAAATCTTTGCCTGCGCGATCTTTCGACAGATTGCAGCAGGAGCTTTTTCTCGCCCTCCGTCGTAACTACCAAATGGTCCATAAACATTATGAAATCTTGCTACTCTTGTTTCTAGACCATAGTCTTCCCAAAAGTGACGACACATTCTCTCTGAAAATAGTTTTTCCCAACCGTATCCATCTTCAGGCATTGCGGGATACGCATCGGATTCTTTCAGTGGAGTTATGTCAAGGTTGTTCTGATGATCTTGAGCATAGACACATGCGGATGAAGAAAAAAAATATCGACGAGCTCCTACTTTTTTGGCAGACAGCAGAAGATTTGTATTAATCAAAACACTCATCATGCATGCCGCCTTGTTATTTTCAATAAATCCCATTCCTCCCATATCCGCGGCAAGATTCCATACGCTATATACCCCATTTGTGGCAAACTCAGCGCTCGACAAGTTTGCAAGGTCGAGTTCTATATTCTCCGCGTCATCAAACTTCTGATGCCAATTCCGTAGAGGTTTGATATCAACAGCCCGGACGGTCATTCCTTGTTTAAGAAGACGCTCGACTAAATACCCCCCGATAAAACCGCCAGCTCCTGTAACCAAATTCATAATTATCGGATTATAGTTTATTTCGCGGCGTTATCTCAAATCGTAATTGCTGTCGAATAGCGGTGCCGAGAACTGTAAGTTTGAACTGGCAACTTCGGTGGAATAAAGGTTCGTTTCTACTCCTACATTCTCACATTCAATGTTTTAACACTGGACCACCGCAACCATCTACTCAACGGTTGATGCCAGAAGTCTTGATAAACCACAAGACCTGAGCGATTCAAAACTCCCGCGACGAAAGAAAAAGATGACTTTGACATTACGAGGACGTCTGCCTCAATCATCATGCACAGGCTCGTGATGGAGTCAAGATCATTTCGAACCACAGTTCTCGGATGCTTTTTCTTTAGATCATCAAAACTTTCTAACTCAATTTCGAAATCATTACCAATGCCAAGTTGTGACTCCCATAGATTCATATCTACAAATTCTTGAGATGCCTTAGACTTTTTCGTTGGCGCATCCGTAAATATCGTGATGACATAATCCTTTCTGTCGTGTAAAACCAAGTCCAATAAATCTTTCACAATTTCCGAAAAGCTTTCGGTTGACGTGTATCTCTGAGATAGTTCGTGCGAGAAGTTTCTAGAGTTTACTTCTCCACGTCGTATATGCAAAACGATATTCAAGAAATCTCTATCAAGCCTATTAACTTCACCCGAATACTCCATCGCTCTGTTGATCGCGCGCGCATCTAGTAAGTCATACATGTCGGGATTTCTATTGGTAAGAAAGAACCCATCAACTAGAACCAATCGAAGGTTTAGCCTAAAAACTCCAGCTAGAATCGCACATATTGTAAGCGATAGACGCGGATATTTCTTAAGTAAAAGTATGACTCGTTTATCGTCAATTTTAATCTTTATCTCAAGTGCTTTAACATCCCTCGGTATCCTCGCATGGTCTAAGGTTTGAGAACTTTCAATTATCTGATTGACAAGACGAATTATATCGACCCTATTTCTCTCTTCTCTAAAATCAGCGGACCTAAACATTAGATCCACAATTGGAGCTCCTTGGAAACGCCAATTCATATATCTAGCAAGAAGCATCACACTCCATTGTCTTTGAATCTGCGCACCAATTCCATCAACAGGCGCTCGCTCGTTATCAAACACAACTGTCACTTTGTTGGCTGAGAGTCGAATTAGCAGATTTTTAATTCCCGTTAAGAAGTAGCGTTTCATGACTCGAACTTTAACGATTTTTTGGGCCTGATATCCTCGTAACGTCCTTTTGCAACTGGAAACCCTTAAAAAAACCCTTAAGCCTAGCCCTAATCAACACGTGTTTCAAAAACTAATGCTAATGGCAGGAGTCGTTAAGTTATCGCTGCGGAGTTACTGTTTAAAATGTGATATCGTAATTTGAGTGTTGGCGTTGCCCCAAGGTGTCTATTCAAGGGGTTCCTAATTCATAATCTGGAGGGTTAGTGGAAGAAAACTTTGGCTCATTGGGGCAGGTCTTCTCGGCGCAGATCTATCCCAAAGGGTGGGGGCATGAACTTTGGCTCGTGAATTCAAAATTATATTGCGGGAAAATTCTAGTCTTTAAAGACGGCAAGCGGTGTTCGTGGCATTTTCACAAAATTAAGACTGAAACATTCTATGTTCTTCAAGGAGAATTCAGGATTATGTACTCGATGGAAGACGATATTCAGAGTGCCAACTCAATTGTATTGAATCAAGGTCAAATCTTCCACGTCCCCAGACTAATGAGACATCAAATGATTGCTAATGGTGACTCGCAACTAATTGAAGTCTCGACCGAACATTCTGAAAATGATAGCTATAGACTAATTAAAGGGGACTGAGATGAAAGCCGCAATTCTTAGAGAACTTAATTCGGCTTTAGAGTTGCGACAAATTACCCCTTCAAAGTTGCAAGTCGGACAGGTATTAGTAAAAGTCTTAACCAGCGGACTTTGCGGCGCACAACTACAAGAAATTGATGGCCGAAAAGGAAATGCAAAGTTTCTACCACATTTGTTGGGGCATGAAGGCTGTGGCTTGGTAGAAGAAATCGGAGATGGTGTCACAACTGTTAAAAAAGGTGATAAAGTTGTAATGCACTGGAGAATGGGTGCGGGTATTGATTCAAGTTTCCCGGCATACTTTCTTGACGGAGAAAGTTTTTCAAGTGGTAAGGTGAACACGCTTACTGAGTATGCCATCGTCGCAGAAAATAGAGTTACAACAATTCCTGCAGGAACACATCCTGAACTAGCTGCACTTTTAGGTTGTTCGCTCACAACTTCACTTGGTTTGATTGAAAATCAATCAGACTTGAGATTTGGTGAATCTGTACTGATTCTTGGGTGCGGAGGGGTTGGTCTTAATCTAATTTCTGCCGCTCGAGTTCGAGGCGCTGGCAGAATTGCGGCCCTAGATTTGATGCCATCCAAGATTGATTTGTCAATTACTCAAGGAGCTAATTCTTTCTATAGCAAGTATCAAGATGTTCAAGGAACTTACGATCTTATTATCGACACTACAGGAGCCACAGAACTTATCGGGTGGGCATTTACAAAACTCAGCAACAAAGGGCGATTAGTCCTTGTAGGTCAACCCAAGCCTGGGGACGAACTTGTTCTACCCGATGCGATCCGGTTTTTTAATGGCGATGGCTTACGCGTGACTGCAACTCAGGGAGGTTCAACTAGTCCAGATAAGGACATTCATCGATATCTTGAGTTGTTTGGCCTTGGAATTTTCTCAATTGATAAACTGGTTACCCACCGTTTTACTCTCGATCAAATCAATGATGCCATTGAATGTCTTCGATCGGGAATTGCAGGAAGAATAATGATACACATTGGAGATGAATAGGCTATGAGAAAAAAGTGGACTCGAGAAGAATTGATTGCGTTCGAAGATAGAATTGGTGATCTTTACTTAGATAACAGATTACCTTTCCTTTTTCATCTTTCTGGGGGTAACGAAGATGCTTTGATTTCTATCTTTGAGCAAATAAATGAAGGCGACTACGTAATCTCAAATCATAGAAATCACTACCATGCATTACTTCACGGGATTCCACCTGAAATCCTTGAGGATCGAATTCTGAATGGTAGAAGTATGTTTGTTTATGACAGAGAAAGGAATTTTTTCTGTTCTGCGATTATTGGTGGCACTCCCGCTATTGCGGCAGGTATCGCCTGGGCGCTTAAGAAAAAGGGTTCGAACAAAAAAGTCTGGTGTTTTGTTGGAGATGGAACAGAAGATAACGGTCATCTCTATGAAGCAATAAGATATGTTGATGGATGGCAACTTCCCTGCAAATTCATAATTGAGAATAACAATCGCTCTGTTGAGGCGTCGAATTCCGAACGGTGGGGTTCAAAAGATGACTATGAATGGCAGAGTAATGCCGTAATTAAATACAAATATCAAATCACTTACCCTCACGCCAGAAAACCAGGAATGATAGATTTATCGAAAGCAATCAAGAAAAATGATGATGACTATTTTCCAGTCTTGCCTCCAATCAAATATCAAGTTGATGAAAATATCAGCTCATTGAATTTGTCCTACAAGGATGCGGTGTGCCGTGCTATGGATGAGCTTGGGGATTTAGGCGCAATATTTATTGGCTATAATGTAGCCAAGGGTGATGCCATGGGCACGCTTCGTGGAGTTTCCAACGAGCAAAAACTAGAAACTCCGGTTGCGGAAAATCTTATGTCTGGGTTAGCCATCGGAATGTCCTTCGAAGGATTACTGCCAGTTCTCTATTTTGAAAGACACGACTTTATGCTCGTTGCTATGGATGCGATTGTTAATCATATTGATAAAATTGAGAGGATTTCGCACGGAGAGTACAAAGTGCCAGTCATTATTCGTGCAGTCACCGCTGACGCTGGCCCCTTCTACTCTGGAATTACTCATTCTCAAGATTTTACCGAAGTTTTCAAAAAAGCTGTAAGTTTTCCTATTTACGATCCGAAAAATGGAACCGAAGTCCTAGAGTCATTTCAAAAAGCAATCTCTAGTGGAAAACCGGCCATGATTATCGAGCGAAAATCCCTTTACTAATATGAACGCCATCATAATTGGTGAAAGTTGTATTGATGAATTCGTCTATTGTAAAGTTGATCGCCTAGCACCCGATTTACCGGTTCCTGTACTCCATGTTATTGAAAAAACGACTAATCCAGGCATGGCGGCTAATGTAAAAAGAAATCTCGAGGCAAGAGACAGAAAATGTCAAATCATAACAAACCTAAATTGGGTTGACTATAAAAAAACAAGATACGTTCATAACGAATCTAATCATCATTTCTTCCGAGTAGATACACCTCAAACCGTAGATTTATTGAAGTTAGATAGTATGAAATTTGATCATGATGTTGTAATTATATCCGATTACGATAAAGGGCTCTTGAGCGAAGCGATGATTAGCTCCATTTGTGAGAATAATGATTTAGTTTTCCTTGATTCCAAGAAAATTCTCGGTGAATGGGCGAGCGCAGCAACCTTTATCAAAATCAATGATTTCGAGTATCGGCGATCAGAACCTTTCTTGAGTGAAAAGCTCAAAGAGAAGATTATACGAACTCGAGGCGAGTTAGGCTGCAATTACAATGGTGTGAATTACCCTGTCAATAAGAGCCAAGTGAGAGATACGTCGGGGGCGGGAGATAGCTTTCTAGCCGCGTTGGTCGATTGTTTCTGGACGACCGAGGATATTGTCGCAAGTGTTATTGCTGCGAATTCTGCTGCTTCTCGAATTGTTACAACAAGGGGTGTCGGTGTCATCTGAAAAAATCTTGATAACTGGATCCCGTGGCTTTATCGGCTCTAATTTGCTTGGTGCTGCCCAACTTGGGTGTCAAGACATAGAGACAATCAATGAGGAATTCTACGACGATCCAAACTGGATAAACACTCTCGTTAATTGGCTCGATAAGAAAAGACCTACCTGCATTTTCCATATCGGCGCATGCTCTGATACGTTGAATCAAGATGTTGAATATATGATGCTTCGCAACTATCAATCTACCGTCACGTTGGCAGATTGGGCTTTCAAAAATAGTTGCAAACTTGTTTATTCGAGTTCTGCTGCAGTCTATGGGACTAATAATTTATTCCCTTCTAATCTCTATGGATGGAGTAAATATGTTGCAGAAAACTATGTGATTGCTAGAGGTGGAATTGCATTACGTTACTTCAATGTATATGGACCAGGTGAAGAGCATAAAGGGAGGATGTCATCTTTTGTTTATCAAGCTTACAATATGTCGCGAAAGAAAATTGATGTTCTCCTCTTCCCTGGATTTCCAAAGAGAGATTTTGTCTACATAAAAGATGTAGTAGCAGCTAATATTTTCGCTTTAGAGCACTTCTATGACCTTTGCGGTGCCTCGTATGAAGTAGGGACAGGCAAAGCGTCTACATTTGAAAGTGTTTTGAACTTGAGTGGAATTCCATTTGAATATGCGGACGAGTCTGACGTGCCTCTCGGTTACCAGTTTTTCACATGTAGTAATTCTGCAAAATGGATGGACGGTTGGAAACCTGAATTTAAATTAGAACAAGGGATTCATGATTATCTTACATATTTAGGTGAAACTACGTGATCATAGAGCAACCCACTCGATATGTTTTTGACTTGGATGGAACACTTTGTTTCACGGTTGATGGTGACTATGCCAATGCACAACCACGCAGTGATCGAATCGCGATAGTAAATTCTCTGGCGGATTTAGGTCACGATATTTCTATTTACACAGCCAGAGGCATGGGAAGATTTGGTGATGATCAACTCCTTGCTAGGAAAGCTTTTGAAGACTTGACGATAAGTCAACTAAGAGCGTGGGGTGTGAAATTTACGATCTTACTATTTGGAAAACCTTCAGGGGATATTTATATTGATGACAAAGCTATTAAGGATGTTGATTTCTTTGCTAGATTCATGAAAGAACATTCCTGAAATAGACAAAGCTCAGTGGTGGCTTTTCTTGATTATATTTGAACTAGAGAAGTCTTCAATCCTAGGAAAAATTAAGACTTTGGCAAGATCGCAGCCGATTACTTTGTTTGCTTCATAATCGCTGCCCTTTACTATCAAATCAGGCTTCACTCGCTTTATTAATTCGTATGGCGTATCTTCCTCAAATATCTCTACTGAATTTACAAACTTTATAGCCTCAAGAATTTCCTTGCGGGCGTATTGTGGATTTATAGGTCTGTTATCTCCTTTTAGTCTCTTAATGCTAGCGTCGCTGTTAATTCCAACAATTACTTCACCCTGTAGACTGCAAAATTCAAGAAGTTTTACGTGACCTAAATGAATCACGTCAAAACAGCCATTTGTGAAAACGATTTTTCTCAAAATGTAACTCCTCCCTGATTATAAAGAACTTTCTTTCCAAAAAATGAAATCTACTAACCCTATTGTAAATCACCTTACAGTCAAAACTTAGTAATGCAAATCTTTTTTTGTTGCTCAAACAATTTCATCCCCAAGAATTCTATTCAATCCTACTCTCATTTGGAAGCACTATCAGTCGACCTTCGATTGACTTTTGATGCTATATTCTCGTTGTCCATAGCGAATCAAAAGAGGTTTGATGAATTACTACATTGCAACACATGTTGGGCTGGGGGACCACATTCTATGTAACGGTTTATACCGTCACTTTGCTTCAATTGGAGAGTCTGTGTACATCCCTTGTCGACGGATTTACTACCATTCCGTCCGTCGAATGTTACAAGATCTATCAAATGTTACAGTTGTACCTTATTCCGACTTACTCATTGATCCGATGATTCGTTCTCATCGTAGATACCTCGAGAAAAGGAGTTATAAATCAATAAACCTTGGCATATTTGGTGAGAAGTTTTACGAAAATCCAACGATACGATACGATCACAAGTTCTACCAACAGGCAGGGGTTTCTTTCGACTTACGTTGGAGTAATTTTAGGTTCCCGCGAAATTCTTACTTGGAGGACCAGCTCTATGGATATCTCGTTGGGCCCAAAACGGACTACATCTTTCTACACGAGGATAAGATTCGTGGATATACCATTGATCGTTCTCAGATACCTGATGATTGTGCAATTGTGGAACCTGACCAATTTGCCCCATATGGCAATTTCTTTAACTATACGAAAATACTTGAAGGTGCCCGCGAAATTCACTGTATAGAGAGTTCCTTTGCTGCTTTAATCGAAAGTTTAGATGTGCGAACTCCAAAGTACGCTCATCGATATGCTCGACCTGAAGCCAAGTCATCTTATTTTCACGAATTTACTTATCGCAGTAATTGGAACATTGTGAGTTAACACATTCTCTCCAACATTTATTATCTAAAAGCCATTGTTGGTGCCACTTTCAACTTTTCGAATTACAATCAACTCTGTCCCGACTAGCAAAGAACTCTCGTTTAAACGCTTGATCAGATACCCTTCTCTGGATAAATCCAACAAACGCGAGTCCCATTCCGAGACTAGATCTTTCGAGTTGCTCAATAACACCTCAAGCAAGGTTTCTGCATTCCAAAAGGACAAATTCCAAATTATCCATTCATCCAATTTACTGTTATCTGATACTCCATAAACTCCTATTCTCATGCCGTTTCTTACTTCCGGGAAGATATCAACAAAGACATTTCTCACGTGACCCAAGGGTGGGATGGGATCAGCTAAACCAAAAACAAAAAAATCTTGCGATTCAAAATTCTCAACTATACCTGATGCAATCTCATGGAAAGGTTTGTGTCCCTGGAATTGATCATGGCCATTTTTAATTGAAAAAAGATTTAAATCAATCACGTCAAACTTTAAGCAAAACTCCTGTATTAATACCTTTTGAGCAAAAGTAACAACTTCGACAAAACTTTCAGGTACATTATAAAGATAAACTTTTTTCGGTGGCTGCTCGAACAAAGAGTAAAGAAACGCATAGCTTCCCCTATCAATTTCTTTTCCAGGAAACAATTCACTCCAAAATCTATTGAACACATCAATGTCGTCTGGACGAAGCCTCTTAAGCATGTCAATTGAGGTAAGACTTTTTGGTGGCGAGGTGATTTTCGATGAATTCAAGAACTTTTCATAAAATATTTTTTCATAAAAAACATAATATGTTTTCGGATCAAAAAAGGAAGATAGGAGAGTCGTAAACTGGTTTGTAATTTTTAGCCTATCTGATCCTATTCTTCGATATAGAGGAATTTTCTGAATTAGGAAGACAGCTAAGTAGGTTGATGCCAGAAGTAAATCAAAAAACACAATAATGCTTCGGATAACGATATTTTTTATGAATAAGTAGTTTTTATTCTCTTTCATTGTTTATCACACTCTCATGCAACTTGAAGTGTCGCGCAGGTTGAAGATTGCAATCTTATTGCAAAATTCTTGTACAGATGAAAGGACAATTTAAATCTCCTTGTTTAAATTGCATTTAAGTGCGTCATACGATACCACTCCTTAGAGTGCTATTAAAATAGCCTTTTCTTGAGCAAAACAAATGATTTCCTTTTGGAAAAATCAACTCAAATTTCAAAATGTTTTGCCTTTTTCAGCGGGAATCGGTTCGGTGAACAGTCATATTCTGGACCTTGGCCAGGTATACGATAATCTCGAACTTGACTTTTCCCCTGTTTGCAAAATTGACTTGGTAATGATGCCTTGTTTGTTAGCTTTCTATCCTCTTAAAAGTCAATTTGCCATACTTGATGATATTCTCATTTCATGAAATTTGCTGAGAAATATTTGCCGAATCCAGAATTGACTCTGAGAGATAATCTTTGGATTTTGCGGTATGACTTGATCAAATGGTATTTCATGAAGTACTTCAGTGATAACAGATTATTGAATCTCTCAGCCTTTAGAAAAGATGCGAACCTATCATTTTTGCCAAGCCCGAGAAGTCATAGTATCACCAACATTGGATATCGAAAACGTGAAGATTTTAGAATTCGAAAATTGGTTGATGAAATTGGCAAAACGAACACCATATTTGTGCATCAAATTGTTGCAGAAAGGTATTCTGGACTTCTCGGTCAAGCTCTTAGTGATTACTCAGGCATTGTCATTTTTGACCCAACTGATGGAGAATATGCGGAGCGGCCGCCTTGGGTTGGAGCGAAATCTAAATGGGTTGCACCTCACATTCCAAATCCGACAACTTCAGATGGTTTGTGCATTCCAATAGGACTACCTGAGCGTGTGAATTTAGTTACTGGTAACCCGAATAATCTCCGATTCGTTCCTTGGGAGAACAAAAAGAATCAAGTGCTTGTGGGGCCTTTTGGTAATACTCATTATTCTCGACAAAGTCTCGCATTGGCTTCGTACTCATCAGACTTCTATGTAGTACCTCGTCGAGTGGCTCCTCGCCGATATTATAAGTTGCTATCCGAATTTAAATTTGTACTCTGTCCAAGAGGAAATGGTATTGATACCCATAGATTTTGGGAAACACTTTATTCAGGGAGCGTTCCGATCGTTGAAAAAACAGATTGGAGCTTTTATTTTAGGGAGCATGGAGTGCCGCTTGTTGAGTTATCATCTTTGTCAGATCTTGACTCTCTCGCTGAACAAATACGAAAGAGTTATTGGAGTAAAGGTTTCGATGTTCACGATATCCCCGCACTCAAGGTGAATTACTGGAAAAAACAAATTAATAATGTGTGGCGCTGATTGAACCTTGCGTTCAAGCTATTCAGTGACCGTTCGCCGCTTCACTCGTTTCCCATTCAATGAATTCTTGGAATCTTGAATCGTCTAAGAGATCACTAAAAAGCCCGATGAGTACATTTTCCTCATCAATCATAAACATAATTCTGCCATTATGGCGACGTAATAAATCTATAGAATGTGTTGCCACAATTTGAGTTGAATTTATGTAGTCAAGTTTTTCGAAAAGAGCGTGCTCACTTTTTCGATCTAGATGACTGGATGGTTCATCCAAAAGTAGGAGATTTGGTCTAAAAAAAATCGCTTGCAAAAAACCGATGCGTTGTTTTTCTCCTAAGCTAAAGTCATCATATTTCGATTTCAAGAATTCGTCTCTTGATCGAATCCTTGAGATTAAACCTAAATCGCTAGCATCTTCAGTTAGTTGATGATAATCAAAACTACCACTTCCTATAAAATTTTCCTCAATTGAAGGTCCGAATGCTTCTTTATGCGCCCTTAGGATTGAAATTTTGCCTGGGTTTCCTCGTATGTAGGCAACAGGAGATAGATTGTCGATTTGAACTGATCCATGGTTAGTTTGAAGGTGACCTGCAATGACATATAGCAGTGATGATTTGCCAACTCCGCTCTTTCCACACACGATGAGTCGCTCACCACTACTTACACTGAGATTCAGGTGATGAAAAATCGTTCTTCCGCCCAACACGAGTGAAGCATTTTCCAAGTCCACTTTCGCCGGTCCCTCTGAAGTAGCTCTTTCTGCCGTCGGAATCAAAGAATTTTCGATAGTGTTGTGTTCACAGGCGTCGATAAAATTCCAGAGCTCTTGAACCACCTCTTTTGAAGAATTTATTGCTGCCCACGAACTATTTATTCGTTGTATCGCTGGAATGATCCGTGTTAGCCCTACCAGGAAAATTCCAAGGACCACAGCGGACTCAGATTGATCTGCTTTTAAAGTGGTCAAAACTGCAATCATACATATTGTCAATATTCCCCAAATTTCAATGATCTGTCTTGAGAGCCCAATGATAACTCCCTGCTGTGCGTTCGACAATGTTGCCTTTTTATATGGGTTGGCTATGCGCTGAATCGCATAATCAAACTGACGACTTAGACGCAACTCTAAGAAATAGTCCAAAAAGCGAAAAAATGATTTCTGAACTTCTGTATTCGAATCATTAAGTTGTTTGATCAATTTTCTCATCTTCTTTAAAGTGAAAAAATTAGACAGTATTACACCTGCTAAAAGGATGAGTAAGAGTGAAACTGTAACGCCCAAGTCAACGCGGAGAAGTGTACAAAGCACCGCAACTAATAAGAAAGTCTCTTGAAGTAAACTTTGAAAATTGATAATTCCATTCACGATAAAAGTGTTCGTACCTACATGCAGTATTCTCAAACTGGATCCCCAATCTTGTTTTTCTATCCACCGCGAATCTGACTTACTCATCTTCATAAGGCAAATTTCTAGAAAATTAGTTGCTTTTTTGCTTATACTTTTAGAAATACTGTGTTGAATTAAGACGCTGCTTATCATACGTAAAGTAAATATCAAAAGAATTAGCACGACCAAAATTGCAATAGCATTTACTTTCCCTTTATCCTGCTCAAAGAGTAGGTATAAAGGGCCTAGTCTTTTCAGAACTGCATCCAAATTCTGCTCATCTACCGTTGCAACCGCAATCAATAAACCTGTACTAACTGATGCAGCTAAATCAAGAAATACTACAAAAAGGTTTATGGGAAGATATCCCAATTGAAGTCTTGTGACTGAACTTGGGAACCTCCTTTGCCACAAAAGCATAAATCGAAGAGATTTCAATTTACCTCCTCAAATTCAGAATTGATAAAAACGACTCCAGGAAAGTATAGATGTTCTCTCTCCTTCGGAAGGGATTTAAAAAAAGGAAATGGTAGGGCGACTTTCCTTGTTTTGCTATCTAAGCGCTTACTCCCCAAATAAGAACCCCACCAAGAAAAAGTAGAGTTGCTTGCCACAACAAATGAACTGTTGCTTAAGAGCTTCAAACAATCTAAATCACGTGTTCCTTTTCCATAAAAATATCTTGGTGACGAGCCCAGAAAATTTTCGACTTCCTGCGTTGTCATGTCATCGGTAATTACAGCGATTTCATCTACAGATAGGTTTAGTTCATGAAATGCCTTCAAGAAATAGTCTCTTTTTAACAATCCAATGCTTTTCATGTGAAAAGGGTTAAGATAATCACCGCGTCTTATGTGGATAACTCCTGATCTCTCTGGAATGTAGTTTGTGTTTTCTGTTGAGTCAAGCCAATTGATAACTTCTCTTTCAAATTCCAAAGAACAATCTTGAAGGTAAGTAATTTTTTGGAAATTTCCAATAACATATTTTGATCTTGATGTTAATGAAGGCAAATTTTCCCCGTGCTCTTCAAAAAGTGCAGATTTTATGCGAGGAAGGCCAGTCACTCTCTCAAAAAAAATGTTTTGAATAAATTCATTGCGTATAGTGTGACTGTCTGATTGAAAAACTATGTGTTGGCAGAAATTCTCTAAACCCTTGAGCGCAAAACGATTCCTATACCGACTTTTTACTCGCACGGTATGATTTGAAAAGATATTTTGGGAAAGAAAATGAGCGTAAGCAACTTGCCAAAGTTGATTTCCAATACCCCCTTCAAGGAGTATCGTGATTCTTTTATTCACCAAAGTTCCCCTTAATATCGTTTTGGCTGATCAAGGTCACGCAAAGAGTGAAACAGATGGATATTGACCTTAAACCCACACATCTTCCCTTCGATATGATTTGTGAGAATGTCCTCATTAGCTCTCCCGATGATTGACTGAACATAACCTTTACTTCTAACCATCCCACACGTACAGTACACGAAATGATTCGAAGAATTCTTGTTTCCCTTTTTAGTTTTTTTGGTATTGAAGTCCGACGCAAATCCTCTCCCTCGCTTACAGAATTAATATTGAAAAGCCTTCCTTATCCTGATCATCAAGAAATATCGGGCTTGACAGTATCCGAAAAACATACTCTTAATAATTTCCGTGTACCTAGATACCATTATTTGAATGAGTGCCGTTGGAGAATCCTGCTTCAGAGTGGACTTTCATTTCACGGGAAAACAATTTTTGAACCGGGGGCAGGAATTGGTGATCAAACTCAATGGCTCTTATCTCAAGGGGTGAAAGAAATAATTGTTAGCGATGGAAGACCAGAAAATGTTGGGATTATTCGTAAACGCTTCCTTGATGAATCTCGAGTTACTGTGGTACAAAGAGATCTTGAAGCTTTTCTGACTCAATCTTCAAATGTATTTCAGACTGACATTGTATTTTTATGGGGGGTTTACTATCACATTCATGACCCATACCCTGAATTCAAAATACTTCGTCAACTCTCGAAAATTTCACCAATAATTGTCTTTGATTACTTGGAAAGTTTGACAGAACTCAGCTGGGTGCAGGAATACAATTATGACGACCCTAGTGCATCGATCTCAAAAAAATCACTCAGACTATCTCGATCTGACCTTGTTCAAGGATTGCTTCAAATTTATAATCACGTCTATTTTCCAAAAACTCAATTAGACATCATTGATCCTTCAAATATTGCGACGCCAAGACGAATTGTAATTGCTTCTCAGTCACCTCTAAACTATTTTGGTTTAGAAGAGACAAAGTAAAGCAACCGAATCGTGTTATATTGACTTTGTTCACAGACTGAACTTTTAATCCAGAAATAAGTTCTTGCTTTAGGTATTAGTAGGGACGCTGTTTGAGAGTCACAAGAATACATTCAAGAATACATTTTAGTCGTCTCATCTTTGATTGCTCGTTGTCAATTGGTAGCTTCATTACAAGTATTGGATAATAGGCTTTGGAAAAGGACTTTACGTGCTTGGCTAAAGATATTTTAAAGTAAATCTGTAGTACGCTTTTTGTTAACCTTAAGTGAAAGCTCGGACTGTAGATGCAAACGTCCAAGTTCTCCATGGACACTTGTTGTTTAGTAAATTTCCTCCGAAATCTACACTCCTTTTTTATGATACTATTTATTGTGTCTATTTTGGGATTATCGCTTAGTCATGATGCGAGCGCGGCAATCACGAATAATGATGGTGTAGCAGTTTACGCAATTGCGGAAGAGAGAATCACACGGCAAAAGAATTACACAGGGCTACCTGTCCAATCTATAAGGTCATTATTAAACCTTGATGGGGATATTTCTAAAGTAGTTATTGGGAGCCACGGAAGTTTAACGCCGATTGATTCGGCCCGATTGCTCAGTCCATTTAATCAGAACCCCTCAAACCCAATTGGCGCTTGGCGAAATCCTTGGCCGGGCCGAAATACGAGTTTTCCTTTGCCCAATAGTAGTGGTGAGGCTAAATTAAATATTGAAGCTTTCTTGACCGAGCGATATCCTGAACTTTCAAGGGCAAACTTCTTTTGGGTAAATCACCATGATAGTCATCTTGGTTGCGCACTGGGAGCAGCATGGGAGAGGCAGAATTCACTCTTAGTTAGCCTCGATGGATTTGGTGATGGAGAATCTGGTGCCCTATCCCTGCTAAGGAGAGGTCGTCCCCTAGAAAGTCTGTCACGCATTAGTGCGCTCGACAGTCTCGGGGGTCTCTATTCTGCGGTAACGGAGAGGTACAACTTTGCACCTAATCGACATGAAGGCAAAATAACAGGGCTCGCAGCGTATGGATCCCATTCTCAGGCCGTAGAAATTCTTGCGTCGTTTGTGAATGTCAAAAATGGACAAATTCGCCTAGCTGCGAGAAACGATCTTAAGAATAGGCTCCTTGGCGAAATTATCAGGAAATTTGGCTTTAAATCAATGGTTGGCCAATCAGTTTCTGAAATTGTTGATTTAGCCGAATCTAGAACGATAAATTACGCAGATCTTGCTTTTGCTGTTCAAAAAGTCATAGAAGACTCTGTGATTGAGTTAGTCGCGCACTTCCTTAAGAAGACCGAAGTTCGTTTCGTTTCACTTGCTGGAGGAGTGTTTTCAAACGTTAGGTTAAATCAGAAAATATCTGAAATGCAACAGGTAGATAATGTGCTCGTATTCCCAAATATGGGTGATGGAGGAATTAGTCTTGGCGGAGTCTGGCATCATCTGTATCAAAATGGTTATAGTCGCAGCAAGCTACTTAACTCAAATTTATATGACTCTATGTACTTGGCTCCTAAAGAGTTAGTAGATATCAGCAAGTACTCTGCACTTTTGGGTAAGTTCGAAGTTGCAAATTACGATGAAATTGGCGATTTAGCTGATAGTGTCGCGCGTTTGATTCATAACGGAAAAATTGTCGCTATACATCAAGGTCAAATGGAGTTTGGCCCGAGAGCTTTAGGAAACCGAAGCATTTTGGCAGACCCACGAAAATATGAGATTAATGAAATTTTGAATGGACGACTTAGGCGCACCGAATTCATGCCATTTGCTCCAATTGTAAATGTTGAAGATTTTATTGATTGCTTTGAGATTCCTCCCGAACAAGAACTCACGCCCTATTACTACATGACAATGACCTGTAATGTTAGGAGTAGTCGTAGAGGAGATTTTCCTGCAGTAGTTCATGTTGATGGAACAGCAAGACCACAAATTGTCTCCAGGAAGTTAAATGCCTTTTTGCACGAAATACTTTGTAAGTGGAAGGCAATTTCGAATATTCCTGTTTTAATCAACACATCATTTAATTCCCACGAGGAACCAATAATAATGGAACTTTCCGATTCACTGGCTGCTCTTTCAAATGGCGTAATTGATATTTTGGTTTATGAAAATATGATTATCTCGAAAAGTGAATCAAACTGAATATTCTTGTATTTGAATATTTCTTTTCGAAAATTTGTTTTCTTTGGGTATGAAAGCTGACTGGTTGCAAATTAGACTAAAGTTGATGAAACTTGGAAGGTTATGGTCTTGCGACATTCTCAATCTCTTTAATTTTCTCGTTTATCTCTTAACAGTATTTCGTAGCCTCGATTTCTAATTACAACTGTCTGCAACTTTAATGATTTAGTCAATTGAGCCGCCCGCGGGAATCGAACCCGCGACCTCCGCTTTACGAGAGCGGCGCTCTACCGACTGAGCTAGGGCGGCGTTGTGCGCGGTAATTAATCCAAGCGTACAACGCCGTTT
>Ga0129336_10000322_pt1 | contig 27592 bp, 42 predicted proteins | sample CPB6_02_DNA_FD_96878 | JGI IMG/M metagenome (GOLD analysis project Ga0129336, IMG submission 96878) | Freshwater to marine salinity gradient microbial communities from Chesapeake Bay, USA - CPBay_Sum_0.6_0.2_DNA | ecosystem: Environmental > Aquatic > Marine > Coastal | place: USA: Chesapeake... | reverse complement strand
TGAAGTGGGACCGCCGCGAGCGCTTGTACATCCCGATTTTGATCGACACCACCGAGAAAGGAGAGCTGGATGAATGACCTGAACACCCTGTTTGAGCAGGATGCCAACGCCCTGACCGTCAAGGACGACGACCTGTCGTCCGTTGGAGCCTTAGCCAAGCGGGCCAAAGAACTCGAAAAGGAAATTGAGGACTTGGACCGTGTGATCAGCGAGCGCAAGGAACAGCAGCGCAAACTGCTCGAGGAGGCCATCCCCGCCAAACTTGAAGAACTGGGCATGAAGAAATTCACGATGGCTGACGGAAGCCAGATTGATGTCAAGCCCTTCTACAGCGCAAGCATCAAGGCCGACAACCGGGCGCAGGCTTTTGAGTGGCTGCGCCAGCACGGCTTTGACGACATCATCAAGAACACGGTCTCAGTGCGCTTCGGCCGGAACGAAGACGGCCTGTGCGCTGAGCTATTGAATCTACTGCGCGAGAAAAACTATCCGGTTGATCAAGAGCAGAAGATCGAATCCCAGACCCTCAAGGCCTGGGTTCGCGAGCGGGTGGAGCGCGGCGAAGCGTTCCCCCAAGACCTCTTTGGCGCGTATATCGGCCAAAGGGCGACCATCAAATCAGCATAAACCAAGGAACTTGAATCATGGCAAAGAATGAAATTGCACAAAAGCAAGAAACCGCAATCGTCCTGGCAGGCGACTTCGAGCAAGACGCCCGCAGCGGGTTTGAGGGCATGGGCCAGGAGGACTTCGCTCTTCCCTTCCTGCGCCTTCTGACCAACACGAGCCCGGAGGTGGGCGAGATCGAGGGCGCCATGCCTGGCATGGTCATCAATTCGGTCACCAACCAGTTGTATGACGGCAAGAAAGGGCTGACGGTCATCCCGGGCGCCTATGTCCGCCAATACATTGAATGGCAGCCCCGTGGCAGCGGTGCAGGGGCCCCCGTGGCCATTTACCCGGCAACCAGCGACATCCTGAGCCGCACCCACCGGGAGCCGCAGGACAACAAGGATTACCTGGACAACGGCAACTACATCGAGAACACGGCCAACCACTACGTGATGATCCTTGGGGACAACGGCATTCCTGAGCCGGCGCTCATCACCATGAAGTCCACGCAGCTCAAGAAAAGCCGCAAGTGGAACAGCATGATGATGTCCACCAAACTCATGGGAGCCAACGGCCCGTATACGCCGCCGATGTATAGCCACCTCTATCGCCTCACCTCGCAGGCCGAGTCCAACGACAAGGGGAAGTGGTATGGCTGGGAAATCGAGAAGATTGGTCCAGTTACCGACCGCAACACCTACATGGCCGCCAAGGCGTTCGCTGAGCAAATCAACAGCGGGCAAGTGAAGGTCAAGCACGAGACTGAACAGGGCTCTTCTATCGACGTTCCGTTCTGATGACGGGGGTGGGGCAACCCCCACCCCTTTTTCATAGAGGGTAAGCATGACCGACATCACCAAGTTCAAGGCCATCTTCAATGGCCTGGACATCGCATACGGCACATACAAAATCAAGGCAGAACGTGGAGATGGAAAGCAGGCCGGTCAGGCCACCGTGGTTAGGAAGCCCCCAACAGATGACCTGTGGGAGAAGCATCTTGATGGCGTCGAGCCTTCCCTTGGCATCATCCCTATTCGCGCTGACAACAGTTGCATTTGGGGCTGCATTGACATCGATCAGTATCCTCTTGACCATAAGGGGCTGGTTGAAAAAATAGCCCAACTCAAACTCCCGCTCGTGGTGTGCCGCAGCAAGTCCGGCGGCGCCCACGTCTTTCTGTTCACGAAAGAACCACAGCCCGCTCGAGAATTCCAGCAGTACCTCAAGAACTCCGCGGCCCTCCTGGGCGAAGCAGGCCGGGAAATATTCCCCAAGCAGGCCGAAATCCTCGTGGACCGGGGAGACACCGGCAACTTCTTGAACCTGCCCTATTTCGGCGGGGATCGTGGAACGCGCTACGCCATCAAGCCTGACGGCAGCGCCGCAACTCTGGAGGAGTTTTATGAGCTTTGGCAGGCCAATGTTCAAGAGTCGATTTCGGCTTTTCCTGATCCGCCGAAGGCACCTGACTCTCCCATCAAAGACGGGCCGCCATGTCTGCAGGCGCTATGTTCGCAAGGGATTCCGGAAGGCGGTAGGAACAACACCCTGTTCAACGTAGGAATTTTCTTAAAGCGCGCGTTCCCCGCGGCGTGGGAAGACAGGCTGGTGGAGCACAACATCAAGTATGTGAGCCCGCCGCTGCCAAACAATGAAGTCCAACTCGTGATCAAGCAGGTTGGGAAAAAAGACTACAACTACAAGTGCAAAGATGCGCCGCTCAATTCGTTCTGCAACAGCGGGCTGTGCCGTACCCGCAAGTTTGGAATTGGTTCTGCAGGCCCAGACGCTCCACAAATCGCTTCCCTGTCCAAATATGCCAGCGAGCCGCCGCTGTGGTTTCTTGACGTTAACGGCCGTCGCTTGGAACTTGACACCGACAGTCTGTTTATGCAGGCTGCCTTTCAAAAAGCCTGCGTGGAAAAACTTAACGTTCTTCCCCCAACGCTACGGAAACAGGACTGGGAACACCTTCTAAACGCCCTGTTGAAGGAGATGGTGGAAACCGAGCAGATCAGCGAAGCCAGCGAGGACACCAGCGTGACTGGACGCTTCATGGACCTGCTCGAAGAATTCACGACCCACATGCAGCAGGCCATGGATCGGGATGAAATCATCATGGGTCGCCCGTGGACCGATGATGAAGAGGCAAAGACCTACTTCAGGATGAAAGACCTCGAGGCCCACTTGACGAGAAACAACTTCAAGGGCATGTCTGCCCCTAAGATGGCGCAAAGGCTTCGAGACCTGGGCGGTGAGCCCATCAGCCTGTTTCTCAAGGGGCGCACCATCCGGTGTTGGCGAATCCCAATATTTGCCAAACAAGATGCGCCATTTACAACCCAGACCAGCAGAGAAGGGAGTCCGTTCTGATGTTGAAAATTGATGGACACGACAACGCAATTTTGGGCCCAGGCCTCATCTGGAACCGGGAGCACGGCCGCGTAGAAGTACTGGTCTACGACGCTGAAGTCATCCGCGAAAACCTCATGCGGGACGGCATGAACAGCGAAGAGGCTCGAGAATTCATCGAATTCAACATTGAAGGCGCCTACGTGGGGATTGACACCCCCGTCATCGTGTGGACGCAGGACTTCTGGGACTTCGATGACTGAAGTCAACAAAATCTTCGGTCCGCCAGGCGCCGGCAAGACAACCTACTTGCTCAACGTCGTCGAACAGGAATTGGCCGGCGGCGTCTCGCCCCTGGAAATTGGCTACTTTTCATTCACCAGAAAAGCCGCCAACGAAGCCCGGGACCGCGCCGTGGCCAAGTTCCCAAGGCTCAACCCGCGTACAGACTTTCCCTACTTCCGTACGCTGCATTCCCTGGCCTTCCACATCCTCGGCACAAGGACCGAGGACATCATGCAGGCAGAGAATTACAAAGAATTTGCCCAGCAGGCAGGCATCGAACTCAACCTGTCCAGCGACGAAGAGGAGTCCTTTGTCAAGGCCGACAACCCCATCCTCAACGAAATCAACCTGGCCAGAATCCGCGGGGTTGACCTGCGGGAACACTACAACCGCAGCGGCCTGGACATTGAGTGGCACCATTTTGAGTTTGTAGAGCGGACATACCGGCACTACAAAAACTCCCACTACCTGCTGGATTTCACCGACCTGCTGGAGCTGGCCGTCTTGGAATCGGATCGGCTCCCTGAACTTGAAGTCCTGATCGTGGACGAGGCCCAGGACCTGAGCCGACTTCAGTGGAATTTAGTCGAAGCCCTGGCAAATCGGGCGAAAAGAGTCTTCCTCGCCGGGGACGACGATCAGGCAGTATTCACTTGGGCTGGCGCCGATGTCAAGAGTTTCTTGTCCTTCCGCGGGCGCATCACCGTCCTCGAGCAGTCCTACCGGGTGCCGGCAAACGTCCACCGACTGGCCAACAACATCGTCACCAGAATCCACGAGCGGCAAGAAAAAGTCTGGCGCCCTCGAGACTTCGACGGGGAGGTCAAGACGTACTACCGTTTCGAGGACGTGCCCGTGGTCGAAGGCCAATGGCTGCTCATGGCCTCAACCAACTACATGCTCAACCCCGTCCACGAATGGCTGAAAAGCCTGGGCATGCTGTTTGAAAGAAACGGCATCCCGTCCCTGTCCGCCAACATCGCCCACGCCGTGGCGGACTGGGAAAAGCTCCGCAAGGGCCTGACCATCTACGGCGAGGCCGTCAAAAACGTTTACAAGTATCTCGACACAAGCGCCGTGGCCCGGGGCTTCAAGACATTCAAGACTGGCGAGGCAACCCAGAGTTACAGCCTGGAAACGCTGCAGAAGCACTTTGGACTGCAAACAGACGTGGTCTGGCATGCGGCCCTGACCAGGATTCCGGACGACAAACGGGAATACCTCATCGCCCTGCTGCGGCGGGGAACCAAACTGTCCGAGTCCCCCAGGATCAGGCTCTCAACCATCCATGGCGCCAAAGGGGGCGAGGCGGACAACGTCATGCTGATGATGGACCTGAGTCCTAAATTCGCGCTGGAGTATGCGGCCAACGCCGACAACATCCACCGGCTGTTCTACGTGGGTGTCACACGGGCTAAAAAGACGCTGCACCTGATTCTTCCAAAGCATCAAGAAAAAGGATTCCGGCTTTGAACATCAAATCCCTTTTCCCGGCCAACGTCGAATGGGTTGCGCCGGAAGTGTTCCCCAACCTCTCAGCTGCCAAGGAGATTGCAATTGACCTTGAAACATGCGATCCCAACATGGAGTCTATGGGTCCCGGTTGGCCTCGCAACGATGGCTTTATCGTTGGTTACGCTGTCGCTGTGGACGGCTGGGCTGGGTATTTCCCAGTCGCTCATGGGGGCGGCGGCAATCTTGATCGTGGCCTTGTGGAACGGTGGATTAAAGACGTACTGGCCACGCCCGCGGACAAAATCATGCACAACGCCGCCTACGACGCCGGCTGGTTGGGCGCCGCTGGATTCACCATCAACGGCCGCATCTACGACACGATGCTCGCTGCACCGCTTCTTGATGAAAACCGGTTCTCCTACAGCCTCAACGCCCTTGGCTTCGACTACCTCAAGGAAGTCAAGTCCGAGCAGGGCCTCAAGCAGGCCGCAGCCGATTTCGGCGTCCACCCCAAAAAAGAACTCTGGAAACTCCCGGCCATGTACGTCGGAGAGTACGCCGAGCAGGACGCCGCGCTGACGTTGAAACTGTGGCAGCAATTCAAGATTTTGCTCCGCAGGGAAGAAGTCGAATCCATCTTCGAGCTCGAAACAAACGTCCTGCCGGTGCTGATCGAGATGACCCGCCGGGGCGTCAGGTTCAACCGGCCGCGGTGCGAGGAACTGATTAGCCAGCTGCGCAAGCAAGAAAATCAGCTCCTGGACACCCTGCGCAATACTGTGGGTTTCGGCGTGGACATCTGGGCCGCCAAGAGCATCGCCGCAGCCTTCGACAAACTGTCCATACCCTACACCAAGACCGAGAACGGCCTGCCCAGTTTCACCAAGGGGTTTCTGGACTCCTGCCAGCACCCCATCGCCAAACTCATCGTCGAGGCCCGGGAAACCAACAAGACGCACAGCACCTTTCTGGAGCCATACCTGAATTTCAGCGCCAAGACCGGGCGCATCCATTGCCATTTCAACCAACTGCGCTCCGACGACGGCGGTACGGTCACCGGCCGGCTGTCCGCCGCCAGCCCTAACCTGCAGCAGGTCCCCGCCAGGCACGAAATCATCGGGCCCATGGTCCGCGGCCTCTTCCTGCCCGAAGAAGGCGACCTCTGGGCCAGCAACGATTTCTCCTCCCAAGAACCGCGGCTCCTGGTCCACTACGCCAACCTCCTGGAGCTGCCAGGCGCAGAAAAAATGGTCGAGGCCTACCGTCAGGACCCCAACACCGATTTCCACCAGATGGTGGCCGACATGGCCGGCATCAAACGCAAAGCCGCCAAGACCATTGGCCTGGGCCTCATGTATGGCATGGGCAAAAACAAACTGGCCACCCAGTTGGATTTGGACGTCGAAGAGGCCAGCGAACTGATCAACCGCTTCCACATCAAAGTCCCCTTCCTGAAGGGGACCGTCAACGCCGTGATGAAAAGAATCGACCACCCCGCCTCGGGCGGCTCGATCCGCACCCTGCTGGGAAGAAAATGCCGCTTCCCCCTGTGGGAACCCGTCGAATGGGGCGTCAACAAAGCACTGCCCCGCGAACAGGCCATCATGGAATACGGCCAACGGATCAAGCGCGCCGGCACCTACAAGGGGCTAAACCGCCTCATCCAAGGGTCCGCTGCCGATCAAACCAAGGCGGGGATGGTGGCGCTGCACAAAGCAGGCTTCAAACTCTTGCTGCAGGTCCACGATGAAGTGGTCATCAGCGTCAAATCCCGGGAAGAGGCCCAGGAAGCGGCCAAAATCATGGCCGAATGCGTTCGCCTCGAGGTCCCCAGCCGGTGCGACGTGGAAGTCGGACCGAACTGGGGCGAGGCCAAATAATCAAGCCACTTCGAGCAGCTTGTCCAAATAGTGGCGGGCCTTCTCAAGGTCCTGCCTGCCACCCTTGCTCTTCCAGCGGGTCACATATTTGACAATGTTGCCCTCCAAATAGCCCAACTCATTGCTGACGATGTAGTCCCACGGCTGCACCGCATTCTTCTTGTAGTGCTCCCCGCCAACCTGAATTTCGTTGACAACCGCAGAGACCGGGGCTCCGCGCACCTTCTTGGCTAACTTGTACGCGTAACCCACAGCAATCTTGTGCTTCTGGGCCAAACTGTTCACAGTCGCCTCTGGGTGATCCTGCAGCGCCTGCAAATATCGCTTGGTCTTTTCCGACATGGTCTTCACTTCAACTCTCCTTAAAAAACAGCGCGCTGTTTAGCGCGAAATGGGCGGGCACGACCACTTCTCGTGGACCGCGGCCCGGTCTTACCGACAAGGTCTCCCTTGCCGGATTCTTCAACGGGGTTATCCTCAAGTCTTCCCCCGAACCGTGCGTCGAGAACCTATGCCCGTTGGCACACAAATGCCTACGTCGTTTCTCGCCGTTCAACAACTTTCTCGTTTCAATGATTCTACTGTCCCCGCCGCAAACGGCGCATTTCAGTTTATTCCACATTGGACGCGTCTTTTTGCAACAGTTTTATTTCCCTGTAGGCGCACATGTAGTGCGTGGGGCCCCAGGACCAGCAATCGTGGCCGTGAGCATTGACCCTGAAATTTAGGTAATCAGTGATGCGCTTGGCCAACGCATCACCGTCAATGGCCTGTGGACCGTCGGTGGTCAAGATTTTTTGCCCTCGAATAAAACCGTGGGCCAGCTCCAGCAACTCAACGTGTTCAGGGGTTGGCAGCAATATCCTCATTTGACTCCTCGCAGAATTTTTTCAGCCATGACGCTGATGCGCCAAGAACATTCAGGATTGTTCGCCCGCAGGGCAAACTCCGCCTGACTCTTGCACTCTTTAGAAAAGGCCCGGGCGGCCTCATTCCAAACGAACCTGGCGTTATTGACGCCGATGACCTTTTGCTCCTGATCGGTTAGCGTGGACCACCAGGCGTCAAACGCATTCTCCATCAGTTGTTCCTTTTGCAGGGCCAGGCCTGCACCAGGGCGTTGACGATTAGAAGAGAGGCCCCCTTGTGCCGTTGTGCGGGGTTGTTTCTGAGATAGCGGGAAGTGACATCGACAAGCTGGCCGACGGTCACGCCATTGGGCAGGCAGAACAGGACATCGTCCAGGGCGTTGGCCACGCCGGAGATGTAGCCGTTTGCAAAACCCTTGGCCGACCAGGTGTCACCGTTGATGTCGTTGAGCAGCACGTTGCCGTTGATGAAATCCGCGTGTGCCGGGCTGCAGGCCACGGCCAGTGCAAGTAAAAGCTTTTTCATTTCCTCATCTTTCTTTGACGGTGTAAAACCAATCGTCGCCAGCGGCCCACTTTGGGGTGCCATCGACGGACCAAAACTGTCTGGCGGCTTGGAAGTCGGGGAACTTCGTTTCTGCGGGGACCAGGCTTTGGTCATACCACAGGCAGCGGTTGTTGGGCTGCGTGGCGAACTGGCCGTTGTCCAGGCGGATGAAGTTGAAGGACTTGTGTTCCTCGGCTTGCTCTGTGAATCCGGTGTCCAAGTCCATGCCGTCGGCGCAGAAGTCCACCGTGAACAGGTAGCGGCCGAAGTGCCACTCCTTGTCCTTGCCGAGGAACTTCACGCCGAGGTTGCGCAGTCCGATCTTTTCCACCACCGTGAAGCGGTAGCCCATGCAGTCCCACAACTGGAGGGTGTCGATGGGCAGGTCGCCGTGGTCTGCCTTCCAGACATAGGCGTGGATCGGCAGTTTGTCGTACAGCGCCCCGTATGCCGGCAGCAGGGACTCGATTCGGAACACCTGCCCCCGCAGGGCCTTGATGCTGACCCAGATGGCAGGCTCCAACTCCCCGTGCCCCTTCTCGTGGTTGTAGAGGAATTCCTTCCTCACGAAGCACTTGAGGGGCGGCAGGGAGGCGACGACGTAACTCATGCTTTCCCCCTATACTTTTCCAACTCCCTCTGCCCCATCTTGCTGAGTTTGGGGATGCAGACCGGCTTCCCGGCGTGGGTGACAGTCTTCCTGTCGCAGATCAGTTTGCGCCTGACAAGTGACCAATAGGTACACCATGACCCCGGCCTGTCATTGAACAGACGAAAGCCCCAACCTTTCTCAAACATCATCAGCATCCGGGCTTGTTGAGTAGAGATCATTTCCTGCTCCTGATGGTTTCGGCACACCACTCGCTTGCCACTCGCTCCCCATGTTCGTCTGCATCCACATAATTTGCGCTGATGCCATCACACACCTTCGCACACGCCTCACGCTCGGCAGCGGCGACAAGGGCGGCGAAGTTGGCAAAACCTTCAATCCCCACGATGCTTACCATACCGTCGGCAAACCCCGCCTCCCGCGCCAGTCGGATGATGGTGTCACGATCCATGCCTGTCCTTCCACCATGCTTCAATGAAGCCCCAGATGACGCCGCCGATGGCGCTGCCGTTGATGATGCTGATGATGGTTCCAAACAGGAACCCCGAAGAAATCTCGCAGTTCATATCTTGCCCTCCAGTCGGTCGCGCAGGGCGGTGATGGCATGAACAGCCGAGGCAGGGGTGAAGTCGCTGATCTCACTGAATTGCTCCAACGCCTCAAGCGACTGCTGCATCACGGCGCGGCTCATGTCTTCCTCCTCCTGCGGCACTCATTGCGCGCGTCCGATGGGATGTCTGGACTGATCTCTGCGATCTCGCAGGGAACCCAAATCCCGCCCTGAGTGCGGATGGATGTCGCCCACACCATCAGGGTCGCGCCGAAGATCATCCCTATGAATGCCATGACCACCCACTTTTGGACGTCGCTCATAGCCACCCCGCCCAAATGAAGCAGCAAATAACACCCAGGAACAAAGTCCCGAGCGTTGCGGACACGGCGATCAGCCACGCCAGAGCGTCGATGTCATCTTCTTCGTATCTGTTCATGTTGTGACCCAAATCAGTCCAAGATAGGCCACCGCAGTCAACACCGCAATCACCTTGACAGACAAACCACCACCAGGCACCCCCAGCAGCGCCGCCTGAACACGCGCCTCCTCACTGGTGAGCTGCCGAACCGGCGGCACATACGCAGACCCAATCCGAATGCCAGTCTTCGTCTTGTAACAAGGAACCTTCATCATCAACCCCCTCAAAAAAGCGCCGGCGGAAACTTCAACGGATCAAACTTGGGCGGCCGATACGGCTGCCCTTTGTAAGTCGGAAACGGCCACACCGGCGGATGCCCCTCCGACACTTCACACATAGAAACCGTCCGCCCCCGAACTCGAGCCCCAGAACTCGTCCTCCTCCCAGCCCTTCCCACGCTCGTAGTACTCACACGCCGCCTCCTCAATCTCCCGAATCAACTGGTCCGAAATCAACCCCATGATGTTGACCCCAGACACACAAACAGACGACAACCGATACACCGCGGGATAACTGGGCGTCTCTCGGTCCCCAACCTCCGGCGGCTCATAGTCCAGCCCACACTCCAGCGGCTGACCACATAAGTCCGTGTCATACACAAACCCCAACTCACACTCCCTGCGCCGCATACTAGTGTTCACCACGCACCTCCCTCTCCGCAACCAACGAATCGTCATACATCGCCTCCAGCGCCGCATGCAACAACTTCGGGTCAAGATTGGCCGCAGCCGAAATGCGACTCGCCGCCATCAACATGCCAAAAATCGCCACATACGGCTTCGGAATGTGCCCCCGACAATGCAGCAGCAAACTGTCCGCAGCCTCATTGATGGCCGCATAGGCCTCCATGGTCCGCGGATCGAGGGTCAGGTTGTCCTTGTCTTGCATGCCTATCCTTTCTGTTGTGAGTCTGCAATTGTGTGGTAAGCCGGATTGCACGTCAAGTGAACGACTGTTGCGGAAACATAGGTGTTTACCCGCGGCCCGCGGGGCAGGGGAACGAATTTTTGGGTTTGTATAGAACTTTTTAGGGCATGTGTGTTTTTGGAGATTTTTTTGTGGGAAACGGCGTAATAGACGTAATGGCGTAATAAGTCAATGAAATCAACGTGTTGGAGCATTACAGGACATTACATGGAGTCAGAGGTGTAGGAAGTTTTCTGGGAGTCGCGCGCGGTAAAATTTTTGAAATTTTTTTTCTTTGATGACCTGAAAAAAGTCTATAGGCCCAGGCCTAAGGGTTTCCACCTGGGCCCCCCGGGAGCCCGGTATGGCCTGTTGCACCCAGGCAAAACGTGCTACACTTGCTGCAGTTCTATCACGCATGGAGTGCGCCACATGATCGAAATCGACGCGGGAGTGCCCATTCCCGAGGAGTACATCACCAAGTACCCGCTGCGGGACATGGAGCCCGGCGACAGCATCTTCTTTGCCAAAGACCAGGAGCGCCTGGCCGCTAGCGCCAGGACATGCGCCTGGCGTTTCGCCAAGCTCCAGGACCCCCCGTGGGTGTTCACGCTGCGCAGGACTAACCCCCTGAAGGACAAGGACGGTTTCCGCCTCTGGAGGGTCAAGTGACCAAAAAAGACGTTTGGAACGTGCCACCGGTCATTCCAAACAAGGCCGTCAAGAGGCTTGCCAGTCCTGTAAAGCCGCTGAAGCAGTACAAGTCCTTGAACCCCAAGCAATGGAAATTTGTTCAAGAGTATGTGGCGGGGGACGGTCGGGTGACGTTGAAGGATGCTGCCATACGGGCGGGCTACAACCCCAAGTCTGCGTCAGTCATGGCCTGGAAACTGACCAACCCGGACGAGTATCCCGAGGTTGTTTCGGCCATCCAAGCATACCGCGCGGAACTGGCCTCGAAGTACAACACGAGCTTCGAGCGTCACATGCGGGACCTGCAGATCATCCGAGACAAGGCCCTCGAGGCAGGGGCCTTTGCTGCTGCTGTCCAGGCGGAGTATCGCCGCGGCCAGGCCCTGGGCACCATCTATGTGGACCGGAAGGAAATTCGGCATGGGACCATTGACTCGATGTCGAAAGAAGAAGTGCAGCGCAAGTTGGACGAGCTGAAGAAGCTTTACGGTGGGCCCCCACCGGCGGCCATCATCGATGCAAGCACGGGGGAGGTGATCGAAAGTGCCGAGCGAGACCGCGACCCACCTTTTGACCCTGGAGTGGCAGACCCTCCGCCTGATATCTTCGAGCGGGGAGATTCTGACGATGCCATCGACGCCTGAGAGTAGGTTTTCCCAGCGGGTCAGGGAGGGGCTGAAATCCCAGGGCTGCGCTGTTGAAAGGATAGAAAACCGGGTGACCCTGGGCATGCCTGACATGCTGGTGGGCCTCGCGGATCATTTTGTGATGCTCGAGCTCAAGGCCATCACGAAGGGCCTCGCGGTGAATTTAAGCCCCCACCAAGTGGCCTTCTTGACGCGGCACGGGAGGGCTGGCCGGCGCTGCTTCGTGCTTACCCGAGACGAAGGGAACACAAAACGGCCGCCATCGGTGGCGCTGTATTCCGGCCTGCAGGCCTTCGAGCTTGCCCAGGCGGGGCTCCGTGTGGCGCCCATCATGTCCTGGCCGGACCGTGCTGTGGACTGGACCGCCGTCGTGGAGCTGCTATCGGCTGGCTTCGACCCATTGAAAAAAACAAATTGACGGCCTAGGGCACCGTGGGGCATAGTGGGCCCTGTCGCATGGTGCGGCACTCAGAAAGGATAGAGCATGCTTAAAACCGTTCCTGTTTCCAGTAACAGTAAAACCGGCCCCATCGCTGTGACCTACCGCAGCGGCACCCATGAGACCTACGGGACATGCCCTAGGACATGCGGCCTGCACCCGAAGAGCGAAACCGGCGCGGCCACGGTTGACGCTGAATATCTAGCGGCGCTGGTCGATGCTGTGCCCCCTGGTGGCCAGGCTTGGACTTATTCGCACTTTGCGGCCGCGGCGCTGCCCCTGCCGGCTCCCGGAAAAACCGTAATCAATGCGAGCTGTGACACCGTGGCCGATGCGGTGCTGGCCGTGGAGTCCGGCCGGCCGGCGGTGCTGGCGGTCCCGAAAGATACGGCCGAGCAATGGCCCAAAACCGTGCACGGTATCAAGTTTGTACGCTGCCCCGCGGAGCTGTCCGAGGATTTCACTTGCCAGCGCTGCGGCAATGGCCGCCCCTTGTGCGCTCAGGGAAACCGGGATTTTGTGGTGGTGTTTGTCGCCCACGGGACCGGCGCGAAAAAGGTAGGGACCGGGAAAGGCGGATGCTACGCCGCCAGTGGGCCCACGGCTATACAGTGGCACGGGACCCGCACGAAGGGGCTTTCTGATGATGCTGCAGCGCTTCGGAATTTTGCGCGGTCCCTGCCCTACGGCTCGATGTTGCGCCATCATGTCGCTGGGGATATCGGCCGGGAGCTGTCTTAATGCTGCTCGTAATAGTGTTTTTTCTGGCCATGTGGTGGCTCATGGATAAGATCGACCCGGGCTAGTGTTAACCCCAAGGGTCCGCATTAGTGTGGTCCGTGGGCCCTTATGCGGTTTTTGCATAGGTGTCCCCGGTTAGAACAGCCACGGGAAACCAGGCCCCCGGTCCCTGGGCCGCGGTGCTTGAATCCTGGGGGGCTATGGGCCCCGCGGGGCCCATTGAAAAAATCAAATGGACCACGGTCCGCGGACCGTGGAGAATTCGAACCATGCCGGGCCGCGGTGGCCGGGCGTAACTGAGAGAGGATAGAGATATGGCACACATGATTGACACGACTACGGGCGCGGCTGCGATGGCTTATGTCGGGCGCGCTCCCTGGCACGGGCTGGGTGCGCAATTGCAGCCCGGTGCGTCAATTGAACAATGGACCGCGGCCGCCCGGCTGGGGTATACGGTGCTGGAGTCCCCGGTGCTGTATCAGAGCCCCGCGAGCACGGAACTGCAGCGCTGGCCGCTGCGCAAGGTCCTGCACCGGTCCGACACCGGTGCACCGCTGGCCGTGGTTTCGGACGGTTACCGCGTGGTGCAGCCGGCGGAAGTGATGGATTTTTTCCGCCGGCTGGGGGAGCTGGGCGGGTTCGAGCTCGAGACGGCTGGCGCGCTGAGCGATGGCCGCCGGGTGTGGGCCCTGGCCCGGGTTTCGGAAGGCGCGGAAATTGTGAACGGGGACACCGTTCGGCCGTATCTTCTGTTCGGGACTAGTTATGACGGGACCATGGCCACGGTGGCGAAACTGACGGATGTCCGCGTGGTGTGCAATAACACTATTGTTCGGGCGCTGGGCGAGGGCAGCGGCGCGGTGCGCGTGTTGCACAGCGAGCGATTCGATGCGGACGAGGTGCGGCTGCAATTGGGCATTGTGGCGAATTCTTGGGAGCGCTTCTTGGTCCAGTCCCGGTCCCTGGCCGCGGCGCCCATGAGCGAGGGCCAGGCGGACGAATTTGTTCGGGCGCTGCTCGAGCCCTACCACAGCGGCCGGCTCGAGATTCAGGACACCAAGGCTTACAAGCGGGTGCTGCAGCTGTTCAATGGCGCGGCCATTGGCGCGGACATCCCGGGCGTGGCCGGGACCCGTTGGGCCATGCTCAACGCTGTGACCCAGTTGGTGGACCATGAGCGCGGCCGCAGCGATAACACGCGGCTCGAGAGCGCATGGTTCGGCACGGGCGCCGCGATGAAACAGCGCGCTGTTGACCTGCTGGCCGAGGGGGTGTAACCATGGAGCGCCGCTATCGCTTTTGGCTGGAGACGGACTCCGGACAACGGATCGAGTGGCGCTCGCTGAGCGAGCGCCAAGCCCGGGAGATGTATACCCGCACCCGGGTGTATCACCCGGATGGGGTGCGCTTGTTCGGGTGGGGCTCCCACGCGGAGCCCCACTTGGACGCTGTCACCCGCTATCGGGAGCGCCGGGTCAATTAAAAAATTTCACTTGCCACGGACCCCGGTCCGTGCGACAGTAGCGGTGTCGCATGGTGCGACATCAGAAAGGAGAGAGCGATGAGAGTGCAGGAATTGATTACTTTGCTTTCCGCCCCTGGCATAAATTTGGACGCCGAGGTGCTTGTGTGGTTGGGGGATGAGCGCTACGCGTTGAACCCGGCGCTGCCGGTGGACCAGTGGAGCCCGAAGTTTCTGGACCTCAATGTCATTGACCCATTGGACCGGCAGGGGGCAGCATGAGCGACTTGACCCCCATCAGCCGATATCGGCAGCCCATGTTCGCCTCGAGGGCTTCGGTCCCCGAAGCCCTCGAGTATGTGGGCACCATGGCGTCCGCTGCCGGCGGCTCAGCCGGCATTGCGGTCTACACCGCTGCATTGGTCCTGCTCAACACAGTTATCGAGGAACTCGAGCAGGCTGAACTTCGCAGTTTCGAGCGCAGCCCGGACTGGGAGGATGACATCCCCTTTTAGGTGCTGGCATGAGCCCCGACTATCGGGGCTTATTTTTCAATAGAAAAAATTCTCTTGACCCCGCCCACAGCGCCGTGGCACATTTATGCCACGGCGCTGTGCCGTAACCCAAGAAAGGATAGATCATGCCAAACTGGTGCGAAAACCGGCTCCGGATTATTGCAACGACGGATGCCGCCAGAGCGCTGCTGCCCCGCCTCGAGGCGGGGTTTGCTGAAGGGGAGCACGGACCCAATCACGCTTTTGAGGTCATCCACCCGATGCCCGAGGCTCTTCGGGAGCGGAACGCTCCCGAGCAGGACCCAGAGGTAGCCGCCAAGTTTATCGAGCTCTTCGGAGCGGCTGACTGGTATGACTGGTCGCTCAACAACTGGGGCACGAAATGGCGCTCCGAAAATCTGGGTGTCGAACGGGAGGGCGATACCCTGACCACCGAATTCCAGACCGCCTGGTCACCCCCCATGGGCATCTACTCCCGCCTGCGGGAGTTAGGGTTCGATGTCCTTGCCACTTTCGCAGAACAGGGCTGCGACTTTGCTGGCTTCTGGCGCAATGGCGAGGAACTGGCGATCAAGATCGAGTGGGGTAACCGGGACGATGACGAGAGCCATGGGCTCGACGACTACGAGGTTGTAGAGCGGACATTCGCCTCCCTCAACACCCTTATCCGGGACCCGATCCCCACCGAGATGTATCCGTGCGGACTGGGCGGCTGACCCGCTGGCATGAGCCCCGACTATCGGGGCTCATGCCCCGATCGAAAAAATCCAATTGCGCCGCCTGGACAATTGTGGGACAGTATCCCTGTCGCACGATGCGGCGCAGAAAGGATAGAGCCATGAGAATTTACTATGCGGTCTACAGATGCGAGATCAGCGGGGCTTTCTTGAGGTGCCCCATCTGGGCACGGGACCGGGACGATGCCCGGTCCCGTGCAACGGATTACCCGTATGAGGGGCGTGGAACGCTTTTCATCAGGATAGAGCCATGAGTCAATTCACCATACCCGAGCCCGTGCTAGTTCAATTGCAGGACCTCGCCCGGCGCATCATCGCCGGGATGACAGAAGAGCTTCTCGATCCGGATGAGTGGATCGAGTGGAACGGGCAGTATGACCTGAACATCTACCGGGACCAAGACGGCGTCATTGCCGCCGTTGTCTATCCCGTCGTGCCCGTTCCGGGCACGCTTTCCCTTTTCAGGACAACCGACGGAACTCGGTTCGTCAGGCTAAGCATCTAAGCCAGACCGGGCGGCTGGCATGAGCCCCTGCTATCAGGGGCAAGCCCCTGATAGCAACAATTCAATTGCGCCGCCTGGACAATTGTGGGACATTACTAATGTCGCATGGTGCGGCGCAGAAAGGAATAGAGAATGGACCAAGCAGAATTCCTCACGATTGTCGGAGGCCTCTATGACAAACTGGTCAAGGATGTCGCTGACAAGGTTTTTGAAAAACTCAGCCGCGAGGCAATTGATGCCCGGGTGGAGAACTGGATGGACTCACTCCTCGACTCAAGGATCGAGGATTGGGTGGAGAACAACCTCGACCTCGAGGACGCGGTTAGGGAGACCCTCGATAACTCGGACCACTTGAGGGACCTGGTCAGGGAGACTGTGAGAAATGATTTGACTTTCACAGTCAGCGTGGACTAAAATCAAACCCGCTGTAGCACCCGCTACAGCGACAACCCAAGAAAGGATAGAGTGATGAAGACGCTTCATGTCAACAACATCAGGTTTGCACTTCCAGACACCATGTCAATCAAGGATGTCCAGGCATTGGTGGGGTTCCTTGCCACATTGCAGACAATCGAGGGATACCACAACTATGAGACGCACAAGTCCATGTATGACCTGAGCAAGAATCCCGAGGTCCAGATCGAGGACCTCGAGCTGACACCAGACGCCCATGCCAAGAGCGAAGCCAGTTACGAGGCTTACAAGGCAAAGCAGGAGCAGAAGGCAAGCACCTGACCACCGAGCAACTGGGCGGTAGCGCCGCCCAGCCACCCAGAGCCCCGCACCCCGCGGGGCTTTTCTTTTGCCTATCGCATCCTCCTGCTGGCATAGCCCCCTTGCCTATCCCTCTGCTCGAGTCATAGGGCGTCCCTATGACTCGGGGCTCCCTCCTCGGCCGGAGGCCGAGGGGAGAGGGAGCCCCGGGGGGGCCATAAACACACCGTCAGAGCCGGCAACCGCCCGTAGCCCAGTTTTAGCCCAAGGAAAACTCCTTGAAAACTTGACCCCCCGGGGGCCAAGAACCCACCCCCTTGTTTTGTAAATTGCATGCCTGGGGGTATATTCGCAAAATTCAGAACCTTTTGGTCTGCTGCGCATGCAAAATCCTAACGATGTAGAAGCCGAACGGCTCCGGTTACAGCTCCGACTTAAGCTCTTGGAGGCCCAGGAGCGCGCAACGTCGGACTTTCTCAGTTTTTGCCAGTATGTTTGGCCTGAGATGTTGGTCGGTGAGCATCATCGTCGAATCGCAAAGGCTCTTGACCGGGTTGTGACGGGTGAATGCAAGCGCCTGATGATTGCTATGCCGCCCCGGCATGGCAAGTCGCAGATGGGAAGTTATCTTTTCCCGGCGTATTTGATGGGCAAGAGGCCCCAGAGCAAGTTGATTGTTGGTTCTCACACCGCTGAACTTGCCCAGCGGTTTGGCCGCATGATTCGTAACCTTGTGGAGGACGACAAATACAAGGAATTGTTCCCCAACATGGCCCTGTCTGCGGACTCCAAGGCTGCCGGCCGGTGGAACACGGCCCAGGGAGGGGAGGCCTTTTTTATTGGTAAGGGCGGCGCGATGACTGGCCGCGGTGGTGACATTGTGATTTTGGACGACATCTTGGATGAGCAGGATGCTTTGTCTGAGACGGCGATGGAAAACACGTTTGAGTGGTACACGTCGGGTCCGCGGCAGCGTTTGCAGCCCAATGGGGCGATTATTGTCATCAATACTCGCTGGAAAACCGATGATTTGAGTGGGCGCTTACTGCGCCAGCAGGGAAATTTGAAGGCGGACCAGTGGGAATTGTTGGAATTTCCTGCGATTTTGCCGTCTGGTAATCCTTTGTGGCCTGGATTTTGGTCTAAGGACGAGTTGGAAAAGGTCAAACTGTCGATTGGCCTGAAGAAGTGGAATGCGCAATGGCAGCAGGTTCCGACGAATGATGATGGAGCGATTTTGAAGCGGGAGTGGTGGCGCCGGTGGCAGCATGATGATCCGCCGCTGTGCGAATACATCATTCAAACTTACGATACCGCGTATTCAAAGAAAGAAACTGCTGATTTTTCGGTTGTCAGCACCTGGGGGGTGTTTTATCCGAATGCGGATTCTGGTCCAAATTTGATTTTGTTGAATGTAAAGCGTGGCCGGTGGGATTTTCCTGAGCTCAAACGCGTTGCGCGGGACGAGTATCGTTATTGGAAGCCCGATAGTGTGTTGATTGAGGCCAAGGCGACGGGGACGCCGTTGCAGCAGGAGTTGCGCAAGATGGGGATTCCTGTGACGATGTATTCGCCGGGTGGGCGGCGGACTGGGACGGACAAGATTAGTCGGGCCAATGCGGTTGCGCCGATGTTGGAGTCGGGGATGATTTGGTATCCCGAGAATTTTGATTGGGCGCAGGAGTTGGTGGAGGAGTGTGCGGCGTTTCCGGTGGGCGCGCACGATGACCAGGTGGACTCGGCGGTGATGGCGTGGATGCGGTTCAGGCAGGGCAACTTTATTGCTTTGGCGGATGATGAGGAGGACGCGTCGGAGCCGGATGTTGCGCCTGTTGAGTATTACTAGGCAATCTGTAGAATGGGTTAGTCATTTCTCGAGGACCGCGGACCATGGACCAGGAGTCGTTTGACAAGCTTGTTAAGGCTGTGATGATGGCCGAGAGTGGTGGTCGTCGTTATGCCAGTGATGGCAAGACTTTGTTGTCTTCGCCCAAGGGTGCGCGTGGGGAGATGCAGGTTTTGGACAGCACGATGCGCAGTCCTGGGTATGGGGTGAAGCCGGCGCAGGATGATTCTCCGGACGAGAGGGCGCGGGTAGGTCGGGACGTGTTGCGGGCGATGTTGTCCAAGTATGGTGGGGATTTGGACAAGACGCTGGCGTCGTACAACTGGGGTCCTGGGAATGTGGACCGATGGGTTTCCAGGGGGGCGGATTTTTCTCAGTTGCCGCAGGAGACGCAGAAGTATATTTCGGTGATCAAGCGGCGGTTGGGTGCGGACACGGCTGTTGCGAAGACTCCTGCTGCGCCTGAGCCGCCGCAGCCTCCTGCGGCGGCGTATCCGGCTTCTTTGCCGCCTGCTGCGGCTGCTCCTTCGGAGGCGCCGGCTGTGGCGTCGCGGACCGAGGGCCTTGGTCCGGGGTATCAAGCGGCGTTGGCGCTGGCGTTTTTAGGGGATGAGGACGACAGGGAGGGTTCTCGGGACGAGGACGGTCGTCGGTTGGGTGTGGCCAAGTCGTGGCTGGACCAGGAATTTCCCACGATGACGCCGGACATGTTGTCGGTCAGTGTTCGTTCGCCGTTTCCGGAGGAAGAGGAGGGGGCCAAGAGCATTGAGGCGTTGCGTCGGCGGTTGGGCAAGCCGCTTAAGCGGGCGGATGGGGGGATGATTGGGGTTGGGTATGGTGGAGGCGACCTGCCGGTTGGGTATTCGGGAGGGGGGACGGCGGAACTGCCGCCTGAATTGTCGGAAGAGGAGCTGAAAAAGCCGGCGTTTGGGCGCTATCCCAGTTCTGGCAAGGGGCGCAAGCAGGGCCGTGTGTCGGAGACTTTGCAGTCGGGTGAGGCGCAGACGGAGGCGGCCAAGGGGCTGTCGATGTTGCCGTTCAATCTGGTTGGTGCGCCGGTGGATTTGGCGACGTTGTTGATGCGGCCGTTTGGCTACAACGTCGAGAAGCCTGTGGGGGGCAGCGATTATTTGAAGGACAAGGCCCGTGCTGCGGGGTTGGCGTTCAACGAGCCGGAGGACCCGACCCTGCGTGCGTTTTTCCGGGCCGGGGACCTTGCTTCCAACCTGATCAACCCGGCGGCGGCGACGCGCGGAGTTACGGCCCCAATTACTAAGATTGCCGAAATGACCAGGCGCGCTCCTGCCCCTGTTCCCGCTCCTGCCCCTGTTCCCGCTCCTGCCGTTGCTTCTGTTCCCGCTCCTGCCGTTGCTTCTGCTCGCGGTCTGGAGCAAGCCCCTCCTTTGGCGTTACCTGCGCCGAGCCAGGCGGCGCAGATGCTGTCACAGATGGAAACTCCGGCTGTGACTCCGCCGGTTGCACGTCGGGAAAGGACGCCAAAGCCCCCTGCTCCGCCAATTCCAAGTCATGTGCCAACCGCGGAAACGCCTTTTGTTGGGCGCTTGGATCAACATGTGGCGCAGTTGCGCGGCCCGGTGACCAAGGAACAATTTATAAATTCGCTGCGGGGGCGGTTTAGAGATTACGACATTGGTCGGACCAACGAAGCGTTGGCTGATTTGAATGCGACTGACAAAATTACGCCGCAACAATTGTTTGACCGGTTGCAGGAAGTCTATTCTCCAAGAGATTTAAAGACGCGTATTTTTGAACCGCGCCCAGGTCAGTATTATCAAACCATGGACAATCCATACCCCGATAAACCATTGGGGCTGGTGGGTTTAAATTTTGCTGTAAACCCTGCTGATGCAGATAAATTGGAAAAACTCAAGTTGTTTGAGACTGATTTGTGGCGCGCTACAACTCTTGGTTATGGTTTTGGCATGCCCAAAGAAGCAATTAAAGAACTTGTTGTCAAAACAAAGGACATACTCAATGATCCACAACTTGCAGAAAAAGTTGGTAAGGCGGCGGATTCCCAAGTAAAACTAAGCCAGTTCCGCAGAAACCTTGAAAGATTTGTTGGTGGGGATTACGATAAACAAGACGAAGCACAGCTTGTCCAACAATTGCTTAATTATCGTCACGACCCTATTCACCCTCAATCTCAGGCGCTAACTAATTTTAGCCTATCGCCAGGGATGTTGGACGAGTTAAAAGGACTCCAGCAGTACAACTCACCAGACGGGAATCGGCTTGATACTCTTAGACATAGATATTCTGGCGCATATACTATTACTAGTCCAATTAAAACAGACGTTGAAACCGATTTATCACTATTAAAAATAGACTTGAATAACGCCCTTACTAAAGTTGAAAAACCATTTGTATATCAGGGCCAACATTTTACTGGTAAATTGCCAAATCAAATTGGATTTAGTCGTTTCTCAGATCACGAAGTGGCGTTGCCAGATGTGGGCAATGCCAAAATCATGCATTTTACGGAGCTGCAAAGCGATCTGCTTCAAGACATTCGGCGGTATGGCCCAAGAAAAGGTTCTTCGGAAAAGGACCAGGAGCTCATAAATAAACTCCAAGCCAAATTAAATAGCAACACGGAAGAAATTAACAATTTTTCAGCAAGATTGGCCCCTGGTCAACTAGCCCTGTCTCCGGAAGATTCAGTAAAATATAATGCTCTTCGTTCTGAGGGCCAAACGCTAAGAAAAAGAATAAATGAAATTCAGAACAGGCGTTCTGGCACATTTCCCCCCAACATGTCGTTTTATCAACTTCCAGAAGCTTTCGCCGACATGGAAAATTCTCCAGCGGTTGTTCAGCAACTTTTGCTTAAAAATGCAATTCAAGCGGCTGTACAACGAGGGGTGAACGGGGCTACATTCCCGGGCAAGGAATCCAAACAAGCGCAGTTGTACGAAAGTTTGCCAAACAACCTCAAGCAGGTCGTCAAAGACCTTGGGCCAGGGTTTGAGATTCGTTCAATTACGCTGCAGGGGCCTTCGGAGCAGAACATGCACTGGGGCGTGACTTGGTCGCCGGAGGCGGCTGAGCGGATTTTGACCAAAGGTGTGCCGTTTAAGCATGGTGGCTTTGTCGAGCGTCAGGAAACTGAGCGTCGCTACATTTAAGGAAACAACATGCCCATCGAAAAAAATGTCACCGTGGACGATCTTCCTGCGGGGGACGTGGAAGTTGAGGTTGACGAAGAGGCGCTGCCCAAGGTCGAGATTGAGTTTGACGCCAAGACGGGTGAGGTTGTTGTCGGGATCAATTGCGAGGATGACGACGTCCCGTTCGACAGCAACCTGGCTGAGGTCGTCGATCCGTCGGTCTTGCAGGGCATGTCCGCGGAGCTTATGGCGCTGTTTGAGGCGGACAAGTCTTCGCGCAAGCAGTGGGAAGACCAGTATGGCAAGGGCATGAAGTTGCTGGGCTTTTCGTTTGAGGAGCGCACCAAGCCGTTCAAGGGCGCGTGTCCTGTTCAGCATCCTTTGCTGACCGAGTCCATTGTGCAATTCCAGTCGCAGGCGTTGAAGGAGTTGATGCCTGCTGGGGGCCCAGTTCGGACGCAGGTCTTGGGCAAGGAAACGCGTGAGAAGTTGATGCAGGCCGAGCGTGTGCAGGACTTCATGAATTACCAGATCACTACGGTGATGGAGGAGTACACGCCCGACTTTGACCAGTTGTTGTTCTTTGTGGGCTATGGCGGATCGGCGTTCAAGAAGGTCTACTACTGCCAGGACAAGGGCCGCATGACGAGTGCCCTGGTGCTGCCGGAGAACCTGTACATCCCGTACAACGGTTCAAGTGTGATGAGCGAGTGTTCTCGGATCACGCATCGTGTGCCGATGAGTGTGAATGCTTATCGCCGGGCCGTGGTCCGCGGTCAGTATTTGGACACTGCGCAGGCGCAGGCCGTGGCGGACACGACGCAGAACATCATTCGCAAGGAAGAGGACCGGGTATTGGGGTTTATGCCCACGGGTGGGGATGACGAGGAGGTTGTGCTGTTGGAGTTCCAGGTGGACTATGACCTGCCTGGGTTTGAGCACATGGAGGATGGTGAGCCTACGGGCATCAAGCTGCCGTACATCGTCACGATTGATGAGGTGACCAGCCATGTTGTGGGCATTCGCCGCAACTGGAAGGAGGGCGACGAGTTGTATCGTCGCAAGCAGCACTATGTGCATTACTTGCTGGTGCAGGGTCCTGGGGCGTATGGCCTGGGGTTCTTGCATTTGGTGGGGGGTTTGAGCAAGACGGCGTCGGCCGCGTTGCAGCAGTTGATTGACGCGGGCACGTTGGCGAATTTGCCGGCTGGCTTCAAGGCCAAGGGCGCGCGGATCATGAATGACGACATGCCGCTGCAGCCGGGGGAGTGGCGCGACATTGACACGGGCGGGGCGGAGATCAATTCGTCGATGTTGCCGTTGCCGTACAAGGAGCCGAGCCAGACGTTGTTCACGTTGCTGGGGTTCTGTGTGGACACCGGGCGTCGTTTGTCGAGCATCACGGACATGCAGGTGGGCGACAGCAACCAGAACGCTGCGGTGGGGACGACGATTGCGTTGTTGGAGAAGGGCTCCAGCGTGATGTCGGCCATTCACAAGCGGCTGCATTATTCGCAGCGGCTTGAGTTCAAGTTGTTGGCCGAGGGCTTTGCGGAGTACTTGCCGGACCACTATCCGTACGATGTGCCTGGCGAGAGCCGGTATGTCAAGGCGCGGGACTTTGATGACCGGGTGGATGTGTTGCCGGTGTCGGACCCCAACATCTTCTCGGTGGCCCAGCGCATCACGATGGCGCAGACGCAACTGCAGTTGGCGCAGAGTTCGCCGCAGATGCACAACATGTATGAGGCCTACAGGCGCATGTATGAGGCCATTGGTGTGCGGGACATTGACCAAATTCTGAACACGCAGAATGTGGACAAGCCCAAGGACCCGGCCAGTGAGAATTCACAGGCTTTGGATGGCTCGCCGCTCAAGGCGTTTGCTGGTCAGCAGCATGACGCGCACATCTTGGCGCATTTGTTGTTTGGGATGTCGCCCATTGTGTCGGGCAATCCGCAGGTGGCCATTACTGTGCAGAAGCACATTTTTGATCACATCCGTCTTAAGGCGGAGGAGACCACTGAAGCGGAATTGTTCAGACTCTACGGCACTGACCCTGATCAGATGGTTTCGCCGCTGCAACGGGAGGCGATGGTAGCGCTGAAGGTTGCGCAGTTCCTTCAAGAGGTCAAGCAGCAGCAGTCGGAGCTTGAAGGGCCGCCGCCTGGGCCTGATCCGCTTGTGGAACTCAAGAAACAGGAACTGCAGCAGGACGCGCAGCGGGATCAAGCCAAGATGCAGATGGATCAGCAGCGTTTGGCCTTTGATCAGCAGAGGGAATCAAACGACATGGCCATTGAACAGGCCAAATTGGCCCAAAAAGGAGCCCAGGATGTACAAAAAACCCAACAAATTGCCTTCCAAACCGCGGCAAGAGGGCCCCAAGTCCGTTAAAAAGCCCGCGGAAAAGCCAAAAGTGTCGTTTGTTTATCGAAAAGACGCTTTCAACAAGGTAAAACTTGCCTGAGATTGGTGCTAATATGCGCTGCAGCCTTCGGACAGGGGCCAATCTGTCTGCTTCATGGGGATTTCCATGCTTGAGTTTGTTGAAACGCTGCTACACGAGATCAAAATGCTTCGTCAACAGACGAACGACATGATTTTGACTGGTGGGGTACGCGACATGGAGCAGTACAAGTTCCTGATGGGCCGGTTAGAGGGCTACAAGTTCGTAGAAGAGACCATCCAGTCGCTTCTACGCAGAGCCGAAAACTAGTCAAAGGACTTATTTGATGGAAATGACTGCTCTTGAAAAGAAATGGGCTGAAGAAAAAGAAGCCCAAGGTCCAGTTTTGGACGACGCATACAGTTCAGACGGGAGTCTGGACGTTGCAAAACTGGAAGAATCGGTTCTAGACCGTATTCCGCAGCCCACTGGGTGGCGCGTGATTATTTTGCCTTATCGCGGGGCAGAGAAATCCAAGGGCGGCATTGTCATTGCCGAGCAAACTCGTCAACGGGAGCAGGTTGCGACTGTTTGCGGGTATGTCCTGGCTGTTGGGGACCTTGCATACAAGGACGAGGCCAAGTTTCCGGCCGGAGCCTGGTGCAAAAAGGGCGACTGGGTCATTTTTGGCCGTTACGCAGGCGCTCGAATCAACATTGACGGTGGCGAGATCAGAATCTTGAACGATGACGAGATTTTGGCGCGTATTAAAGACCCCGAAGACATTCTTCACCTGTGAGGCAAACCATGGCAAACGTTGTTCCTGATACTCAACTTGAATTTGACATCGGTGCGGACGAAAAACCCGCAGATGTGACGGTCGAAAACGACCTGGGGGCGCCTAACGAGTCGCAATCCGCGGTCGTTGAGGATTCTGAGGCCAGAACCCGCAACCAGCAGGCGGAACGGGATGAATTGGACAGCGTTAGCGACACTGTCCAGAAGCGAATTGCAAAACTGACTGCCCGGATGCGCGAATCTGAGCGCCGGGAGCAGGCTGCGCTTGAATATGCCCGGGGAATGCAGCAGCAAACCCAGATTTTGCAGCAGCAACTGGTTCACACGGACTACAGCCGGCTCAATGAGGCTAAAACCCGTCTGGACACCCAGCAGGCCACGCTCAAAGCCATCATCCGCAAGGCCCGGGAAGAGGGTGACATTGATACTGAGACCGAGGCGACCCAGCGGTTGTCTGAACTGGTCATGGAGCAGCGCCAGGTGTCGGGTTGGCTGCAGACTCAGGAAAATCAGGCCCGGCAAATGGCCGCTCAACCGGCTCAGCGGCCCCAGCAGCAGGTTCGCCAGGCTCCAACGCCCAGCCCCAAGGCTGAGGACTGGGCTGCCAGGAACACTTGGTTTGGCAATGACCGGGTCATGACCTATGCTGCCTGGGGAATCCATCAAACCTTGGTGGAAAGCGAAGGATTTGACCCCAACAGCGACGAATACTATACTGAACTGGACCGCCGTCTTCGGGACGAGTTTCCGAAGCGGTTTTCGGATGAAAGTCCGCAACAAGTTTCCAGACCACAGCGACACGCGCCTGCTGTGGCCCCTGCAAGCCGGAGTTCCGGAATTAATAGTGCGCGCCGTACTGTTCGGCTATCCCCGAGCCAAGTTGCTATCGCAAAGAAACTGAACGTTCCTCTTGAGGAATATGCCAAGTACGTCAAGGAGTGAAAACCATGAGCGAAACCAAACTTACCATCGACCGCGCCTCTCGTGCTAGCCGCGAAAAAGAAACGCGTCGCCGTCCCTGGACCCCTCCTTCTCGTCTTGACGCCCCTCCTGCCCCCGATGGATTTCAGCATCGCTGGATTCGTGCAGAGGTCAATGGGTTTGATGATCGACAAAACGTCTACGGGCGTCTTCGCGAGGGCTATGAACTAGTCCGACTTGAAGAATTGCCCGAAGAGTACCAAGGCATGCTGCCTACCATCGAAGATGGGAAGCATGCAGGCGTGGTCTCGGTTGGTGGACTTTTGTTGGCCCGCATTCCCAACGAAACTGTCGAAGAGCGCAATGCTTATTTTGCCAAGAAGGCTCAGGATCAGTTGACAGCGGTTGATAACGAGTTGTTGCGTGAGAACGCGCACTCGTCAATGCGGATTCAGGCCCCCGAGCGGAGTTCGCGCACTTCCTTCCGTAAGCCGGAGTAATTCGGCTAATCATCCAAACTTCGGAGTTCACAAATGGCAAACGTCAATAAGCCTTTTGGACTGCGTCCTGTCGGCAATCTTTCTGCCACCGGTGCTCAAAAGCAGTACGGGTATCAGATTGAAGCCGGTTATGGAACCGCAATCTATCAAGGTGATTTGGTTGTCGTCTATGACGGCTACATCATCAAGTACGACGCCTCAACGCACGTCGCTCCCACGGGCGTGTTCAACGGCGTTCAGTACAACGACCCCACCCGCGCTGACAAGCCGACCTGGAAGAACTATTACCCCGGTAATATCACTCCCAACATCGGCCTGATCGTGTGCGAAGTGCTGGACGATCCCAGCCAGTTGTTCCTGATTCAGGCTGCTGGAACGATCACCCAGGCCGATATCGGCAAGAACGCCGATCCCACGGCCGCGACCACCGGTAGCAATACCACTGGTGTGTCTTCTGGCACTTTGGGCACCCCCGCGAAGACTGCAGCACTGACCATGAAGATTGTTGGCTTGAGCGAACAAGCCGGCAACGATCTGGGCCAGTACGCAGTGGTGGTTGTGAAACTTAATCAGCACCAGTACGGAAGTAATGGTGTGCAGGCTGACGGAGCTTAATCATGGCAATTACCCGTTCACAACTTGTAAAAGAACTGGAGCCTGGCCTGAACGCTTTGTTCGGTCTGGAGTACAAGCGCTACGAAAACGAGCACGAGGAGATTTTCTCCATCGAGACTTCGGATCGTGCGTTTGAAGAGGAAGTCATGCTGACCGGCTTTGGTGCAGCACCGGTGAAGACCGAAGGCGCTGGCGTCCAGTACGACAACGCAATCGAGTCCTTCACGGCTCGCTACACCCATGAGACGATTGCCATGGCGTTTGCGCTGACCGAGGAAGCCGTGGAGGACAACCTCTACGACCGCCTGGCTGGCCGCTACACCAAGGCAATGGCTCGTTCCATGGCTCACACCAAGCAGGTCAAGGGCGCTGCGGTGCTGAACAACGGCTTCTCCGCCAGCTACCCCGGTGGCGACGGTGTTGCGCTGTTCTCTACTGCTCACCCGACCGCT
>Ga0129336_10000321_pt1 | contig 27605 bp, 17 predicted proteins | sample CPB6_02_DNA_FD_96878 | JGI IMG/M metagenome (GOLD analysis project Ga0129336, IMG submission 96878) | Freshwater to marine salinity gradient microbial communities from Chesapeake Bay, USA - CPBay_Sum_0.6_0.2_DNA | ecosystem: Environmental > Aquatic > Marine > Coastal | place: USA: Chesapeake... | reverse complement strand
TCAGGATGCTTTACAATATGTTTTAATGGTATCTTAACACATTTGAAATAATCTAAATGCTTGTCAGGAGGCTTCTTATCTCCAAGAGAACTCATAATTATATTTTTATCTCTAATCTTTATATAGATTTTTATTTTCAATAATTCAGTGTCAAAATATGATACATAGAAAAATAAGAAAAAATGATATATTATATAAAGTTTTGACAGCATTATGATATAATGTCTAACTATATCTACTTGCTTCAAGAAAGAGAGTTCATAACTACCAATCAAAAGATTTATAAACTTGGTAAAACAAAACAAGAAAACTTACAAAGGTTCAAACAGTATCCAAAAGGTTCAAAACTACTCTTACAACAGGTATGTGATGATTGTGATGTATTAGAAACAGAACTAATAAGAGACTTCAAAAATAAATATACACATAGAAGAGATATTGGTAAAGAATACTTTGAAGGAGACTATAAAGATATGATAAAGGATATTCATAATAAAATAACAAATAATGTAGTTCATAATGAAGACACTGATGATGAAGAAGACAAACCACGAATAGAAATAGATGATGAAGTTAAAGTATTATTTCCCAATTATTGTTATGATGAAAGTTTTGGAGGTACGAAAAAGCTAATAAAGATATGTGTAGAAGTTGATAAGATAATTATAAAGTATATAGATTATGAAATAAATGATTGTAATTATACAACAATACACAATTATACAATAAATGAAGTAGAAGCATATAGAGATGAATGGGACCATAATTGCAAATATGAAGATATGAAATATAAAGACAATTATTATAATAACATAATCAAATATAAAGTGATTGAAAATGAAAAAATATATGACTTAAATGATGTTAGGTTTGTAAAAAGATTAGATAAGTATAAACATTCTATACAGTTACATTATTCAGATAAACTTGATTATATTACTGATAAATATAGACTACATTTTAAAGACAAACATAATTTAATTCAGTTTTACATACAAAATAATGCTATACTAAATGATGTTATATATTGTGGATTAATAAAAGATATTTGTTATATAGACTTTGTTAGTGATGATGCTCTTGAAAAATATCATACAGATGATATGATGAAAACAAATACATACGTCAATTTACAAATCCATATCAAAACAATAAATGGCTTTGGATTTGATTATGACTATTTGATGAAATACACGCCTTATTGTATAAATATAAATGATGATGAATATTATATGCTTGACAGAAGGTACAAAGGTATAACTACAGATGATGCATATACAATAAAAGATTATAAACAAATCTATTTACATAGAGGTGGTGAATGCCCTTGGGCGTATGATAAGGAAGAAGAAATCAAAGTATTGTATAATAATTTATTAGCAAAATTAAAAGAAAGTACAACAAACAAAATATGTAAGAATGAAAACAAACATACAAATATCATACTCACAAAATGTATTTAAGATTTCAAAACAAAAACATATCTCTTACTTCTAACATCTTTCCCATCTACTTTCAATCTACAATCTTGTACTGATATATCATACTTATTTTTGCATAATTGTTTAATAATTGATAAATATGGTCTTTTTGCTTTATGAGGTTCTGATGCTCCTATTATGGTAGAAAAACTAAAGAACTTTCTTATTTCTGGTATCATATTCATTATATTATCTTGCTTTTCTATATCAGTATCTAAATCATATAATGTTATACTTTTATTGTCATCCAATTGTAATATATCTATAATCCTTTCTATTATTTCTTCTTGTTCTTGTCTATACAAGATACTTTTAAGGTTCATAGTTATATATTTATATGTTATTAATCCTTATAATTCTTCAGTTTTCTTTTCAAGGTTGATTGCTTTCTAATAATGTGTTTGAATGCCTCTTTCTTGTAAGCATAATTGAAATATTTAGCATAGTTTGATGTCTTAATTTTACTAATGGCTTTCCTGATTGCTTTATTTAATTCATCATATTTCAGAAGTCTTTTATTGAGTTTAAGATAATGTTTTAACTGACTAAACCAATTCTCTATAGCATTTACTTGTGGGTTGTATGGGACTGAAAATAAATACTTATTACCACTATTGATAATTGCTTGTTTTACATAATCGTTATTATGACTACCTGCATTATCCAATATAATGAGGTAATTTTTATATTTGTTAAACACATTTTGCTGTAAGAAATCTACAAATCTTTCTTTTGTTGTCCCGCCTTTTTCATATAACTTATAACCTATACATTTAGAACTTGATATCGCACACAATAATGTAAAACTTTTGAAAACATAATTATCATCAGACCTTACAATACATCTTTTACCAAGATAACACCTACTATATTCTTTTATCATAGTAGGTTGTATAGCAGTCTCGTCTAAACAAATGATTTTATTGATAGGGTATTTACTTACCTCATCATAAAAATGTCTTAAATCTTCATTCAGATTAGTAGGATTTTTATGTCTAATTTTAGGATAATGCTTATGTTTAGTTCTTTTTCTTGTAATGTTATTATCTCTTATGACTTTACCTAAATGTTGTGATGTAATATTGTATGTCTTATATTTTTTATTTACGTGTGTAGATAATTCTTTCATAGTAATCTGTTTGTTTTTATTTAACAAACTAATAGCATATTTAAGTTGTTGTTTGGTAATTTTATAAGAGATAGGTTTTCTATTTTGTCTTTGTAATGTTTTTATCATCTTGTATCTTTTAACCCATCTAAACAAAGACTTTTTAGAACAATTGAAAATATGGCAAACTTCATCTAAACTACTCTTACCTTTCAAATAATATTTTACAGCTGTTAGTTTGTAATCAGTACTTTTATGTTTTGACATTCTAAATAAAGGATATAAAAATGTCTCATTTTAAATCTTCAAGGGTGTATATTAAGAGATTACAAATAAAAAAAAATGTTCTTAAAAAAGCAAAAAAAAAATAAAAATTGATTCCCTTATATACCCTATATAATTACAGCATAGCCTAACAGCTAAGCAGTCAGCCTGCTACCAGCAAGCAGACCGCAAGCAGACCGCAAGCAGACCACGAGCAGACCGCAAGCAGACCGCAAGCAGATCGCAAGCAATGAACCATCAAAATGCTCAGAATAATGCTCGTCATATTGACTCAGACGACGAGAGTCCTGAAAATTACACATCATCTCTCGGTTTTGATATTCAGCGTAGAACACTATATAATATTGGTAAAAATAAGGCACTTGTTAAAATTACTGTCAAGGAGCTTATTCAATGTGTAGGAAATTGGATTTATAACCGCAACATTGATAAGGACAAGGTTAATGAGCTTAAAGAACAGTATATTTCTAACAATGGCAATGACTACTTTGATATTATGGACAATGATACTGATATTTCTCCAGCGTGGATTATTAGTATTGTCTATGATAAGAAGGCGACGGGCGCTTATAAACTCTATGTGATTGATGGACAACATAGAAGAGAGGTTATTCGCGAACTTTTGGAAGATGGCAAGATACAAGATACGATGGAGATTCTTTGTATTATGTATAACATTGATAATTGTTATGGAGAGAACAAGAAAACGACACTAGAACTGTTCAAGAAAATCAATAATAATCTACAGTTGAAGGATTCAGATATTCCAAAAATTCTGATTCATCAAATTGTCGAGGGTATAGTCAATGATAATGAACTCGTTTCTGATAAAAGAAGGCTTATTCGGAATGATGTTAATAATCCGTGTGGTGTAGCACAAGAACCAAGGATTAATGAAAGAGAGTTGATTGATATCTTTAAGAACAATTATAATCTTATTGAAAATCTTAGTAGCGAAGAAGTTATCGAGAATCTCAAGATTATCAAAAGACGAATTTGTTTTAGAGATTTTGAGGATATTTATCCGAATACTCCTGATAATCAGAAAAGGTATAATATGGCTCGGAAGTATGGCTTTTGGCTGAACCTAAAATCATCGGACAAATACAAGCCAAGTGAATGGATTAAGTATATAGCAAGACCTAATGATTTCCATCCCTGAACTTGATATTATATATTCGACAATGATTGTTTATGATAAAATGGTATGATAAATGACTATATATTATGTATTTTTATATTTTATATTATATTTTATTTTTTATTTTTTATTTTTCTCTTATAAAAAAATGATTATATTTTATTATTATAAGTAAGTAATATACTATGGATTTTGATTATGACGCTATTAATTCAGACCCACAGGCTTTTATAAAAAAAAATAAAAAAAAAGATATTATAGCACTACTTATAATAGCTGATGAAGCATTTTTTAATGGAACTGAATCTCTTTTAACAGATGATATCTATGATATTATTAAAGACTACATTCGCAAAAAATATCCCAAAGATCCTTATTTAAAGCGTGTAGGAGCCGATGTTGATAATAAAGTAGCTCTCCCATATTATATGGGTTCTCAGAATAAAATTAAAGACAGTGAAGAAGAAATAACAAAATACAAGAAGCAATATAAAGGTCCTTATATTATAAGCGATAAGCTTGATGGTGTTAGTTGTCTCATAGTATATAAAAGAAACACGGCAGATAAAAATAAATTTGATATTAAGCTATATACTCGCGGAAACGGAACTTATGGTCAGGATATTAGCCATTTGCTTACATATATTAATGGATTCCCGAATTTAAGTAATATCATAGGCGATTATCTCGCGATTAGAGGCGAACTAATTATTTCAAAAGATAATTGGGAAAAACTCAAGGCTCAAGGAGAAAATGGGGCAAATCCAAGAAATACTGTATCAGGAGCAATTAACTCAAAAACTCTCAATAAAAAAATATTGAATGCTATTGATTTTGTATGCTATACCCTTATATCACCAAATGACCCAAAAATTAAGAATGGTCTCGAAATCATTAAAAAAATGAAGTTTTTAGTAGTAAATCATGAAGTAGTTAGTAATATTAACTTGGATATTTTATCAGAAAATCTACAAAAATCCCGAAATAATGATTATATTATAGATGGTATAGTAATTTCTGATATTGGGAAGCATTATGAAATTGAAAAAGACAAGAACCCGACGCATTCTTTTGCCTTTAAATCTATTCATACACTTGAACAGGCTGAAGTTGTTGTTAAAGAGGTTGAATGGAATGTATCAAAGGACAAATATATGAAACCTATTGTTAAGTTTGATGAAATATTGTTAGATGATGTTAAAATTAAACAGGCGACTGGATTTAACGCAGGATTTATTGAGAAGAACATTATTGGCCCCGGGTCGCGAATTATTATCATTCGTTCTGGTAATGTAATACCTCATATTAATTCAGTATTATCTAAGTCCGCTAATGGAAAACCGAGTATGCCCGGAATAGAAGGAGTTAATTATAAGTGGAATGATACGCACGTTGATATTATTATGATAGATGATGGCAACAAGAATAGTCAGTATGATATTAAGAATATTATCTATTTTATGAAAACAATTGAGATAGATTATATGGGCCCTGGTAATATAGAGAAAATATATAATGCCGGATATGATACTATAAATAAAATAATAAATATTAAGAAGGAGGAATTGCTAAAGATTGATGGATTTAAGAATAAAAGTGCTGATAATATCATAGGAGCTTTGAAGAAAATTAAAGATGTTGATTGTAATGTTTTGATGGATGCCTCTAATATTATGGGACGCGGATTTGGCTCTAAAAAGATTAAAAGCATTACTGATGTATATCCCGAGATAATAGATAATACTAAGAAGGGACGCAATAAAGCTCTTAAATTAAAAGTAGATGAACTAACAAAAATTAATGGGATTGCCAAAATAAGTGCTGAGCTATTTATAGAAAATCTGCCAAAATACTATGAATTTTATGATAGCTTAGGGTTCAAATGTAATAAAGGCGTTGATGCCAATAATGCCATTAATGCGGCTCCTAAAAATACTAAAATTAATACTAATTTTAAAGATAAAACATTCATATTTTCGGGATTTCGCAATAAAGAATATGAAAAGGCAATAGTAGATAATGGAGGAAAGGTAACAACTTCTATATCTAAAAACACATCCTATTTAGTAGTCAAAGATAAGAATGAAAATACCACTAAAATAATTAAGGCTCGTGAACTCGGAATAACAATATTAAACATAGAAGATTTTACAATTCTTCTTGGGGGAACCGCCCAATAGTAAAAAATAGAATTGCATATAATTAGATAGATATTATGTCTGTTTATTATTCATATAATGAGTTTCCCTATGGTACATATGAAATTTCTGCCGCCATATTATTACAATACAATAATAATAAGGTATATCCAGATATAATTGAACTTATTAATAATTACACATCTTTCTTAGAAGAACATATTAAATATTGTACAGATTTTTATATTGCTAGCAAAAATAATAGCTATAGTAAAATAATAGTTGAATGTATGAGTAACTCAGAACATATGGATTTATTAAACAGTACTTCAGAATCTATCTCAGATATGAAAAAAAAATTAAAAAATATAGAAATGACATTAGATATATATTGTCTGAATAATCCTAATAATCTTAAAAATGTATTAAGAGAAATTATCTTCCGTCGCTATAAAATATACAAAAATGAATTAAAATTATTATATTAAACATCATCATCGTCATCCTCTATAATATAAAAAATATAGATACACACACATACACACACATACGTATACATACTTACATAGTAAATGCGACATATGCCATTGCCATACAAGGAATAGCAAGTTCTGCCATACGACGATTATTTGTTATCATAGCAATTCCAATATTCGCACTATATGCTAGAGGTTTCAATAGCATATCCATATTAACCAGATTATTTTTTATACCTTCTGTCAAATCATAGAAGATGCTATTATCGCAAGTATATCCGCCAACAGAATGATACGCCAAGGCAAATTCATTATTACACACATTACACTTATCAGCCCCGCTTTTATCAGCATAAGTACCAATAGGGCATTCGACGCACTTATTTTCTTTTTCATAATACCCAATAGGGCATTCGGTACACTCGCGAGCTTTTTCATCAACTACACTTCCCGCAGGACATACAAAGCACTTATCGTGATTACTCATATATGGCATATATTCTTTTTTATCCCGATTACATAAATAACAACTGTTCTCATAATCAGCAAACTTATCATTACCTGAAACGTGTCCCTTATTACACAAGGTATGAACGTTGCTCGTATTAGTCTTTGCCTTGATACACTCACTATCTCCTTCTTGCGAGTAGAATCCTACTGGACACTTCAAACAAGATGAATTACTTGATGTCCTATAATAATTCTCGGGACAAATGGTACATTCAATCTTATATTTTGTGTCGGGATTACTATTATCACTTACATAGTTATCAAACTTAAACTCGTGTCCGGGCGGACAATTATTGACAGTAATAATATTTTCTGAAATACTGACGGCTTCATTAAACTTCTTATAAGCCATATCTCTTTCCTTAGAGACTGTGTTGGCACATCCACACTTTGTAACAAAATTCATTTTGTGAATGCGAGCATCTGTGTAACCAACATTAGCAAACACAGCTATGATGACTGTATAGGCAATAGAGGTTGTAGAGGCTTTCTGATACATCATAGGCATCTCAGACAGATAATAATATATTGTTATATATCAATCAATTTTTTAAAGATAGTAAAAATACTATATCAAATTAATTCCCGATATCATAGTAATATAACAAAAAGTATAAAAAGTATAAAAAGTATAAAAAGTATAAAAAGTATAAAAAGTATAAAAATATATATTTTTGGGTTTTAGGTTTTTATGTTTTTAGGATTAAATATTGTGCTTAGGCATTAAAGAAGATGCCAGATATAACTGCTATACTCATAATAATAGGTGTAATTGTTGTGATTTCACGTTGATTGTTAATAATATATGCTGCGCTACTGTGAGCACCGAATACAATAGGCTTCAATATTATATCCATATTCACAACATTATCATTAAACTTCTTCGCAAAACTATGAAAGATACTATCGTCACAATTAGTTCCACCAATTGAAGAGTAAGCGAGGGCATTCTTATTATTACAATCACTACACTTCACCATACCTTCTTTGTCGGCATAAGTTCCAGCACTACACTTGATACACTTATTATCCTTTTCAAAGTGTCCAGCGGGACATTCGGAGCATTGAGTTCCACCAAGATTAACCACGCTACCTACTGGACAAGTCATACAAGTATCGTGATTATTCTTATAAGGCATATAACTATTCTTGTTCAACGACTGGCATTCAATACAGCTTGCCAAGTGATAGCCGAACTTATTAGAGCCTACAATATACCCTTCATCACATAAGGTATGAACATTGCTACTATTAGAAATTGCCTTCTTACATTCAGCAGAACCAGGTGCCGAATAGAAACCTTCGGGGCAATGATAACAAGTATTATTAGTCTTGGCTCTGTAATGATTTTCAGGACAAGCAATACATTTAATAGTATAATCATCATCAATATTATACTTAAACATATATCCTGGATTGCAACTATTGCGAGTAATCATAGTTTCCATATATGAATTGCTATCGCTGATAAATTCAAGGCGATTCTTCAACTCATCTCTCTCGCGCTCAATATTCTTAACCCAATCATAATTACAGTATCTTTTGCTTCCCCGAGTACTCATATGATGAATGCGAGTCTCGGCAATACTGATGGCATTCAAGAAAATTACCAGAAACAAGGAAGTAGAAGCAGCAGAAGCAGCAGAAGCAGCAGAAGCAGAGGCAGCAGAGGCAGCAGAAGCAGCAGCGGCTACGGACATAGTTGACATATGTGTATAAATACTATAAATAATTCCTGTCATTTTTTTTAAAATTTTGATAAAATATAGAACATTTTATAATTATAATAATAAAAAAATATTCTAATTATATTAGAATATGTCTTCAGCTTCTAAAATATCAGCTTTTAAAAATGATAAAAATAACAATTTAACAGAAAGGCAATGTGAGGCTTTTATTAAAGATTATAATGAATATAAAAAAGGCAAGATATCAAAGATAAATAATCCGAAAACTAATAAACAGCTTAATGATACAGATAGGATAGAATATATATATCAAAAATGCAAGAAAAACTATGATTATGAAGAATTATTTTCGTCTTCATCTTCAGCTGAATCAGGTGATAATGATGTGATTCTCGATTCTTATGTCAAGGTTCAAGAAATTATATATATGCCCATAAATACACCTTCTCAAAATAGAAAATTTATAGAGTCGCTGTTCCCTAAACAAATAACATTAGAAGCGGGCTTATATAAACTGAAAGAATATCTTGAAATTAATCGCACAACTACGCAAAATAAATATATAACATCTTACTACAAAATTTTAGAAGAAATTAACAGAATTATGACAGATATATATACTAAGAATACCATTTCAGCAGATATTTTATCAAGACAATATGGCTGGGAACTTGGTTATACTTACGACCCTTTTAGAATTGACAAAGTCGCTTCAACAATGCGTCCTAATATAATTAATTCTATAAAAAATACGGGCAAGAAAATAAACAGTATGTGGAAAAATACCATTTATAAAAATCCTAATGAGATAAGAATACTTCCCACAGAATTATCACCATATACCTTATTTACTAATATCATTATGTATTCTGAACATAATAGGAATCGCGAAGATATTATTAGAAAATTAGATAATAATATAGAAAAATATTTGGCAGTTCAATTTATTCACGTTCTTATGAGGGATAATATTAACCCTAATATTATTAATAATAATTTTGTTATTGACTCCGTAAATAAAAACATAATGTTATTAGACCAGCTTATAACAAGGAATATATCATTGACTTATAATGATGATTCTATATCTTTGAGCAACTCACCTAATTGGTCTGGAACTCCAAGAAGCTCATCGAGCGGACATAGTCATTACCAATCTAAAGCAAATATTGAAAGATATAAGAAAACAAAGGAAGAAATGATCGCTGATATTTTACAAAATAATATGTATAATAGCGACCTCTCAGGTGACGAGTGGAAAGATATGTCTGTCGCCAAGCTTAAAAAGGTTATTTCAATACCATCAGTTATAAATGGCAGAACATATAGACACGCTTTTTATGTCAAAACGTTGTATAAATATTGGAGAGATTGCGTAAAAAGCAATGAAAATCAAAGGAGACCATTTGTTAATCCCTATAATAGAGCACCATTTACCGAGGAAGATAAAGAGAATATTATGAATGCTATGTTATCTATGTATCCGCGATTAGAAAGACCGACATTTGGCGAAGGAAGACGCGACATTTCATATCATACTGTACGAGAATATCAGTATATAGCAATCGTATTCCAATATATAGTTAAAATACCCGACCAAGCAAATATATTAGTACCTTTAATACATATTAGAATACCTTACAGTTTTCCTAATGAAGATATAGATGCCGCACATATTCCGCAAATATTATTTGATAACATCAATTTTCTTGTGCGAAATAAAAAAATATTAGGAAAAAGTATTCCTATCAAGCCATTAAATGTATTATTAGAGTATAATAATACTATACTTGATACTATGGATAAATATATGGATTTCTCAAATAAAATTAAGAATGCCTTATAATTTACATTTAGTAATTTAGAAAAACATATCTACCATATTATTGTTATCGGCAACAGCAAACCCAGCACCTAATCCAAAACCTTCAATTATATTATCTTGCATCGTTGGTTTTTTCCGTGTAATGACACTTATAATTAGGAAAATTATACAGATTATTATCTGTTTATTAGTCTGAAAAAGTCAAGATATTGCTCTTCGGTTGTTATATACGAATTATAATATTTCATAAAAGCCGGATGTAATTTAAAGGGCATCTGCTTGCTTATTATTTTGTTTTCCATTTTCAATCTATTTATATTATCAAATAGATAGGTAGGATTATATCCGACTCGTGTATCGTCATAATATATATCTAGTTCCGAAATGATATTTATACACAAAATCTTAATATATGCCGGTGTTTCTCTCGTACCGTAATTATACCATATATTTATTCTCCAGTAATATACTCCGTTTTCACGAATATTTTGTACATCCTCGTAATATATGTCAAATCTCATTGTCGGATTTATTGAAGGTTTCTTTATTGTTGGATACTTCTTCTCTAATATTTCAAGTATTTTCCTCTCATCTTCTAATGAAAATGGCATTCGCGTAAAAGGATTGATAAAAGGCTTTCTATCTCTAATTGCATTCTTCCAGTCTTTATATAAACTTTTGGAATCAAAAGCATAGGTGAATATTTGTCCATTTATGGTAGTAGGTATTTTTACTACCATTCGCAGTTTATTAATAGACATTTTTTCCCATTCAAGTGCCAAATAAGGGTCTTCATTATTTACTGTTCGTGAATTATTACCATTATTCATAATATATTTTACAAACTCTTTTTTACCAAATTGGCGATATATATTGTTCATATTAGACCCTCTCTTTTTTATATCACTGCTTTTTGAACTGCTACTGCTTTTACTAAACGATACGGATAATGCTCTATCTTCAATAACAAAATCCTTGTCTAATAATTTTCTAATTAGTCCTTTAATTAGTATAAAATTGCGTGTTAGCTCATAATCATTAATGTAACTCATAAATATATCATGTATATAATATAAAGCATAATAAAAATATCTATTTTGCGATAATCTCGCAAAAAATCCGTTCGGCGTTGATACAGCTCTATAATTCTCGTCATATATTATATGTCCCATATTTATATTTCGCGTATCCTGAAATATTGCTGATATATATACTTTTTGGCAATAATCCGTAAGAAACAATAATCTATTTCGCCCCAATTCATTATCCGGATTGTAATATTCTAAAATATATTTTGTTAAATTGCGTTTATCCATAAAAGGATTATAAATTGGTATATATTTTGCTATTTCTTTTATATATTCACGGTAACTCATTCCATAATCTGAATTATTATTAGGATCATTCAAATGTTCCTTTAATACCGCTAACCCTTTTTTATCGCTTATATTATTTACAAATAATCTTTTTATTATAACCCTGTTATTTTTGAAAGTATTTATAGGAAAATTTAATATATCTAATATATCATCATTACTTTTAATATATATGTCATTCTCATAACTTTCAAATTCCCTTGATTTTGGAGATGTAGAATTACTGGTTTTTGTCTCGTTCATCATTTTAGTAATCTTTGATATACTTGACGAAGGGATTGAGTTGCCGAGTTCATACTTTTCAGAACATTTATTATATAAATATTTTACTGTTGCTACATCTTTAATAGGGACACGAGTATTTGGATGTTTTATTTGAGATATTTTGCCTTCAATATAATCTCTACAATCTTTAATATACGCCTTACACTGCTTTTCATTTAATATGTTGGCTCTGTTTTTTTTTATTTGCATTTCTTTCGCCGATGATATACCTTCCATTCTTATTATAATGAATAAAAAAATAAATATTATACAGTTCTTTTACATATTTAGTCTATCCATCCAAGACTTCTATATGTATTGAGCGAGTTTATATACATTTCGTAATCTGTAAATGTCATACAGCCATAATCACCTTTTTCGTTTGTCATTATAAAATACGTTTTTTTATCATCAATATCCATATATTTTCGTCTATATCCTTGTATATATGTATATAAAAATAATATTATATAATAATTTATAAAAATGTTGAACATTATAACGTTATTAGTATATATATCATTTATTAACGCAATATATATAGGAGGCTTAAACCCTTATTTTAAGAAAGAAACACGTAGTTTATTAGCTATGGCAAATACCGCAAATATTACAAATGCTATGACAAATCCTAAGCCTATTCGTAGTAAATATTGTAATTTTAAATGCGATTGTTTCTTTTCACACAGTGTCAAAAATGACAATATTTGCGTTCCCGTATGGATTCGACCACTTGGATTATAAATAGTAATTTCATTTATGATGTGGCAAACTTATGTTATTATGTTATTTTATATTTTATTATATTATATAATAATAGATTATATAATATGTATGTGCGTTCTCATATAGATACTGTTTCTGGTGATAGGAAATATATATATATAGATGAAAATAATAAAAAATATATTAGAGATAAAAATAAATATTATCCTGTTAAAAAATACAAGGGTTCTTATATACTACAAAAAATATGTGGGGGCGCAAGTATAAATGTAATTTTGCATGTATATGATATTAAAAAAGCTGATGGCACAATTGACACAGATGGCACAGATGAAACAGAAATTGTCACGACTATAGATTTGAGTAATATAGTTTTAAATCCTTCCGATGAAACATATAAGAGTATTATATTAGATAATAAAATATACATATTTAATAAAGATTCAAAATTAATAAAGTTGGTTCTTGAAAAAAACTATAGTAGTGGTATTATAAATATAAATCATTTTATAATTATTAAAAAAGCAAGTAATAAATTTAAAGTATATTTTAAAAAATATACTACACAAGATAAATTTATGATAGAATTGTATATGTCATTTTATAATATTATATATAAAAGAAATAATAAAATTGATAAAGATTCAGAAGCTACTGGCGAAGATACATTTTTTGTAATATTTTCTATAATAGATGACTATGATTATGATGTTAAGGTAAACATTAGTAATTACGAAGTGATTCCTGATATTTATAATCAAGAATATAATTCATTATACAATACTACCCTAGATAAATTGAAAAAGATATATCAATAATATTATATTATTATATTATAATAATGGAAAAAAATAATACAACATATGATTTTGATAAAATAAAAGAAAATTTTATAAATATATTACTTTATGATAATAATAATAATCAATATGAATATTATAAAAATGAAATTTTTAATAACTCAACACAAAAATCAGATAATAAATCAATACAGATGCATAATATAAGAAGAATTATAGATAAATTTTTAGATAAAATTTTAGCAACCAATGATGGTTTAATAAATAAAATTCCTGAATTTGAAATATTAAAAAATAGATATATTATTATAAATTTCTTATGTTATAGTGATACTAAATTTAAAGATAAATTAGAACCCTTATTTAAATCAAACACTTATCCTAATTTTGATAAAATAAATTTGGATAAAATAGCTCAATATTTAATGGATAATAAATCTATTGCAATTATTAATAAGGCAGAAACATATGATAAAGCTGAAGAAATAGAAAACAAAATATATAATTTTGTGCATATTCCAAGAAATACAACTAAAAAAGATGTCAGTCCGGATAGTAATAATGATATATTTTTATTAATTTGGAAATTTAATATGTATCGTATTTTAAATATATATTTATATAATGCAATCAGAACTAAAATGATATATATATATCTATATATATTATATAGAATATTTTATTATTTTATAAATATATGTTCTAATTTATATAATATTGATACATCTATTAATAAATCTCTTGAAACATTATATAGTAATAAAAAAGTTAATAATATAATTGATAAGATTAAATTATGGAGTCAAGACAATATAAGTAATTATAACATATATTTTAATAAGGATATAAGTAATGATAATAATATTTTTAATTTATGCGATGAATTTTTTAAGGATTTAATTAGAAATATATTTATTATTTTTAAAATAAATCCTTATAATAAAAATTATATAAATAATGATATATTAATATCAGATATAAATCAATATATTGAAGAAAAATCTACACTTAATAATAATATTCTTACACATAAAGAAGATAATAATTTAATCTATGATTTTTTTTCCTTATTTTCTAATGATACAGTAAAATATATTAATGAATATGAAAATAATGATAATCATAACGATGCTAATGAAGACAATGAAGCTATGTTAAGATATAAAATTTATAAAAATATTTGTGTTTATAATAATACAGAATTTTCTAAAATTGATGAAGCTTTAAATAATTCACAAGAAAAAGCTGATAAAGCAAGAAAAACAGCAGAAGAAGAAAAAAAAAAAGCAGTAGATGAAGAAGCAAAAAAAATAGCAGAATCAGCAAAATTAGCAGCAGCAGCAGCAGCAAAATTAGCAGCAGCAGAAAACGAGACAGAAGAAGCAGCAAAAACAGCAGAAAAAGCAGCAGCATCAGGAGCAGCACCTATACCACCACCAGCACCAACACCAGCAGCAGCAGCAACAGCAAAAACAGCAGCAGCAGCACCAGCACCAGCAGCAGCAGCAACAGCAAAAACAGAAGAAGCAGCAACAGTAACAGCAGCACCAGATGCAAAAACAGCAGAAGCAGAAAAATTAGCAGCAGATTTAACAGAAGCAACAGAAGCAACAGAAGCAGAAAAATTAGCAGAAGCAGATTTAATAGAATCAGCAAAATTAGCAGCAGCAGCAGTAACAGCAGCAGCAGCAGTAACAGCAGCACCAGAAGCAACAGAAGCAACAGAAGCAGCAACAGTAACAGCAGCACCAGATGCAAAAACAGCAGAAGCAGATGTAGCACCAACACCAGCACCACCACCAGCAGCAACAGCAAAAACAGCAGAAGCAGAAAAATTAGCAGCAGCAAAAACAGCAGCAGCAAAAACAGCAGCAGCAAAAAAACAAAAAAGATTAGCAGAAAGAGATGCTCGCAAGATGTTATTATTTACTATCCAAAATAATTTAAATAAGGTATTTAATTCTTTGCATTATATAATAAGACGCGAAAAAATGAGTAGCGAACCTAATAACATATCAGATCATGTTCAAAATAATTTAAATGCTGTATTTTCAGTTTTATATAAAGATGATAAAAAACAAGAGAATAACATATTAGATCATGTTCAAAATAATTTAAATGCTGTATTTTCAGTTTTATATAAAGATGATAAAGAACAAGAGAATAACATATTAGATCATGTTCAAAATAATTTAAATGCTGTATTTTCAGTTTTATATAAAGATGATAAAGAACAAAAAATACCAGCTATATCTACAAATACTACTCAAAAATATAACTTTGTACAAGAAAAAATCGCAGGAAATGAGAGTAATAAATATACTATATTATATAAAAAAGACGGTGAGAAAACTTTATATGATATTAATGAGCTATTAAACGCTTATAATTGTGTAATTCATATAAAAGGTAATTTAATAATTAAATATTATATACAAAGGTATTATAATATAAACCATATATTAAAAATAATATATGATAATTCAGACCATATTATAATAATTTCTAAACAAAAAGATATTGATAATGAAGGGTTATATCAATATAAATCATATAATAAAATTAATTTAATAATAATTTACTCTGAAAATATTTTACCAAATTTTGATAAGCTAATATTAAAAGAAGAAAATAAATTAGATAGTACAATAGAAGAGTTTGAATCTATTAAAAGTGAAATATATAAAACCGGGCAAGTAGAAAGAAGACAACTAATACAAAAAGAACCACATAAAACAGAAAAAAAAAAAGGCATATTAGCCCATATGGGAACTAAAATAGTAAAAGCAGCAAAAAAAACAGCAAATGTAGTCAGAAAAGCACCAAAAAAAATTGGGGATATTGGAAGCACACTATTAACGGGAGCAAAAACATCATCGGAAAAAGCAAGAACAGCAGACGAAGAAAAAAAAGCAGTAGATGAAGAAGCAAAAAAATTAGCAGCATCAGGAGCACCAGCAAAAGCAGCAGCAACAGCAAAAACAGCAGCAGCACCAGCATCACCACCAGCAGCAGCACCAGCACCACCACCAGCACCAGCACCACCACCAGCACCAGCAGCATCAGGAGCAGCAGCACCAGCAGCATCAGGAGCAGCAGAAAAAGCAGCAGCACCTATATCACCACCACCACCAACACCAGCAGCAGCATCAGGAGCAGCAGCATCAGAAGCAGCAAAAACAGAAGCACCAGCAGCATCAGGAGCAGCACCAACAGCAGAAGCACCAACAGCACCAGGAGCAGCACCAGCACCAGCACCAGCACCAGCACTAGCACCAGCACCAGCACCACCAGCAGCAAAAGCAGCATCAGCAGTAACAGCAGCACCAGCAGAAGCAGCAAAAACAGGAATAGAAGCAGCAAGAGAAGCAGGAGCACCAGCAGCACCAGCAGCAGCAGAAAAATTAGCAGAAGCAGAAGCAGCAAAAACAGAAGCAGAAGCAGATGTAGCACCAGCATCACCAGCAGCAGCAGAAAAATTAGCAGAAGCAGAAGCAGCAAAAACAGAAGCAGAAGCAGATGTAGCACCAGCATCACCAGCAGCACCAGCAGAAGCACAAAATGAGCACATCACAGAGCTTGTTCAAACTAATTTAATAGGCGTATTTTCTTATTTACAAACACAAGCCGGTACAGTACCAGCATTACAGGCATTATTAAATATAATTACAATAATTAAGAATAGCACCGAAAAAAAAAAAATAGATGATTTAATATACAAATTTATAAATATTGCACCAGAATACATAGAACAAATATACAGATGTTTTGCTACATACGACCGGTTTTTATTCTATGAAAAATATTATGTTAATACATATTTTGAACCTATTAAAACTACTATTTTTAATAGGTTAAAAAAATTCTTTTTAAATTGGAAGTTTAATTTTAATAAGAAAACCTTTAAAGATTTTTTTAGTGATAATAATTTATTAAAAGACGAATATGTAAATGATGATAATGAAAAAACTACTATTTTCAAATTAATGACTGAAAGAAAAAATGAAATACTTATTAGATTATCTAAGAATAATTTAGATAGTCATATCAGTGTAAATGATAATGATATAAAAATATTTGTAATTAATTTAAATGAAAATAAAAATAACTTATCGTATACAGATGTTACGCATAAAAAATTTATATATGATAGTTCTAAAAGTCCGTTGTGGCATACACGCCATCTTCAACAAAGCATCAACACTACACCTACCCCAAAAGATTCTTTCACAGACATATTAATTAATGAATTAAAGAAAAAACCAGAAATAAAAAAGATTAATGATGAAACATCTACAAAATTCGCTTTAACAAATATAATAGAACATATAGTATCTATTAATACATTATCTAGTAATACATTATTATTGTGTGAAAAGTATTTAAATTTAATAACAGATAGTAAATATGAAGATTTAATTAAAAGCAAACTTTCAAATCACATAGATTTAAAGAGTAATAGTGAAAATGATGAAAAATATAAAAAAAGATTAGAAGGTGAATCTACAAAAATTCAGTATAATACAGATGAAATTAATTATAATTATATAAATTTTTTAAATGATAATCCGGTATTGAAACAAAATAATATGATAGTTAGACTATTTTATTCAGATACATATAAATTCTACAATGATATAATAGTCAAAATTATTAATAGAAATCCTGTAATATATTTGCTACAAGATTTATATCAATCTATTGATATAAAACATAATTATAATGAATCATTTAATACATTAGAATTTTTAATTGATGGCAAAGCTATTACAAATGAAAACATATATGATATATTAGCAAAAAATATAACTGATAATTCTAATATAAATAAAACAAATAATATAAATAATAAAAAGTTTGAACATATTGCAACGTCATATGATATGGGAAAAGAGAGGGAAGATAAGCAAAATTATATAGCATATAGGATAATATATAATCCTATAGATTATTCAATACATTATTTCTCTTATCCCTCTAATGAATTTATGAAAGTACATAATGAAATTTTAAAAGAAAAAAATCTATATTCCAAGTTCAATGGGATTTTGAGCGAATTTTTCAGTAATAATTTTTCTAATAAAAAGGAAATAATAGGATATTTAAATGTTGCTAAAAAACACAAATTTTATGGTACTGATGCAAAGTTTAAGTGGAATGTAGATGTAATTATGGAAGCTATTAAGAATAACTAATATATTTTGAATCATATCGTGTATATCTAATAAGTTGTATGAAATAAATTAGAGTACATATCTTGCACCACTTTCGCATACAGGAAGATATAGAGATAATAAACATTCCTAATAAAAGATTTTTATTTTAGCCTTTAATAATATTGTTGGCTGTGATACTATTAAATATTATAATTTGCTTCAAATAGCAATATCAGCCTACAAGTATATACAATATTAAACTCAAATTTTTTGCTTTAGTTCTTGAAGTTTTATTATCATATTATTTTACATATACCATATAATATAGTATATAATTTTTCAATTCTTCTATTTTACACATTTGGACATTTACAAGTGTAAAAATTAAAATAATTTATTTATATTATATAAGTAGATATAATATATATATAATGGAACAATCTCCTACTATAAAAGACATTACATTTATGTATAGTGATTCTATAAAAAAAAATTTTATTAATAATGGAGATAGAACACGTGTATTCTTTGAGGGATTTGATGAAATAGAATTAAATGAAAATACAAAAATTAGTGATGCGGTATTAACATTAATAGATAAATCAAAAGATAAATCAAAAGATAAATCAAAAGATATATACTCATTTTCTATAAAATTTGATACTGATACTGATACTGATATAATATTAAACATAGAACAATTAAAACAAAAATTTGTAAATGTAATAATATATGATATAACGCAAAATCAGTTTATAACGACAACGACTAATGATGATATAGTAGCTTCACATATGCTATTTATAGGAACAGTAAATAATAATACTTTTACAATTACTAAAACAATTTTAATAACGTCTCATAATGATGTATATCAAATTGAAAAAGATGCAGTAAAAGTATCTATTGAAGTATCTATTGAAGAATATTTAAATTTATATTATATAGATTATTTCTCATTTATGTATGAAAAATTTGAATCTAAATATAAATCTTTTATAACAAATAAAGGAGAAGGCAACGAAGGCGAAGATGAGGAAGATGGAGGAGAGACAGAGACAGAGGGTGAGGAAGAAGCAGGAGCAGCAGCATCAGGAGCAGCAGAAAAATTAGCAGCAAAAAAAGCACCAACAGCAGAAGCACCAGCAGCATCAGGAGCAGCAGCATCAGGAGCAAGAGAAGCAGGAGCACCAGCAGCACCAGCAGCAAAAGAAGCAAAAGAAAAATTAGTAGCAAAAAAAGCACCAACAGCAGAAGCAGCAGCAGCAAAAACAGCAGCAGCAGCAGCACGACAAAGATTAGCAGAAAGACTAGCAGCAAGACCACTAATACCACTACCAGTAACAACAGCAGTAACAACAGCAGCACCAGCAGCACCAGCAGCAAAAGAAGCAAAACAAGTAGCAAAGTAGCCGCAAAAGCACCAACAGCAGAATTAGAAGTAGAAAAAAACACAACTAATTTGAAACAGGTGACTCGTCTGAGACCTATGAACCAGTAGATAAAGTGGCAAGATATTTTTTGTAATTTTTGATATTCAATATCAAAACATTCACAATTTTATAAATAATTTGTATCATACAATCATATATACAATTTTTGATTTTGTCTTTATATTTTTTAATAATTAAATAATTTTTATATTTTTTAAAAAAATTTGTAATATCTTCATTGTTTGTTAATTTTCTATTGGTAAAAGGTTTTGTTTTTAATACTCTACTGGTAAAAGATTTTTCATCATAAACTATTAATTCTAATTTATCACTACTATGACGTAATAAGACTATTCCATCATAAATATCACATATATAGCTTCTAATTTTAGGAATATTAGGCTCATCAACATTAGGAATATTAGGCTCATCAACATTATCTTCGCTATAGTAAAGGTAAAATATTAATAAATTGTTTACCTCATCTTTAAAAAATTTATAATATTTTTCCGCAAATGATGTTAATTTCTTATTTGTTATCTTTATTTTTTTTAATACATCATCTGTTAATATCTGCCCTTTATATTCTGGAGCATACGATTTATTATTTTTATGTAATAATTGATGGCTATAATTATCGTTATTGTATAATAAACATAATAATGTAAATTTTATAATATTCTCAATATTATTAATATTTGTAGTACTGTAATCCTCACTATTATTAATTTCATTATTAATATCTTCATCTTTAAAGGTATAATCATTCTTCATATTCATAGCTTTAATAAGATTTTTAATTTTGATATCTTCAATAGCATTTTTCAAATAGTCTAAAATATTATTTAACCTATCTACTAATAAAAAGTTTGTTTTAATATTTTTTTTTTCGATTATTCTACGGAATTTCTCTTGTTTCTTCCGGCTTGTTTTTTTTACCATATTTGTACTATATTATATAAATAATAAAAAATAATTATATATATGTGTGTTGCTGTATAATTTTATATATTATCGCATTCTAAAATTACAAAGCTATAAGCTATATTACAATTTATAGTGTGTCGTGTGTAGTGAATTGTATGGCATATAATGCAATTTATGTAATTTAGCATAATACCTATATTGCTTGTGGCTTAATAACTAATTATAGGATATTATTTTCGCCTTGTTATGGTCTTCCTTTTCCCCACAACGGAATATTCTATATCTACAGGAGTCTTATAAGTAAGTGTTGAGACCGAGGTCTTGTTGTTATAATTTATTTCAGCAATACAATCACAATCATCTATACTATCCTGAATTAAGTCTATGTGCGATACAATAACAATTGTATCAAAATATGCCAAAAGCGATTTTAGGAAGTTAGGAACGATTGATAAATTATATTTGTCAAAACTTACAAATCCCTCGTCAATATATAGCTGCTTACATATTGCCTTGTTATTTCCAAACAAACACAAACGTAATGCCAGAGATATCACAAACTGCTGGAATCCCGATGCTTGATTTATAGAAATAATCTGCTTATTATTATCGCCTACGCTTCCTCCGCCTCCGACAATATTAACATTCTTAATTAACCAATTGATATGTATCATATCTCGCGATACATTTGTTATATAATCTAATTCAAAGGGTTTTGTGATAGAATGACAGATATTTTTTAGCATCTTATTAGTATTGTGAAGTAATTTTTTAAGCACTACATTATCATAGAGATTAATGCGGAAATCCTGAAAATTAATGATAATAGTATCAAGTACTGTAAGCATATTATTTATGTTCTCTAAAATATCTCGCAATTCATTAAGACTCTTGATATTCGCGCTATTATAATTGAATATAGCAGTCTTTTCTGTTATATAATCGCGCTGTTTTATGATGGTTTTCTCGCTATCATTAATAATTTCCTTCAATTCCAAAACCCTCTCAATAATCGGCTTAACCTCACTATAACTCTTGTATATTTCGTTATTTATATAATTCTCTTGTATCTCCTTGATTTCAAGGTATTCACGCGAATGTATTACATTTATATAGTCATTATATAGCTTCCATTTATTATAACTATCTACTAACGAGCGATACGCTATAATGCGTGGTTTAATATTCTTATTATAATTAGCTATATCAGCATATTCTTTCATATTTCTGTCAATATCATTCATCCTGTTCGTATTCTCAATATATTTAATTTCCCACGCCCTATACTTTTCGTAATTTATTATGTTATCAAGGTGCTCTCTCAATTCCTTCGCTTTTTTATAATAGCTCCACACATATTTATTGATATTTTCAAGCTCTTTTGTTCCTTCGCTAATTATCCTATTATATTTCTTCTTATTCTCTATCAGTTTGTTAAGCTTTTCATTTAGCTTATCACGCTTCTCTTTGTATTTAAAGTATTCACACCATTCTTGTAATATATCATATCTATCTTTCATATTTTTATATGTTTCCATCTTATCTATGAGTTCTTCATAATTTACATTGATATTCAATTTATTTTTAATTTTATTAATATCATTGTCATACCTGTCTATTATAATTCGCAGTTCCTTTATTCTGCTGACCCAGCTTCTTTTACAGCAATATTCACACGAAGGATTAAAATGGTATTCTTCGTTATTCTCAAAAAGCCTTAATTCCTCAGCATATTTCAATCTATCTTCTTCTGTTTCTCTCAGTTCCTTCATTATATCTTTGTATTTCTCAACAGATTCCTCATTCTCTTTTAAAAACCCGTCAATATAATTGTAATCTATTTTTTCAATTTCTCCCATAACTTTATCAGCATTCTCGCAATTAATCTCACAGCTCGCTGGCGTAGCTGGCATCGCTGGCATCGCTGACATCGCTGACATCGCTGGCGTAGCTGGCATCGCTGGCGGCATCGATACATTTTGTATATTTTCTTGTTCCTTAAAGCATTTATCAAATAGGGCTTCATTGTTTTTTAACCGGTTATTATAATCATCTACCTTATTTTTAATATTCTCCTTGTCTTCAAGGCATTTATTATAACATTCAAGCGATAAATCTTCAATCGCACCGGATTTAATGTTCAAATTTAAGCATCCTGTTGTTTCTATGATCTCATCCATATATTCAAGGCTTCCAAATATTTTCTTGATATTGTTTAAACATTCCTTCCTCGCCTTGATAGGCTTATCAATCTTGGTTGCCTTATTAGGCTTTTCGGCTATTAAAGATTTTGCCAAAATCTCCAAGTCATCATATTCATTCTTTAGATTCTCAAGACATTCAATAACATCATTCTCATCATTTGTATTATACTTGCTATTATTATCATCAAATATATCAAAATATTCATTTAGATATTTATGCTCATTATTTATTATAGATATATCGCACGGCTTAGTAATCTCTATAATCTCTTTATTATCACAGTAGGCTTCGAGAGATACTTTGCTAAGCTCTATAATATTTTTGCCTTTCAATATAAACTCTAATTCAGCAAGTCTTTTAACCTTGATGTCATAGATATCTTGTGATACCAACTTTTCTAAATTAATTTTATTTTTCAAGGCTTCATATTTATAACAGGCATTTGTGCTCAACTCAATATTTCTATTACTCAATATGCTATTCTTGTAATTGTATTCTTCTACAAAAGCGCTATTGGAATTTTTAAGAATTTCTAAATCTTTTTTCATCTGTTCAATCTTTTCTTCGTGATTCTCGGTATAATTTGAGGTTAAGAGTAATTTTTCATAGACATCTTTCTTACTCTCAATATACTTTTGTAATCCCTTGTATTTGTTTATTGTCTTATTGAAAACATTATAAAGATTATAAATATACTCAATATTAAATGATTTGTCTATCAATTCAAGTGTAGATTTAAAATCCATTTTCAATATATCACAATCTATATTTTGCGTAATCATAGAAGTAGCTAAGAAATCCTCAATACTCCCGAACAATATTGCTATCTCATTATTACACGCTGTATCTTTCTTAATTATCTCAACCTTTCCGGTATGAGCTATTTTTTTATATATAATAGTATTGCTAACGAGCAATTTATTACCAGCATTCTTTCTTGTATAATTTCTAACAATTCTATAAGTATCTATTACTTCTATTGCGTCACTTGCGTCACTTGCGTCACTTGCGTCACTTGCGTCACTTGCGTCACTTTTAGAATCTCTTAAAATATCTATATCTATTATAGTATATCCTTTGCTTTTATTGTGATTTACGACACCGCTCGTCAATGGGCTTTTTTTTGTGTTTTCTCCCCAAATCGCCAAGAGCAATATATCATAAATAGCAGATTTCCCGGTTCCATTTTGTCCCTTAACCATAAATATCTTGCTATCTAAATCAGTCATATTTAACCAGTTTTTATTTTCATAACATAACAATCCTTCCCATTCAAGATATCTTATTTTATAGAGTGATTTAGGTGTTATCGCGGTATCATCAGTAATATTACAGGTATTTATTACAGCTATAAGCTCTTTATTTATTTTCAAACATTCTTCGCGCAATTCTTCAGGATAATTGTCGACATCTATCAATAATAATTCTTTATTTTTAATAATATTATTGAGCAACAATAAATTTTCAGAAGTTAGCAAGGGTTTAAAATAGTTTATAAGAGCATCATTGTTGATAATTTCTTCATAACACGATGAAGATATATCTGTATCTTTAGTACAAGAGATATTATGTGATTGATTATGAGCAAAGTTATTTAAATTGTCTATTTTTTCTGTAATTACATATTTAATATTGTATTTTTCCAAGATGCTCTTGAGATTAAAGATATTAATATTAGAGAACCTTTTAATATCTAAGTTTTTAGGAATTATATCTATATTGTCTCTTATATAATCTTCAAGTCTTCTTTCATATTTTCCATTAATCCTTATCATAATATCTTTGTTCGCTGTGTTAGCTGCGCTAGCTGCGCTATCGTCATTTTCTCTAATATTAATAAAGCCTTTGTCATTATATACATTTACCTTTTTAATATCTTTGTTATATAAGTCCCATATGAGATAGCCGTGATTTACTATGTCTTCTCCAAAATTCTGTTGAATTAAACTTCCGGCATATCCACAAATAGTTTTGTTTTTATAAGAGAACACTTGTCTTTTATGGATGTCTCCTAATAGTACATAATCAAAATCGCTCACCCATTCTAAGGGATAAGGGTTAAAAGTGTCTTCTACTGTTTTCCCATTATATAGTTTAGCGGCAGCGAAAGAACCGTGAAATAGAGCTAGTTTATATCTGACATTACCAGATATAGTAGGAAATGGTGGCAAATCTTGTAATCTCCCACTATTTCTATAATTATCCAAAGTTTCATCTATGCTAACAAAAGATATGCCTATATCATCTATGATAAAAGAGGTCGTAGTATTTAATACGAATACATTAGGAATGGCAAAAGTAGTAGAATAAACGAGCGAAGGCTTATTGATATCACTTTGATCATAATCGTGATTACCTGAAATAATATAAGTTCTGCCTACATCAGACAACGCCTGGATAAACTTGCGATACATTATGAGACCATAATTACCAATTACACTTTTATTGTGAAAAATATCTCCCGTAATGACTATAATAAAGTTATCAAAGAAAAGCTCTAAGACTTCAATTTGTTTTTTAATAGATGCTATGGTATTCTTGAACACTTCTTTATACTCTTCGTATCGCGAGTAAGTATTATCACCATTCCGTATATGTAAATCAGATAAATGAAATATATGTGTTAGTACCATATTTTAATGATATTCGGATATACAAGTATGTATATATTCTCGTATATCAATTTTTATATTTAAAAATAAAAAGCATATAAGCTCTATTGATAGACTTATACTTGCTATTGTCAATAGCTGTAAAAAGAAGTATAAATTATAAAATATAAAATATAAACTATATGTAAGAAAAGGTGTTATTTTATGGCCAATAGTAAACAGAAACAACCAATATTAGATGAAAAAATAACAAAAGAATTAGAAATAGTTAAGGATCATTTTAAAAAATTAATACTTAATATTAGTAAAAATAACAAGACTAATACAGAATATTCTTTTAATACCGAAGATATAAATTGTTTTGTAATTGATAATATAAGATTAATATTATCAATTGCTAATAAATTTTTGCATTTAGATACTGAAAAGCATCCGCATATATTAAAAAAAAAAGGAGGCAGGGATGTTGAGTTGTTATTAGAAAATGAAGCAACTCATAATAGCATAGGTATTGTAGGGAAATCAGCGACAGCATCGGTGACTAGAACAGGTAAGGAATCATCAGCAAGTAAATTAGTGAGATCAGATAAGGAATCAGTGACTAGAACAGGTAAGGAATCAGTGACTAGAACAGGTAAGGAATCATCAGCAAGTAAATTAGTGAGATCAGATAAGGAATTAGCGAGTAAATCAGTTAAGATATATAAAGACGATAATATTCAAGAAGTAATATTAACTAAAGAAGAGGTTGTGGAAAAACAAAAGCTATATGAGATTTTTAGAGAAAATTGTAAAATACATTTTAACAGTGATTATACACAGTATTACAATGCTACTATATTCTATCGCAAACTGCTTTATAAAAATTTTGTAGAAAACCTTAACAATTTATTATATTTTTACATTAATTATAAATTAGAACAACAAAATGAGCAGAGCGGTAGCATAAAGAATGGTGGAAATAAGCAAAAAGGCGGTTTAACTTTACCTTTGTGTAAGGAAGGCAGTGATTATAATCGTTATTTAGGACCTATTAAAAATGCAGATAAGAACACATATCCTAATTTTATTACTGAACTACATAATGATATGAAAGCTTTTTTAGGTAGTAAATTAACAATAGAGTCTGTCGAAGAATTTTCCAGTATTTTTCAATCAGATTTATCCAAAGATCTAAAAGATGGAGAGCGTGCAAGAATTGATTTAACTACAATATGTTTATCACATTTACCAAAATATTTAAAAATGAGCGAGCAGGAGTTTACAGACTTACTTAGTAATCCAGCAGCTATAATAACTGGTAAAGATTTTTTAAAACCCGATAATTATAGACTTGTTGTAAATACATATTCAATTCATGATACTACCCCTTCAGGCTTAAAAGCACAGATTGAATCTTGGCGTTCAGATGGTAAATTGATTATAATACCTAATATTAGCGGCCGTCTGGATTC
>Ga0129336_10000319_pt1 | contig 27621 bp, 30 predicted proteins | sample CPB6_02_DNA_FD_96878 | JGI IMG/M metagenome (GOLD analysis project Ga0129336, IMG submission 96878) | Freshwater to marine salinity gradient microbial communities from Chesapeake Bay, USA - CPBay_Sum_0.6_0.2_DNA | ecosystem: Environmental > Aquatic > Marine > Coastal | place: USA: Chesapeake... | reverse complement strand
TACGAATTTCTAATGTATTTTTGCCGTCCCTTGCCCAGGTGGCGGAATTGGTAGACGCGCACGACTCAAACTCGTGTTCCCCTGGAGTGCGGGTTCGATTCCCGCCCTGGGCACAAGGACCCCTCTTAGCTTATGGCTAACTCAAAAACCGCGAAATACGACGCAGCCTACCTGCGCATGGCGGCCGAATGGTCAAAGCTCTCCTATTGCAAGCGCCGCCAAGTGGGTGCACTTATTGTCAAAGGGCGCAGTATCATTTCAGATGGGTTCAACGGAACCCCAAGCGGTTTTGAAAATTTCTGCGAGGACGAAGAAGGTTACACCAAGTGGTACGTGCTTCACGCGGAAGCCAATGCCATACTTAAGGTGGCCTCTACGACCCAGTCTTGCGAAGGGGCTACGTTGTACTTAACGATGTCTCCGTGCCGCGAGTGCAGTAAGTTGATCCACCAGGCCGGAATTCGTCGCGTCGTCTACGCAAACGAGTACAAAGACCTTTCGGGCGTCGACTTCCTGCGCAAGGCCGGAGTAGAGGTGGAACTCGCTAGTCTGTAACCGGCAACTCGCTTCCTATTTCTCGTCTCTTGTGGGCACCATGTCGGCACGTTGAACGTGTAACTAGTTGCCAGTAACTAGGGGGCCAAAAAAAAAGCCACCCTCCCGGATGGCTTCTCTCTTTAGAGCTCTAGAGAAAAATTACTCAGCAGCAGCCTCCTCGCCTTCAGCAGCAACCTCTTCGGTAGCAGCAGCAGCGGTGGTGTCTTCAGTAACTGCCTCTTCAACCACAGTCGTGTCAACGGTCTCTTCAACAACTGCTTCTTCAGCGGCGTTGTTGCAAGCGGCGAAAGCAACGAGGGCCAGGGCGCTCAGAAAAAAGCTTACTTTTTTCATTTTGGGTTTTGGTTTTTAATTGTTTAGGACTTCGAAATCCACTGCAAAGGTAGTGCAATTTTTATGTCGTGCAAGAGGTTACACTTAAATCAACTTTTTTAGAAGCGAAGTCATCGACACCGATTCGTGTAAATTCGATTTTAAATCATTGATATTCAGCCGTATTTGCTTCATGCTGTCGCGGTCGCGAAGCGTGACGCTTTGGTCCACTAAACTTTGATGGTCCACCGTTACACAGTACGGAGTGCCTACGGCATCCTGCCGACGGTAGCGCTTTCCAATCGCATCTTTTTCGTCTACGGCTACCTGAAAGTCCCAGCGCAGCTCGTCGTACACCTTCTGGGCGAGCTCAGGAAGCCCGTCTTTTTTGAGTAGCGGTAAAATGGCCACCTGGGTTGGGGCCACGGCGTAGGGTAGGCGGAGCACGCTGCGCGTCGTGCCGTCTTCGAGCACTTCTTCGTCCAGCGCGGTCGACAGGACGGCCAGAAAGAGGCGGTCAAGGCCCACCGAGGTCTCCACGACGTAGGGTGTGTAGGATTCGTTGGTTTCGGGGTCAAAGTACTGGACTTTGCGGCCTGAGAATTCGGAATGGCGGCTCAAATCAAAGTCGGTGCGCGAGTGAATGCCCTCCAGTTCCTTGAATCCGAATGGAAACTGAAACTCGATGTCGGCCGCGGCATTGGCGTAGTGGGCGAGCTTTTCGTGGTCGTGAAAGCGGTAGCGGTCGGCACCAAGGCCCAGTGACAAGTGCCACTTCATGCGGGCTTGCTTCCAGTGCGCGTACCACTCCATTTCGCTTCCAGGGCGCACGAAGTACTGCATCTCCATCTGCTCAAATTCGCGCATGCGGAAGATGAATTGCCGCGCTACGATTTCGTTGCGAAACGCTTTACCCGTTTGCGCAATGCCGAATGGAAGTTTCATGCGCCCGGTCTTTTGCACGTTGAGAAAGTTCACGAAGATGCCTTGGGCCGTTTCGGGGCGCAAGTAGAGGTCGCTTGCCTCTTCAGCCACCGATCCCATTTTGGTGGCAAACATCAAGTTGAATTGGCGAAGCTCCGTCCAGTTGGTGCTGCCGCTGACCGGGCAGGTGATTTTTTCGTCCACTAGCACTTGGCGGGCCTCTACGAAGTCGCCGGCCTCGAGTGCCTTGTTGAAGCGCGACAGCGCGGCATCGGCCTTGCCGAGGTATTCCACCACCCGCGGATTGGTGCTGCGGTACATTGCCTCGTCGAAGGCGGCGCCAAAGCGCTCCTTGGCCTTCTCTACCTCTTTGTCGGCCTTTTGGCGGAGCTTTTCAGCGTAGTCTTCGACCAGCACGTCGGCCCGGTAGCGCTTCTTGCTGTCTTTGTTGTCGATCATCGGGTCGTTGAAGGCGTCAACGTGTCCGCTTGCCTTCCACACCGTGGGGTGCATAAAGATGGCGGAGTCGAGTCCGACCACATTGCCCTGCAGCTGAACCATGGCCTTCCACCAGTAGGTGCGGAGGTTGTTTTTGAGCAGCACCCCGTTTTGGCCGTAGTCATAGACGGCGCTGAGTCCGTCGTAGAGTTCGCTCGATTGAAAAATGAAACCGTACTCTTTGGCGTGCGCAATCACTCGCTTAAAGGCATCTTCGGGGCTGGGATTCGACATGGCGGAACTTACGATAATAGGTTGGGCAGGTTGCGGGTAAACAGCTTGACAGAAATGGCGAGCAAAATGATTCCGAACACTTTGCGCAGCACGCTGATGCCGTTTTTACCCAAAAACTGCTCGAGGTGGCGGGTGGTTTTCAGCACGATGTAGACGAGCACTGAATTAATGAGGATTCCGGCGATGATGTTGATCGTTTGAAATTCCGAACGAATAGAAATTAAGGTAGTTAGGGTGCCGGCCCCGGCGATCAGGGGGAAGGCAATGGGTACAATGCTGGCCGACTCCGGTTCTGCCTCTTTGTAAATGCGCACGCCCAAGATCATTTCGAGGGCGAGAAAAAAGAGGACGAGCGAGCCGGCCACGGCAAACGAGGCGACATCCACGCCAAAGAGTTTGAGAATTCCCTCGCCCACGAAGAGAAATAAGATCATGATCACCGTGGCTGCGAGCGTGGCTTTTTCGCTCTGAATGTGGCCGACGCGGTTACGCAGCGAAATGACCACGGGAATGCTTCCGATGATGTCGATCACGGCGAAGAGGACCATGGTAACGCTGAGGATTTCTGAAAAATTCACGACGGGGCAAAGGTAGTGCGCTGCCGCCGGAGCGGCTACTTTTGTGCCCGTGATTGCCATTGGGAATACGCTGGCCTCGGATGAGGTTTTTTCGCACGCCTTTGTGTGCGACTTGAACAAGTGCCATGGCGCCTGCTGCGTCGAGGGCGACGCCGGGGCTCCGTTGCGCGACGACGAGCTCGAGGTGCTGGACCGCATAAGGAGTGCTGTTGAGCCCTATCTGCGCCCCGAAGGTCGTTCGGCGCTCGCCGAGCAGGGATCCTACGTGCGCGACGCCGACGGCGAGTGGGTGACCCCGCTCGTGGATGGCAAGGAGTGCGCCTATGTGGTGTTAGAGGGCCTAACCTCCTACTGTGGCATTGAACGGGCTTTTCGCGACGGGGCGGTCGACTGGCCCAAGCCGCTCTCCTGCCATTTGTACCCGATTCGGGTCACTTCGTACCGTGCCTACGATGCCCTTAATGTGGACCACTGGAAGGTCTGCGCGCCCGCGTGCAGCCTGGGGTCAGAACTCAAAGTGCCGGTTTTTCGCTTTTTGAAAGAGCCACTCATAAGGGCCTATGGATCAGCGTGGTACGAAGAGGCCGAACAAGTGCACGAGGCCCTAGAGCAGGAGCGGAGCAAGGCCTGAGGGCTTTGTTGAAAACTATGTTATAATGTTCAAATCTATGTCTTGTCCCGAGGGCAAGAGTTTTGAACTTTTGTAAAGCGCAAAACAGCCCCTCACGGTAAGCCCGCTCGCTTCGAAATGCTAATGTTTTGTTATTCAAGAGGATACGAAAAAAGAATTTGAACGATGAGCCACACTACGAACACTAATGAGCCGATACTCAAGGAGAACCCAAACCGCTTTGTACTCTTTCCCATTGAGCACAACGACATCTGGGAAATCTACAAAAGGGCAGAGGCGAGTTTTTGGACCGCCGAGGAGATTGACCTGCACCAAGACGTCACCGACTGGGACAACAAGCTCACCGAAGACGAGCGCTACTTCATCAAGCACATCCTGGCATTTTTTGCCGCGTCGGACGGCATAGTGAACGAAAACCTCGCAGAGAACTTCGTCAACGAAGTGCAATACACCGAGGCTAAGTTCTTCTACGGCTTCCAGATTATGATGGAAAACATCCACAGCGAGACCTACTCGCTGCTGATCGATACCTACGTAAAGGACCCGAAGGAGCGCCACCAGCTGTTCAACGCGATTGACACGTTTGACGCCATCAAGAAAAAAGCCGACTGGGCCCTTCGCTGGATTCAGTCCCCTTCGTTTGCCGAGCGGTTGATTGCATTTGCAGCTGTCGAGGGCATTTTCTTCAGCGGTGCCTTCTGCTCGATTTTCTGGATGAAAAAGCGCGGACTCATGCCGGGCTTGACCTTCTCCAACGAGCTCATCAGCCGCGACGAGGGCATGCACTGCGACTTCGCCGTGCACCTGCACAACCACCACTTGATTAATAAGGTTCCCAAACAGCGCATCACCCAAATCATCGTCGAGGCCCTCGACATCGAACGCGAGTTCATCACCGAGTCGCTTCCCGTTGACCTGATCGGCATGAACAGCCGTCTGATGTCGCAGTACCTTGAGTTTGTGACGGACCGTCTTCTTTCGGAGCTGGGCTGCGCCAAGGTCTACAACAAAGAGAATCCGTTTGACTTTATGGATATGATCTCGCTCGAGGGCAAGACCAACTTCTTTGAGAAGAGGGTTTCGGACTACCGCAAAGCAGGTGTGGGCACCGAGGTCGAGTCCAATGCCGACACCTTTTCTTTTGATTCGGATTTCTAAGTACGCACCGAAATGATGCACGTTTTAAAGCGCGACGGCCGCAAGGAAGCCGTTAAGTTCGACAAAATCACGGCCCGTATTCAGAAGCTTTGCTACGGGTTGAGTCCGTTGGTAGACCCGGTGGCCGTTGCCCTCCGCGTGATTGAAGGCCTCTACGACGGGGTAACCACCAGCGAACTCGACAGCCTTGCCGCTGAAATTGCCGCTTCAATGACCGTGCGTCACCCGGACTTCGCCCAGCTTGCCGCGCGGATTGCGGTGAGCAACTTGCACAAAAACACCGACAAGTCGTTCACTGAAACGATGCGCGCGATGCACCAGTACGTCAACCCCAAGACGAACCAGGCGGCTCCGCTGATTGCCGACGACGTGATGGAGCTCATCGAGAAAAACTCAGAGCTCCTCGATTCAACGGTGATCTACGACCGCGACTTCAGTTACGACTACTTCGGATTCAAGACTCTAGAGCGCTCGTACCTGCTGCGCATGAACGGCCGCATCGCTGAGCGTCCGCAGCAAATGCTGCTCCGCGTGTCGCTGGGCATCCACAAAGAGGACATTCAAGCAGCCATTGAGACCTACGACGGAATGTCGCGCGGACTTTACACGCACGCTACCCCGACGCTGTTCAACGCCGGCACGCCGAAGCCCCAAATGTCGAGCTGCTTTCTACTGCAAATGGCCGACGACAGCATCGACGGCATTTACGATACCCTCAAGCAGACCGCTAAAATTTCGCAGAGCGCGGGGGGCATTGGCCTGAGCATTCACAACGTCCGCGCCACGGGATCGTACATCCGCGGTACCAACGGAACGTCGAACGGACTCATTCCGCTCCTGCGCGTGTTCAACGACACCGCACGCTACGTCGACCAAGGCGGCGGCAAGCGCAAAGGGTCATTTGCGGTGTACCTCGAGCCCTGGCACGCCGACATTTTTGACTTCTTGGACCTGAAGAAGAACACGGGTAAGGAAGAACTGCGCGCCCGCGACCTATTTTACGCCATGTGGATTTCAGACCTCTTTATGGAGCGCGTAGAAGCCGATGTGGAGTGGACCTTGATGTGTCCTAACGAGTGCCCCGGTTTGTACGACACCTACGGAGCCGCCTTCAAGGAGAAGTACGAGGGCTACGAGCGCGCCGGCAAAGGCCGCCGCACAATCAAGGCCCGCGAGCTGTGGACCAAAATTTTGGAAAGCCAGATCGAGACCGGAACCCCCTACATGCTCTACAAGGACGCTGCCAACGAGAAGTCCAACCAGAAGAACTTGGGAACAATCCGCTCGTCGAACCTCTGCACCGAAATCCTGGAGTACACGGCTCCCGACGAGATTGCCGTGTGCAACTTGGCGTCGATTGCGCTTCCGAAGTACGTGGACAATGGGGCGTTTGACCATCAGATGCTGTACGACGTGACCTACAAGGTCACGTGCAACCTCAATGACGTCATCGACCAGAACTACTATCCGGTGCCTGAGGCGCGGAATTCCAACATGCGCCACCGCCCGGTGGGCCTCGGAGTACAGGGCTTGGCCGATGCCTTCATCATGCTGCGACTGCCCTTCACGTCACCAGAGGCACGCCAGCTGAACAAGGACATATTCGAGACCATTTACTTTGCCGCGGTGACCGCTTCGTGCGACATGGCCAAGAAAGACGGTGCCTACGAAACCTTTAAGGGCTCGCCGATCAGCGAGGGCAAGTTTCAGTTCAACCTTTGGGGTGTGAGCGAAGACGAGCTCAGCGGACGCTGGGACTGGAAGGCCTTGCGCAAAGAGGTGATGAAGCACGGGGTGCGAAACTCCCTGCTGGTAGCCCCGATGCCCACGGCGTCAACGTCGCAAATATTGGGCAACAACGAGTGCTTTGAGCCCTACACGAGCAACCTGTACACGCGCCGAGTGCTTTCGGGCGAGTTCATTGTGGTGAATAAACACCTTCTAATTGACTTGGTAAAACTTGGCCTTTGGAACGATGACCTTAAGAACGCCATCATGGCCAACAACGGGTCGGTTCAGGCCATAGATGGCATTCCCGAGAACATTAAGGAGCTCTACAAGACTGTGTGGGAGCTCTCGATGCGCGACATCATTGATATGGCCGCCGACCGCGGACTCTTCATCGACCAGTCGCAGTCGCTCAACCTCTTTGTGGAATCGCCTAATATGGGCAAACTGACCTCGATGCACTTTTACGCTTGGAAGAAGGGCCTTAAAACGGGCATGTACTACCTGCGCACCAAGGCGGCTTCTGCGGCCATTAAGTTTACGGTGAAGAAGCGCGGCGAATCGGTACCTGCCGAAGAGGTGTTCAGCGAAGTGGATCAGGTTAAGCAGCAGCAAGAGGCGCTGGCAGCCATGGACACCCCTGAGGTGAAGGTGTACAGCGCTGAAGAAGCGGTTGCCTGTTCGCTGGATAATCCGGATGCTTGCGAGGCCTGCGGTTCGTAGCCCGGGATTTGCAAATATTGCCAAAATTACCTGCCCTGTGCAGGTATTTAGTATTATGCTTAAACATTGGTCTTCAGGAATTTGTGTACCTTATAGGCACAAAATGCTACAGCCATGACCAGAGAACGCAGCAACCGCCGCGACGTGGACGAGATTCGCGAGCGGCACCGCCACGAAGAAGAGGAGCACGATAAGGCGGCTACGACCACGCAAGTAATTGTGTTGGTCGTGATCCTTGGCATCGTGGGAACTTTAGCGTACTACTTGAGCACCTAGACCCTCGAGCGTACCTTCGCTTCGCATGAAGCGTTGGACGACTTGGTTGGGCGGAGGCCTGGGTTGGGCCTTAGGCGGACCCGTGGGCGCTTTGCTGGGCGCCGCGGTGGGCAACGCCCTTTCCGATTTTTGGTCCAAAGATGAACAGGGCGCCGCGGTTCCGAGTTCGGAGCGCGACTTTCACGCCTCCCTTTTGGTGCTGGCCTCGATGGTAATCAAGGCCGACGGCAAGGTCGACGAGCGCGAACTGAGCTTTGTGCGCGAACAGTTCCGTCAATGGTTTGGCGTGGAACGGGCCAACGAGGCCTTTTCGTTTTTCAAAAAAGTCGTCCAAGAGCAGCCCGCCCTCACGTCGGTGTGTTCGGAAGTTCGGCGCCATATGAGCCTTCAGGGCCGAATTCAAATCGTAGGCTTCTTGTTTGCCTTGGCCTATGCCGACGGCCAACTGCAGGCTGCTGAACGACAGGTTATTGCCCGTATCGCCCAGTACCTGGGTCTAAACCAACACGATTTTAACCGGCTTGAGTTGCTTCACCGTCCCACGGTGCAGCGCAGGGACCCATACGAGGTGCTAGGATTGACGGCTTCGGCGACCGATGCTGAGGTAAAGTCGGCATACCGCAAACTTGTGAAAAAGTACCATCCCGACGCGCTGCAGGGCATGGGCGAAGACGTGGTCAAGGAGGCCGAATCCACGTTCCGCCAAATTCAATTGGCCTACGAAGAACTTTGTGCGGTCCGCGGAATTAAGTAAGTATGAACTTCCGCGAACCCATTCGTGCCGAACTGGCAAAGTTTAATCGTGACTTCCCCAAGGCGTTCAGCTCTAAGGTTGCGCTGTTGGACCTGATTTTGCGCTACATCGTGCGCCAAAAAGGCAAGCAGCTTAGGCCTTCGTTGGTGTTTTTGGTGGCCAAGGTGCACGGAACGGTTGGCGACCGCAGCTTCCGCGCGGCAACCTTAGTAGAGCTGATGCACACCGCGACGTTAGTCCACGACGACGTGGTCGACGAGTCGTCGGTGCGCCGCTCCATGTTTTCGATCAGCGCGCTGTGGAAAAACAAAATTGCCGTGCTCGTCGGCGACTACATGCTGTCGCGGGTACTGCTGCTCGCAGTGGAGGCGGGTGACCACGACTTGCTGCGCACGGTGAGCAAGGCGGTGCGCGCCATGAGCGAGGGCGAACTCCTTCAAATCGAGAAGGCCCGCCGGCTGGACATCGACGAGCCCGTGTACTACGACATCATTCAAAAAAAGACGGCCTCGCTGATGGCTGCCTGCTGTGCGGTGGGAGCGGAATCGGTGGGGGCCGACGAGGCCACGGTCCGCAAGGCCTCGGAATTTGGCAACGCCTTGGGCATGGCGTTCCAGATTCAGGACGACTTGCTCGACTACCAGGCCTACGGCGAAAGCGGAAAGCCCGCGGGCATAGACGTGCGCGAGCAAAAAATGACCCTTCCATTGATTTTTGCCTTGAAGCGGGCCGACGCGTCGACTAAGCGCGAGCTGATGCGCATCGTGAGGCGAAAGGCCAACGACCCCGAACGGATTCGCACCTTGATGACCCAGGTGGCCGCCCTCGGGGGGCTGCAGTACGCGCGGGAGCGCCGCGATGCCTTCTTGGACGAGGCGCGCGGAATCCTGGCATCGTTCCCGGCGGGCGAAGCGCAGCAAGCGCTCGAAGTTTTGGTTGATTTTGTGGGCCAACGGGCCAAATAATTCCTACCTTCATCCGTCCCATGGGACTTATTTCACCTGCCACCGTTGACCGAATTCTCGATGCCGCCCGTATCGAAGAAGTCGTCGGTGAATTCGTGACCCTCAAGCGCAGCGGAGGCAGCTTTCGCGGACTGAGTCCGTTCACCCAAGAGAAGACGCCGTCGTTTTACGTCGTTCCGTCCAAAGGGATTTTCAAGTGCTTTTCCTCGGGCAAGGGCGGTTCAGTCGTCACTTTTTTGATGGAGCACGAACAGCTTTCCTACCCCGACGCCCTGCGCTGGCTCGCCAAAAAGTACCAAATCGAGATCGAGGAAGAGGAGACGTCGCCCGAGCAGGACGCCGTGCGCGACCGCCGCGAGAGCATGTTTGCCCTCAACGCCTTCGCCCTCAAGCAGTTTGGTGAGTGGATGTGGAACGACGACCACGGACGCGCCGTGGGCTTGGCCTACTTTCGCGAGCGCGGATTTACCGACGAGACGCTGCGCAAGTTTGAGCTCGGCTTTCACCTCGAGGGGCGCGACGCCTTCGCCAAGGCCGCGGCCAAAGCGGGCTACCAGGCAGAGTTCCTCGAGGCAACCGGGCTATGCATTAAGCGCGAATCGGGCGATTTGGTCGATCGCTTCTGGGGCCGAGCAATGTTTCCGATTCATTCGCTGAGCGGTCGCGTAGTGGGCTTTGGCGGACGCGTGCTACGCAGTGACGCCAAGACCGCCAAGTACCTAAATAGCCCTGAGTCGGACATTTACCACAAGTCCCAGGTGCTGTATGGCCTTTTTCAGGCTAAGCAAGCCATCAGCCGGGCCAACAAGGTCTACCTCGTTGAAGGATATACCGACGTTATCAGCATGCATCAAGCGGGCGTGCACAATGTGGTTTCGTCGAGCGGAACCGCCCTTACGCTAGATCAGATTCGCTTGGTGAAGCGATTGACCGAGCACGTCACACTACTGTACGACGGCGATAAGGCTGGCATCCGCGCGTCGTTCCGCGGCATTGATTTGCTTCTGGAAGAAGGCCTCTACGTGCGGGCCGTGCCGCTGCCTGCCGGCGAAGATCCCGATTCGCTCGCCCGCTCCATGGACGGCGAGTCGCTCAACGCCTACCTTGCCGAGCACGAAGTTGACTTCATGCAGTTCAAGGTCGAGGCGCTGACTGAAGAGGGCGCCGCCCAAGACCCGATTCGCCGGGCCGAAGTGGTGCGCGACGTGGTCCAGTCGGTTGCCAAGATTCCCAATGCCATCCTACGCGAAGTCTACCTGCGGGACAGCGCCCAGCGCTTGGGCATTGACGAGCGCAACCTGTACGCCGAGATGGAGCGCATTCGAGGTGCCGAACTCAAAAACGCCAGCCAGCGGCGCCCCGACCGCGACTCATACGAAGACCCCAGTCCGCCCGAAATGCAGGTGCAGCGGCCGCAAGCTCCGCGCCCGTTAGCCGTGGAGGATGCCTTAGTTAAGGTGCTGCTGCAGCACGGCAGCGACCGGGTCAGGTGGACCGGTCCCGACGGACTCGAGCAAGAAGACGCTGCAGCTGCACTCATTCTAGACGACCTTAGCTCGGACGAACTTGCTTTTGGACATGATCCCTACCAGCGCATTTACCTTGAGATGCTGGCCGTGTGGTCGGCCGAAGAACGCATTTTGGGTCCCGAGCACTTTGTGCGCCACGAAGACCCGAGCTTGGCCGCGACGGCCGCTGAATGCCTGACGGAGCGCTACCAGCTCGCCGACTGGTCCCGCAAGAGCATCTACATCGGCTCGATGGAAGACCAGCTCTCGAACCATGTGCACGAATGCTTGCTCCGCTTTAAAGAGCACCGTTTAGAAGACCGTATTCGCGCGTCGGTTGCCGCCCTTTCGGCCCTCACCGATCCCGCAGATCGCGAGGCCAAGCTTAGCGAATTTGTGCGCATCCAGGCCCTGCGCAACGCCCTTCGCGCGGAACTTCAGCGCGTAGTATGATGGTTGTACCTTGGTAGGCATGAATGCTTTTAACCGCCCCTCCTGGGGCGTTCGACTCATCGCCCGCACCTTGGCGGCTTTTGCGACGGCGTGGATTCTTCCCAGCGTAGACCTCGACAAGTTTACCACGGCCATCTGGCTGTCGGTCGTACTTGCCCTGCTGAACAGTACCGTCAAACCCCTGCTCGTGCTCTTGACGATTCCCTTGACGGTGTTTTCATTTGGACTTTTTGTGCTCGTCATTAACGCCGGAGTCGTGCTGCTCGCGAGCGAATGGGTGGACGGATTTACCGTGGGCGGATTTTGGTCGGCTCTCGCCTTCAGCGTCGTGTACTCAATCTTCTCGAGCATGCTCGAGGGTCAATGGCGTATGCGCGTGGCGCGTATGAAAAATGGGGCCTAGCCCTGCCCAACCACGCCTCCGGCAATAAGGTACTTCATGATGTCGCCCGTTTTTCCACTCAGCGGTTCGACGTAGCTCTGGGGAACAACGTACATGTCGCCCATGATGGTGAGCGCAAGCGGAACGTATACCATGACATAGCCCTCGGGCGCGTTGCCCAACTCCTTCAGGGTTTCGTCGGTCACAAATCCGACCTTGCGCACCTCGCTGTCGGGCGCCATGCGGACCAGCACGGCGTGTTCAAACCCCTTCTTTTTGCCCGTCAGGCTCTTCATCACATCTTTGGTCGAACTGTAGACCAGCTTGACCAACGGCACTTTTTCAAGGAGCCCGTCGACCACTTTGACGAGCGGATTTTTCACGACGAAATTGCCCAAAAAGCCGACGGCCGTTACTCCAGCGAGCAGGGTCAGTAGTCCTAAGCCGGGGAGCTCGAAAGGGATCAGCGAGTCAAGGGTGCTCAGCGCCCAATAGAGCACGTAGACGGTTAATGCTAAGGGTGTCGTGTAGAGGAGGCCTTGAACGAAGTAGTTGATCAGTCGGTTTTTCATAATACGGGGTATTGGTTGCGAATTTTTTTAGGTAGGCCGGCTACCACTAGGTTGTAGGACTGGCGAATCCAGTTGGCGACAGTTCGAGACGGAGCGCTTCCGTCGAGCCGAACCGCGCTCCAGTGCACCGGGCTCAGGTGGGAGGCCCGCTCGAGGCAGGGGTACTCCGCCCGCAAGTCTTCGAGGAGTTCGGGCGGAAACTTCAGCGCCATCCCCACGGGCTCGGGCTCGTCCAGCGGCAGAATGGCGAACATTTTACCCGACACCTTGAGGACCAGATGTTCCGGCCCAAAGGGCGTGGTGACCTCGGTGTTAGGAAGTTCCGCGGCGTAGGCAAGGGCTTCATCTCGGTTCACGGCCTAAAGTTCGCGAATCGGATCCCAAAAGTGGCGCGCAAAGTCCTGAATTTGATCGTCTTCGACACGGATACCTTCGGCTTCAAGCTGCTGCTGCATCGCCGTGAATCCGCCGAAATGGTGCTTTCCGGTCAGTACGCCGAGGCGGTTGACCACCCGGTGCGCGGGCACGTCGGGCAGGCTGTGGGCCGCATTCATGGCGTAGCCTACCGTTCGGGCTCCGCCGGCGCTGCCGAGGTAGCGGGCAATGGCTCCGTAGCTCGTGACTCTTCCTTGAGGAATTTGGCGAGCCACCGCATAGACCCGCTGAAAAAAGTCAGAATCCGCGGAACTCATGCAAAGCGAAACTTGAGGTAGGTGATGGTCTTCCCCTTGTCCATAAACATCCGTTCGTAGTAGGTCTGGCAGGCAAAAGCCACGTGCTCGGGATAGGGCTCAAGCTGGCGGTAGACGTCGTGGTAGCTTTCCAGCACGTCGTGGCCTTGGAGCTCGAGGATTCCGTGCAGGTAGCCGTGCAGGAACTCGCTGTCGGTCTTCAGGTGCAGCAGACCGCCGGGCTTGAGCAGCCGCCGGTAGCGGGCCAAGAACTCGGGGTTGACCATGCGGTGTTTGGCGCGCTGAAACTTGATTTGGGGGTCGGGAAACGTGATCCACAGTTCGTCGATTTCGCCGGGGGCGAAGGCCTGTTCGAGCCACTCCACACGGGTGCGCAAAAAGCCCACTTGGTTAAGCCCTTCGGATTGGGCCTCTTTGGCGCCCTTCCAGATGCGGGCCCCCTTGATGTCGATTCCGAGGTAGCTTTTTTCGGGCTCGCGCCGAGCCAGGGTCACCGTGTACTCGCCGCGTCCGCAGCCGAGCTCCACGACGAGCGGGCGTTCAGAGGCAAAAAACTTCGCCTTCCATTGGCCGCGCAGGCTAAAAGTCCCTAAAATTTCTTCTTTGCTCGGCTGGACGACGTGCGCCATTGCATCAAGCTCGGCGAATTTGGCGAGTTTGCCTTTTCCCATGGGTCAAAGGTAGGCCTGGCCTGAGGTCGGCTGAAGGTCGAGGAGGCGCGCCTGAACGGTTCGCTCGCCGCGGTACTCGTTCCACGAAAGCTGAAACGCCGCGTCGACGAGGCCCTCGGGGATGGGGTCGTCGCCCCACTGAAAGTGGATTCCCCGCAGCGAACGCTGGCGGAACGGATCAAAGAGCTCGACCTGGAGGTGCTCGCCTTCAGCGCCCACTTTTTTGGTGTAGGCCAGTTCCACTCCCCGCACGCCCCAAACGGGCGCGGGGTTACCCACGCCAAAGGGCTCGAGTCGGTCCTGCAGCTGCAGAAGCCGCGGCGTGACCTCGTCGACCCGCAGGACCACGTCGACGGCAATTTGGGGTTGGCGCATGGACTCGGGCCAGCGTCGGTCGACCGCGGCGTTCAGGGCGACCCTAAAGTCGTCGAGGTTTTCGGGCTTGCAGGTCATTCCGGCGGCGGCTTTGTGTCCGCCAAACTGGATCAGGTGCGCGCTGGCGTCGTCGAGGGCCGCATACAAATCGAGGCCTGGAGCGCTGCGCGCGCTGCCCGAAAGCACCCCCTCATGCTCGGTAAAGGCGACGACGGGCCGGTAAAAGCGCTCGGCTACGCGCTGGGCGATTAGCCCCACGATTCCCTTGTGCCAGTCGGGGTGGTAGAGCACCAGTGCCAAGTCGTCGCTGACTGACTCCGCCATCTCGAGGGCCTCGTCGACCATGCGGCGCTCGGTGCTGCGGCGCGTCGTGTTCAGGTCGTGGAGGTCTTGGCTAAACTGCTCGATGGGCCCCATGTCGGTCGCCGTGAGCAGCTGTACGGCCCGCAGCCCGTGGTCCATGCGTCCGGCCGCGTTGATTTTGGGGGCGACGCTAAAACTGAGGTCGCGGGCGCTCACGGGTCCGCGCCGCTCGCCAATCAGCGCTTGCAGCGCGGGCCGGGGCTGGGTGTTTATCAGCTCGATGCCTTGCATGAGCCAGCGACGGTTGAGCCCGACCATAGGAACCATGTCGGCCGCAATGCTCAGCGCGAGCAGGTCGTGGTGGGCGTCGAGTGGCGCAGAATCGAGCCCCGCTGCGTCGTAGGCGCTCAGCCAAAGCATGAACCCGACGCCGCAGCCCGAAAGGTAGGTGTGGCCGAACCGGCAGTCGCTCCGCAGCGGGTCGTGCACGGCCAGGGCATTGGGCAGGCGCTCTTCGGGCTGGTGGTGGTCGGCAACGATCACGTCGAGGCCGAGGGACACGGCGTAGTCGATTTCGTCAAAGGCCTTCACCCCGCAGTCGAGGGTGATGAGCACTTTGGCGCCGAGCTCGATGGCCCGATCGATGCCCGCCTTCGAGAGGCCGTATCCTTCGCGGTAGCGGTCGGGAATGTAGGCCTCGGTCCGCCATCCCCCGGCTTTCAGGGCGAGGGTGCCGACCGACACCGCCGTGGTGCCGTCGACGTCGTAGTCGCCAAAGAGAAACACGAGTTCGCCTTGGGCCCGGGCTAGCGCGAGGCGTTCGGCAGCCTCGGGCATTCCGGCCATGTCAAACGGGTTCACTTCGCCCGGGTCGGTACCCTGGATCCAGTCCCGCACCTCGTCGAGGTTGCGGAATCCGCGAAGGGCCAGGAGTTCGGCCATAGGCCGGTCCATCTGCTTTGCGAGCGCGGCTACCGCCTCGGCATCAGGCTTGGGCGGTAGGGTCCACCACTTGCTTCGAGTGCGGCTCATGCTTCGTCGCGGCGCTGGTTTTGGTAAATCGCGGCCTGATGCTGGACCGAATAGCGGTGCACTAGCTCAAAAAAGGCTTTGACGTACTTGGGGTCCAGTCCTTGGGCTTGGGCCTGTGCTTCGCGCTGCTCCAGCATGTCGATCCAGCGGTCCATCTGGAACACGCTCGCCCCTTGGGCCAGCTTGCGGTGCGCCAAGCGTTCTACGATGGCCTGGCGCTGCTGAATCAGTTCCACAAACTGAGCGTCAATTTGGTCGAGAGCCTCGCGGTCGGAACTCAAGCTCTGCGCAAGGGCGATTGGGTCAGACTGTTCAAGGTAGCGGGCCAGGCGGTCGAGCAAGGCCGACAGCCGCGCCGGCGTAAGCTGCTGGGCGGCGTCGCTCAGCGCCTCGTCGGGCTGCGGGTGAATCTCGATCATCAACCCGTCGAGCGCAAGATCCATCGCGATTTGGGCGACCGATTCGACCAGGTCGCGCTGCCCGGCAATGTGGCTCGGATCGCAAAAAATCGGGAGCTCCGGAGCCAGTCGGCGCAGCTCAAAGCTAAGTTCCCAGCGTGGGTCGTTGCGGTAGGGTTCGGGATGGGTGGCAAAAAATCCACGGTGCACCGCCGCCAAGTCGCTCAGACCAAGCTTGTCGAGGCGTTCGAGGGCCCCCAACCACAATCCGACGTCGGCGTGAATGGGGTTCTTTACCAGCACGGGCAGCGCGGACCCCTTTAGGGCTTCGGCGATTTCTTGCACATAAAACGGACTCACCGTGGTGCGAGCGCCGATCCAGACGGCATCGGCTCCCGCCGCGAGGGCGCGTTCGACGTGTTCTGGGTTTCCAACTTCCACGACAAACGGAAGCCCCACTTCGGCCCGCATGATTTGCAGCCACTCGAGAGCGTTGTACCCCGCGCCCTCAAACGCGCCGGGACGGGTGCGGGGCTTCCATACTCCAGCGCGGAACAGCTGGGTGCGGCCGTCGGCCTTCAGGGCCCGAGCGGTTTCGAGCACTTGGTCGAGGGATTCAGCGGAACAGGGTCCTGCAATGACCCATGGTTCTCCAGAATTGGGACTCCAGTGTCCAAAGGGTCGGTGGCGTCGGGCAGCAGCACTCATTCGTCGTTCTTTTTAGCGGAGCTCGGCGCTCCTTCTAGAACAACCACGAGCTCGCCCCGCGGTTCAACTTCGGCAAAATAGGCCTGAAGCTCGGCGGCGGTGCCCCGGTGGTAGGTTTCGTGAAGCTTGCTGAGCTCGCGCACCACGCAGATTTTGCGGTCCGGACCCAGCCATTCTATGACCTCGTCCAAAAGCTTGCGCAGCCGGTGCGGCGACTCGTAGGCAACGATCGTTCGGCCTTCGGTCCGCCAGCTTTGGATCCGCGTTTGCCGTCCTTTTTTTTGCGGAACAAAGCCCTCGAATACAAAGCGGTCGCAGGGAAATCCGCTCGCGACCAATGCGGGAATGAGTGCGGTCGGGCCGGGCAAGGCCTCGACAGCCACGCCGGCCTCGACGCAGGCGCGTACCAGCAAAAATCCAGGGTCGCTGATGCCCGGAGTGCCCGCGTCGCTGGCGAGCACCACATGGCCAGAGGATTCGCGAATCAGCTGCACGAGCGCGGCGGCCTGGGCGTGCTCGTTGTGCATGTGGTAGGCGCGGAGCTTGGCCTCAATCCCCAGTAAATGTAAAAGCTTACCCGTGGTTCGGGTATCTTCGGCGAGCACTAATTCGGCGTCCGCCAACGCAGTTTTGGCGCGGTCGGTGATGTCTCCGAGGTTGCCCAGCGGAGTCGGAACGAGCACCAGTTTGCCCATTTACTCGAAGCGGGCGTAGACGAGCGCCAAGAACCGGTCGGCGACGTCCGGCGATTTACTCCAGTCGTAGTCGGGTTGAACGGCCTCGCGAATGAAGGTCTCGCACTCGGCCTTGGATTCCAAGGTGGCCAGGTAGGCCACGATGCGCTGGTAGTCTTGGTCGTCGCCGCCAAAAAGGTGCTTCACAAAGGCAAGGCGGTCGTTCAGGCCGGCGTTGAGGTTGGCGTAGCGGGCGTTCACCGACTTTGATGCGGCGGGCTGCGGGCTAGTAGATGCGGGCTCTTGGCGTGTAGCTAATGGTTCCTGGTGAATAGCTACGGGCTCCTGGTGAATGGCTGCGGGCTCCTGGTGTATGGCTGCTGGCTTCTGGCTAGTAGCTTCGGACGCAGTGCGTTCGCCCAGGGCGGCTACGTGGTCGGTGAGCGCGGCGTTGAGGCGCGACTCGGCTGCCGCCTGTACGGCTGCGAGCTGGGCTTGGAGTTGGGCGTGAGCGGCGGCTTGGGCCGCGGCTTGGGCCTGCGCGAGCTCTGCCTGGGTAGCGGCAAATTGGGCCTCGGTTTCTGCCTTGGCTTCGGCTACTTCAGCGCGGAATTTCGCCTGATGCGCCTGAACGCAAAGCGAATCGAGGAACTGGAGGTCGTCCGCGCTGGGTACCTCAGCTTGAAGGGCAGATTGGAGGCCAGAAAGGGCAGAAGAGAGGGCGGTGCTCATGGTGGAAAGCCGTAGTTTAGCGGAAGTGGAAAAGTACGAAATGTTCCAAGAGCGAGCGCCCCGTTTCGGGCACATTGAAGTAATCGCCGGCTCTATGTTTTCGGGTAAGACCGAAGAGCTCATTCGCCGCCTCAAGCGGGCGCAAATCGCCCAACTTAAGGTGATGGTTTTCAAACCACTAACCGATAACCGCTACGCCGAGAACGCCGTAGTTACCCACGACGAGGGGCGAATGACTGCCCGTCCGGTGGCCTCGGCGCTCGAAGTTTTGGACGCCGCACGCGATGCCGACGTCGTCGGTTTGGACGAGGCGCAGTTCTTCGACGACGAAATTGTGCGTGTGGCTAACGAGCTTGCGGATCGCGGCAAGCGCGTGATTGTCGCAGGTCTCGACATGGACTTCAACGGAGTGCCCTTTGGCCCCATGCCCTACCTCATGGCCGTAGCCGAATTTGTCACCAAGGTGCACGCCATCTGCGTGCGGAGTGGGGAATTGGCGCACTATTCGCACCGCCTGACGCCCGACTCGACCCAGGTGATGCTCGGTGACCGCCGCACCTACGAACCGCTGTCGCGTGCCGAGTTTGTGCGTGAACGCCAGCAAAATTCATAATGGTGACTGCGCCGAGTTGGACGTTGCGGCAGCTTGCCGAGGTGCTCCAGGCGGAGCTCCGGTCAACCAATCCCGATTCATGGGTACGCCGCATGGCGACCGATTCGCGCACAACTCAAACCGAACCGGCCCTTTTTTGGGCCTTGACGACGCCTTCGGGCGACGGACACCGTCACCTCGCTGAGGCGGTGGAGCGCGGGTGCGTAGCCGCCGTGGTCGCCCGCAAATCATGGGCGGAGCATGCGGTTCCAAACCTCGACGTGCTCCTGGTCGACGACGTGTGGGCGGCTCTTTTTGCCTTGGCCAAAGCCCACCGGGCCGCGTACCGAGGCCCGGTAGTGGCCGTCACCGGCTCCAACGGAAAAACCAGCGTCAAAGAACTTCTGGCCCACCTTCTGGGCGACCCGACGGTCGCCCGCAGCCCCCGCAGCTACAATTCCAAGTTAGGAGTCCCCCTCTCGGTGCTGCACTTTGCGCTGGACGCCTCGATGTGGATTGTCGAGGTCGGCATCTCAGAGGCGGGGGACATGGCGCGCTTCACGCCCTGGCTGAAACCCACCCACGGAATCTTCACGGGCCTCGGCGACGCCCACGACGCCGGCTTCCCCAGCCGCGAAGCCAAGCTCGCCGAAAAAATGTCGCTGTTTGCCGGAGTTGCCTCGGTGCTGGTCCCCGACCGCGGGACGTGCACGGGTGAGGGGCTTCCCGGAGTCGAGGGGCTATCCGGAGCCGCGGGGGTTCCCGGGGTCGAGGTGCTTCCCGGAGCCGCGTGGCGCCCGGCGGGCTCAGTGCTGCGCACCGAAGGCGGATTTTGGGTCGGGCCCGACGGACAGAACTTCGCGGTTCCGACCGAGTCGGAGGCCGAGCGGTCCAACGCGCAGCTCGCGCTGGCCGCCTGCTACGAGCTGGGCCGAATTCCGCACGACTTTGACCAGCGGCCGCGCGGACCGCTGCGCGTGGAACGGCGCGCCGCCCGCTGGGGCGGCGGCGCGTTGCTCGTCGACCGCTACGCGCTCGACGAGGCCTCGGCCTTCGAGGCCTTGGAACTGCTGGCGCAGGAGGCGGCTACGCCCAAGACGGCCTTGATCTTTACCGCCAATCCGGAGCGGTGGACCGAGCCGGTGGCTCGCTGGTCCGCCCAAATGCCCGGCCTGAAGATTGCGGTTTGCGCTCCCCACGACCCCGCGCCCGAGTGGGGTACCGAAGGCGCCGTGCTGCTCAAAGGACACGGCGTGGAGCCCGCCCTGGAGGAACGACTTGCCCGTCAGCACGACAGCATGGTCGAGCTCGACGTCGACGCCCTGGCCGCCAATTTGCGGCACTACCGGTCGCTGTTGCCGCAGGGTACGCGCATCATGGCCATGCTCAAGGCCAACGCCTACGGGCTGGGAGCGGTTCCGGTGGCCCGAGCGCTCGAGCGTCACCGACTCGACTACCTGGGCGTGGCCTACCCCGAGGAAGGTCGGGAGCTTCGTGAGGCCGGGGTGCGCACGCCCATCATGGTGCTGAATCCGGGTGATCCTTCGTTTGAGTTGATGCTCCGCTACCGGCTGGAGCCCGAGATTTTTAGCTGGGAACGCCTGCGAGCATTTGCCGAAGCCTTTGCGCGGCACCCCGAGTCCCTTGGCGAGGTGCTCGTGCACCTCAAGGTCGACACGGGAATGCACCGGCTGGGGTTTGCTCCTCACGAAGGCCGCGCAGTGGCGGAGGCCTTGCGGGCGATTCCGGGGGTGCGGGTGGCGTCGGTGCTGAGCCATTTTGCGGCGGCCGAGGTGCCCGAACAGGATTCGTTGAGCCGCCAGCAGTGGGCGCAATTCAGCCACTTTGCCGACCAACTCGAGGCGGGGCTCGGAACGAAAATTTGGCGCCATATGGCCAACACGGCGGCGGTGGCGCGGCATCCTTGGGCGGCGGGCGACATGGTCCGCTTGGGTATTGGGCTGATGGGAGCTTCTCTGGATGCCCGCGACGCACAGGCCCTGCAGCCGGTGGTGCACGTGACCACCACGGTCAGCCAAATTCGCTGCGTTCCTGCGGGCGAAGGCATTTCCTACGGAGCCACCGACGCCGCCGACCGCGAGCGGGTGATTGCGACCCTACCGATTGGATATGCGGACGGCATTCCACGTGCTTTGAGCAACGGAGTGGGCCGGGCGTATGCAAATGGATTCTTTATGCCGATCGTGGGACGAGTCTGCATGGACATGCTGATGGTGGACGCAACCGGAGTTCCCTTGAATGTGGGCGATCGGGTCGAGCTTTTGGGCCGCCACGTGACCCTTGAGTCGGTGGCATTATCTTGCGGAACTATTAGTTATGAGGTACTTACGGGCCTATCTCCCCGTTTACCCCGCTTGGCTGCCCACGGACTTTAGGCTATCTTTCTGCTCGTGGAGCGTCAAATTATCGCCATTTTGATTCGTGCCGCGGCGATGTTAATGCCGTGGTGGGACCTCGGAACCGGAGCCGCCTTGGCCCTGGCAGCCCTCCTGTCGTTGGTTGCTGCGCGCGGGCGATGGAAGGCGCTACCCGTTGATGTAGCCCTGTGGTCGGGGTTTGCCGCCGTCGCGGCGAGTGCGCTTTGGACAGATGCGGCGAGCATTGAAACGCTGCTGCGCTGGTCTCCTTTTCTGTGGGTTCCACTCGCTCTACGTCGCCAGCACCGAGCCTGGCATGAAGGTCTGATTGCGGGGGGAATCCTCTTAACCCTCGTTCTTTTGGGTAACGGGATACGTGCTGCCGCCCTTAGCCAAAGTTGGGACCCCTTGTTTTACCGCGATTTTGCAAAGCTTGCCCACCAGCACAGCTACCTCACGCTTTACCTCGGGCTGTCAGCGGCTGCCTTGGTCACCGACCTTCGGTTTCGGGGGGGCGTGCGGCCGGTTCTTTTAGGCCTATTTGCGTTGGTAGCCGTGCTGGCCGGAAGCCGCATGGGCTTGATTGCCATAGTACTGGGCGGACTTTGGTGGTACTCGGGACGGCGATTTGGGGCAGCCCGCCGGTCGGCGTGGCCTTGGGGCTTGGGTTTCGCGGTATTGCTCCTGGTGGCTGTGGCTGTGGTGCCGTCGGAGCGCAGCTTGGGCAAGCTGACCAAGGCCGATCCACACTGGGCGACGGGCTCAGTCGATACTAGGGTAGTTCAGGCGAAGGTGGCTTGGTCGGTGATCTCGAGCAACCCCTGGCAGGGAGTCGGAGTGGACGCGGTCCAGGCCCACCTCGAGGAACGCTACCGCGAGCTGAACTATCGATTTGGCCTCAAGCGCCACCTCAACGTGCACAACCAATTTTTGCAGCTTTGGGCCGGAATCGGCCTGCTTGGCCTCGGAATTTGGGGGCTGGGGCTGGCCTACTGCGCCCAAAAGTCGTCGTGGAATCGGGGCGCCCAAGCTCTAGCGCTTACTCTGCTCCTCCTCATGGCCACCGAATCCATGCTGGAGCGGGCAATGGGCGTGGTACTCGTGGCGGCGGCGCTGTACCATAGCCTGCCGCGGCGCATTGACGGCACTTGGCGTTAAGAGGTCCACTGAGCGCGGTCCAGCAGCGTGCGGAGCGTTGCGCGCAGCGCCGCGAGGCTCGGGTCTGAGGGTCCGGAATACACCAAGCCCAGCAATTTGGGCTGCTGGGCTCGAAGCCACTCTTGAGGAAGGCTTCCGCGCTCCATGCGCCAAGCTTCGCGCAAAAGCCGCTTAATTCGGTTGCGGACCACCGCCCGCTTGTAGTGTTTTTTGGGCGCCGCGACCAGTACCTGTACGCCCCGATCGAGGGGTTCCGGCGAAGCGGTCCAAATCAAGCGAAGGCCGTCTGCTCCGGTGCTTCGGGAGGCGCGGCTAAAGAGTATTCCGATGGAGGTTCGCGACTTCAGGCGCTCCTCGAGGGGGAAGCGCAGGTCCTGCATTACTTGCTTTTGTTGGCTTCGTCAATGTAGGCTTCGAGGGCCTGCGCCATGGACGCGAACTTCGGCGAAGGCACGGGCACATCCAAAATGAGGTTGTGCTCGCGAGCGGCTTGGTGCGTGGTGCTACCGAAGGCAGCAATGCGGGTGGCATCTTGCACAAAGTCGGGGAAGTTCTTAAACAGGGACTTGATGCCTTCAGGGCTGAAAAACACCAGCATGTCGTACTTGACGTCACTCAAATCGCTCAAATCTGATGCTACGGTCTGGTACATCACGGCGCGGGTCCACTTGATGTTGGCAGACTCCAGGGCAGAGGGCACTTCGGGATTGAGCACGTCCGAGGTGGGCATCAAGAAGTGCTCTCCTCGTTGCTTTTTGAGCGTCGGTACCAAATCGTTGATGTTGGATTTCGCCGGGTAAATTTTGCGCTTACGGTAGGGAACGAACTTCTGCAGGTAGAAAGCTACGGCTTCGGACGTACAGAAGTACTTCCATTCGGGATTGATGGCGACGCGCATCTCTTCGCACATGCGAAAGAAGTGGTCAATTGCGTTGCGGCTCGTGAAAATAAAGGCCTTGAACTCTGCGAGGGCAATTTTGTCTTTGCGGAATTCCGCCGCCGAAACGCCCTTAACTTGAATAAACGGGCGAAAGTCAATTTTGAGCTTGTGCTTTTCAGCCAGAAGCAGGTAGGGGTTATTGCCCGCCTGTGACTCCGGCTGGGAGACCAAAATGCTCTTTACTTTACGTTTGCGCTCAGCCAATGATAGATCCATAACCAGGGAATCGCTTCCAGGGCGCAAAGGTACGCAATTCTAAAGTATAACGGCCCGGGTCCTGAGGTTATATAAATGTAAGCTGCGCGAAATAAGGAGGTTAAATAAAGACTGGCAAATACAATGGCGAGGAGACCCAAGCTGAAATTGGGGTGGGGTTCCTGCCCCGCAGCGCGCCACCAAGCAAAAGGGACTGCCAAAACCAGGAGCAGCGGCACCAGAACCATACGAAACTGGTGGTAGGCCTGGTGAGTACGTACCGCGTTCCAAATAAAGCCCGAGATGCTGTGTACGATCCAAGGGGCGAGCAGTACGATACCCGATTTTAGGGGATGGAGGCCTGCGCTCACGTACAAAAGTCCAACCGCCAAGCCCATGGACAATAAGGTGATGGCGTTACCCCAAGCGACCGGCCAGCCTTCAACCCAAAGCTGAAGGCCCCAGCGCACGACGCGACGCCGGCCTTGGGCGTTGGGCACCCACAGGGCCGCGACGACCCATAAGCCGGCTACGCCTAGGGCGTACCACCACCAAGAAACCGGATTGAATGCTTCGCCGTACATGCCGCGAAGGTAGCCGATGGCGCAAAAAAAAAGCCCAGGCGGATGCCCGGGCCAGGTAATTGAATTGAGGGGAAAAGCCTACTTGGCGAGAACGGTAACGTTATTGCCAGAAACTTCCACAACCCCCCCATTGATGTCCACAAACTCGCTTCCGCTGGCCGTATCAATTTTGATGCGGCCCGAGGTCAAAGCAGCCATTATGGGAGCGTGATTGCTAAGAATTTGAAACAAGCCCTCTGCGCCCGGAAGCTGCACAGCCGTAGCGGTTCCCGAGTAGAGGTTGCGCTCGGGGGTAATGATGTCGACGTGAAGGGACATGCGCTGGGCGAATTAGGCTTCGGCAAGCATTTTTTCGCCGGCGGCAATAGCCTCTTCTATTGAACCCTTGAGGTTGAATGCCGCTTCGGGATACTTGTCGAGCTCGCCGTCCATAATCATCGTAAAGCCTTTGATGGTTTCCTTAATGTCTACAAACACTCCCGGGATACCGGTGAACTGTTCAGCTACGTGGAAGGGCTGAGAGAGAAAGCGCTGAACGCGACGGGCACGGTGGACCACCATTTTGTCGTCTTCCGAAAGTTCTTCCATACCCAAGATGGCGATGATGTCTTGCAGCTCCTTATAGCGCTGAAGGAGCTCCTTAACCCGCTGGGCGCATGCGTAGTGCTCGGTACCCACAACCTCAGGCGTCAAAATGCGCGAGGTTGAGTCCAGCGGATCTACGGCCGGGTAGATGCCCAATTCGGCAATTTTGCGCGAAAGTACCGTGGTCGCGTCCAAGTGGGCGAACGTCGTAGCCGGCGCGGGGTCGGTCAAGTCGTCTGCAGGTACGTATACCGCTTGAACTGAGGTGATCGAACCTGATTTGGTCGAGGTAATGCGCTCTTGCATGGTTCCCATTTCGGTAGCAAGCGTTGGCTGGTAGCCTACCGCTGAAGGCATACGGCCGAGAAGGGCCGATACCTCAGAACCTGCTTGGGTGAAGCGGAAGATGTTGTCGACAAAGAAGAGGATGTCCTTTCCTTGGCCGCTTCCTTCGCCGTCGCGGTAGTACTCGGCAAGAGTCAAACCTGAAAGGGCTACACGGGCACGTGCGCCTGGAGGCTCGTTCATCTGGCCAAATACGAAGGTTGCCTTAGATTCTTTGAGCTCCTCCATATTCACCTTGCTGAGGTCCCAAGATCCGCTCTCCATAGAGTGGATGAAGTCCTCACCATAGCGGATGATACCGGCCTCGATCATTTCCCGAAGAAGGTCGTTTCCTTCACGGGTGCGCTCACCTACTCCGGCAAATACTGACAGTCCTCCGTGGCCCTTGGCGATGTTGTTAATGAGCTCTTGGATCAAAACGGTTTTACCAACACCGGCACCACCGAATAAGCCAATTTTTCCACCCTTGGCGTAGGGCTCAATGAGGTCAATGACTTTAATGCCCGTCAACAGAATTTCGGTTGCGGTAGAAAGGTCTTCAAATTTTGGAGCCGCACGGTGAATCGACAGTCCGCCGTTCGCCATGTCCATTGCACCAAGTCCGTCGATGTCGGCGCCGACTACGTTGAACACGCGTCCGCGAATTTGTTCGCCCGTGGGCATGGCGATAGGCTGGCCCAGCGCAACCACCTCTTGGCCGCGGGTAAAGCCGTCGGTCGAGTCCATTGAAACCGCGCGCACGGTATCTTCACCAATGTGCTGCTGGGTTTCAAGGATCACTTTCTGTCCGTTGGGACGCGTTACCATCAACGCGTCGTAGATTTTGGGAAGGGCCTTAGCGTCTTCGAAGTTGACGTCTACTACCGGGCCAATGACCTGGGCAATTTTACCTTTTGCGTTCGCCATGGTTATGCGGAATGGAGTAATTCTAATTTCGGGTGCAAAGGTACGACCTAAGCGCCTAGCTTACCTAGGGTACGGAAGCAATAAAAGTGAAAAAGCGCCGTAAGTGGCCAAATAAGAATATTGAGCCCCACAAGTGCCCCACTGACCAACGACAATAGCGTCCACAGGAGTACTGACGGCAAGAGGGTTGTGAATTGGGACGCGCCCGTTTGGACCGACCAAATCAAGGACGGAAGCACCCCCAAATTGCGGTACACCAGGGCCATGGGAGCGAGCCAAAACAGAGTCGCACTTGCCAAGGTAAATAGAGCCAGAGCGGCCAATCCAAAGGCCGAACGGCGCCAGTCAATCTCGTCGCGAAGGGCTGCCACGAGTCCCTCAGGGTTATCGGCGTAGCGCTCGACCACACCTTGAAGTTGGTCGCCATACAGGGCCGACAGGGAGGCCCCCATCACGAGGGACAGGCCCAAGACGAGCAAGATCATCATGCTGCCAAGGGCCAGCATGCGCGGCCAGGCTGAAAGCGCCAGTCGAAGAGCTTGGGTAAAACGAAGATCCGGCTCGGCCTCGGCCAAGGTGCCCAGTCCTACGTACAGCATAGGCAAGAGCACCAAGCTTGAGACCATGGCCAGCAAGGGCGAGAGCATGCCCAGCATGTTCAAGGCCAAGGCAATCGCGCCGGTGGCTGCAAACGGATAGGGATGGCGCCGAAAGGAGGCTGCAGCGAGGCCAAAGGCGTGGAGCATCATAGCGCGAAGTTCGGAAATATCTTTGCCCCGACCCTCTGACCGTGCATATTTATCGCCAGCTTTCGGATTTTGTACCCCAAGGACCCACCGTGGTGACATTGGGCACCTTTGACGGGGTGCACCGCGGCCATCAGGCCTTGGTGAACCGTGCGGTAGCGGCAGCCCGGGAATTCGGGGGTACGGTGGTTCTACTGACGCTAGAGCCGCATCCGCGCAAGCTGATTCATCCCGAATTTGTGCTTGCGCGCCTCACCTTGCCCGAGGAGCGCGCGGAATTGCTCGAGGCGGCGGGACTCGACGCCCTTGTGGAGCACCCGTTCACGGCCGAGTTTGCGCAGACCTCGTCGTTGGAGTTTGTGCGCCGCGACTTAGTGGGCCACCTCGGAATGAAGCACTTAATTGTCGGCCACGACCACCGATTCGGACGCAACCGCGAGGGCGATTATGCACAGCTCCACGAGTTTGCCCAGGTTTTTGACTTTAGCCTCGAGCAAGTGGGCGCGGTGACTTCGGGCGAAGTGGCCCTTTCGTCGACCAAAATTCGCGCTGCCGTGGCCGAGGGTCGGGTACGCGAAGCGGCCGAGGGCTTGGGTCGGCCCCATTTTGTGCGCGGCGAAGTGGTAGCGGGGCGCGGAATCGGCCGGGGACTGGGCTACCGCACCGCCAACGTCGGCGTAATTCATCCCGACAAGGCCATGCCGCGGTTCGGAGTGTATGCCGTGGAGCTCGATTTCCTCGATGCGGAAGGTCCGCGCGTACTGGCGGGGGTAGCGAATTACGGCGTACGTCCAAGCTTTGGAACGGATTCGGAGCCCGTCCTCGAGGTGCACTTGCTGGACGTCGAAGCCCAGGGATACGGACGCCCGGTTGAGGTACGGTTTATGGACTTTATTCGTGCGGAGCAAACGTTTGAAACGCCGGAAGCGCTTAAGGCGCAGATTGGACGGGATGTGGTGCAGGCGCGGGAGATGCTTGCGTCACGTTGCTAGCAACTAGGTACTAGTTACGGGTGTTACCGCCGTTTTTTCTTGGTCGACGTCGTGTTGGGGCCTTTGCGGTGGCCTTTGCCGCCGCCTTTGCCCGAGGGTTTGCCAGAATTACCGGAGCGTCCGCCAAACCCGGTGCTGCCGGACGAGCTTCCTCCGGAGCGGCGCGGGCTTCCCCAGCGGCTGCCGGCCTCGGCGGGTCGGGTTTCGTCGAACTGTCCGCGTGCAGGGGCCGAGGATCGGCCCGAGGGCCGTTCGCTGAGGCGGCCACCAGAGGTTCCGCCCGAATCGCGCGAAGACGCCACGCCAAAGTCGATGGTTTTGCGCACCACGTCGACCTCCTTGACCACGATGCGCAGCGGGT
>Ga0129336_10000317_pt1 | contig 27676 bp, 19 predicted proteins | sample CPB6_02_DNA_FD_96878 | JGI IMG/M metagenome (GOLD analysis project Ga0129336, IMG submission 96878) | Freshwater to marine salinity gradient microbial communities from Chesapeake Bay, USA - CPBay_Sum_0.6_0.2_DNA | ecosystem: Environmental > Aquatic > Marine > Coastal | place: USA: Chesapeake... | reverse complement strand
GGCAATCAATTGGCAAAATTCACTGCACAGGTTGCAGAGGAAGAATTGAATAATATCGAAGAATTCATAGAATATGGATTGCAAAGAAGAGCAAACATTGCCATTTACAACAGCTTTACAGATTATCGACAATCCAACATTGGACTCGGTATTGATTGGCAGAATACAGGCGGGGTAACAAAGCTGGTCAATAATAAAATCATTCTTTTTTACGATGGCAACCTGAATCACCTCAGAATCAGCATTCGCCAAGGCATTGCCAAAGTACTGGTGGAAAATCTCTTGTTTGGGGACGATTTGGGTGAATTTGCCGGCAACCAAGCCTTGCTGGATCTGCCCAAATGGTTGACAGATGGATATATCTCCTATGTGGGTGAAGAATGGAGTCCGGCATTGGATGATAAATTAAAATCAGCCTTGTTATCCGGCAAATACAAAACGTTTTATCAGTTTGCATTCAGAGATCCTATATTTTCAGGACATGCATTTTGGAAGTTTATTGCAGACCAATACAAAAAAGAAAGTGTTACCTATTTTCTTTACTTATCCAGAATTTATAAAAGCTTGAACACCGCTAGTCTGAAAGTCACAAAGAAAAGATTCAAAGACCTGCTGAAAGAATTCATGGAGAAGGAATCAGACAAATACCTCTCTGATTTAAAAGGAAGAAGAAATCAGCCACGTGGAAATGTGGTTGCCATTGAAACTGTAAAAGCCAGGCAGGATTTTTATCGTTTTCAGGCAAATCCGATCGCCAGAAACAACACCTATGCCATGGTGGAATATAAAAAGGGTATCTACAAAGTGATTTTTGAAGACTTGTCAGAAAAAAGAAAAATCTTGCTCAAAGCGGGCATTCTCAATTATCAGGATGAATTGAATCCGCACTATCCCCTTCTCGCATGGGATTCCAAAGGCTCACGCTTATCGGTCATTTATAACGAGGAAGGTAAAATAAAATTATTTGTTTATGATGCCGTGAGCAGGTACAAGGCAGTCAAACAAGTTGTTGAAGATTTCCAGATCATACAGGATGCAAAATTCATGCTCGATAACAATACCCTGGTATTGAGTGCTGTCAAAAATGGACAATCAGATATTTTCGTGTATAAAATTGCTGAGCAAACTGTTGAACAGATCACGAATGATGTATACGATGACTTGGATGCTTCTTTTGTAGCATTCCCCAATAAAACCGGAATCATCTTCTCATCCAACCGTCCAACGGCAAAAGCAGTGAGAGCAGATACAGCAATTGCATCCAGAAACAGCTTCAATGTTTTTTTAGTTGACAACTGGACGAAAAGCGAATTCCGTCAAATTACCCAACTAACCAATCAGAAATACGGGCAAGCCAGATTTCCCCTCCAATACAATGTCAATCATTTTACATTTGTAAGCGATGCAAATGGAATTGGCAACAGGTATGCCGGCTTTTTCTCCACAAAAAAAGAAGGCTTAGACACCATCTACAAAGTGGGTGATGAATATTTAAGGAACCCTCCTTCCAAAGAACTTGATTCAACACTGAGAGCATTCAAAAAATCTGTACCAGATTCAATCGGATATATATCCATTTCCAACGACAGCACCTACGTATTTCCGCTGACAAATTACGAAAGCAGTCTTCAGGAAAGCAGAGGAGCAGGCGACAATAACCTTGTAAGCGAAGTAAGGCAGGAAGGGGATATGAAATTCTTGTACAAGCTTAAAGTGAACGATGCCGTTTTGCTGAGAAGAAATATAAATGCACGTCCAACAGTTTACATCAAAAAACTAATGGATGATGAGCGGAAACTGCAAAATATCATCCTGCAACAAAAAACTATTCAAGAAAAAAAGAGTGAGGACAATAGAAAAGTATCCCTTTTTCAAACCGAGTTTGCAGAAGAAAACCAGAGCAGTGCAGTTAAACCAATAGATGATGAAGCGATCGCTTCTGCCCGTGTGGATTATCTCAAAAATGCAAAACAATTTGACTATAAGTTGAAATTTGGGTCTGACTATTTGGTTTCCGGTTTCAATAATTCTGTATTGGTAAACCGCTTCCAGCCATTTGCCGGTGGTGCAGGGCCTATTTATCTTTCAAATGCCAACAATTTGAACGGCATATTGAGAATGGGCATTTCAGATCTCATGGAGGACAAAAAATTTATTGGTGGATTCAGACTTGCAACCAATTTGAAAGACAACGATTACTTGGCATCTTATCAAAACCTGAAAAGAAGATACGACTGGGGGCTCACCTACTACAGGAGTAATCAACAATATTTTCCAATTTATCCTGCTACAGACATCAAGTCTCAACTGGACAACAAGTTGTCTTCGAATCTTTATCAACTGAATGTCAGTTATCCATTGAATGAGGTCAAAAGCATCAGGGCCATGCTAGGCTATCGAACCGATCGGGTCACCATTCTTTCTGATGGCAATTACTATCCTTCCCTGACAATGTCAGATACCGTGTTGAAGTATGCACTGGTCAAGTTGGAATATGTTCATGACAACACGTTGAACCCTACCCTGAATATATGGAACGGCCTCCGTTACAAGATTTATGGTGATGTCAATACGCGCATGGTGAGTGCCGACAAAACAGGAAAATACATGATCAATCTTGGAACAGACCTGCGTTATTACTACCCTATTTACCGAAATTTTATCTGGGCATTCAGGGCTGCAGCCGATTTTTCGTGGGGCACACAGAAATTGATTTATTATTTAGGGGGCGTAGAAGGCTGGTTGAATCCCAAGTTTAATCAGAATATCCGTCCTGATCCAGACTTGGATTATGCATTTCAGACACTCGCTTTGAATCTCAGAGGGCACAGACAAAATATTGCCAACGGAAACAACAACATCGTATTCAACTCCGAATTCAGGTTCCCTATTTTCACCACCCTCTTGAACCGTCCCATCAACAATGCATTTCTCAGGAATCTACAACTCTTGCAATTTGTTGACCTTGGAACTGCATGGAATGGAAAATTTGATAACATCCAACGCCCCATTAATGTATATGGCGACGGCACCAACGTGCAGGTCAACATCAAAACCGGTGGCATCGGTCCTTTTGTAGGAGGCTATGGCTTTGGCGCCAGAAGCACCTTGCTAGGTTACTTTTTGAGGGTTGATGCAGGATGGCCCATGGGCAATTTATTCAGTGGCCGGCCTTATTGGTATTTTGCGTTGGGACTGGATTTCTAGCATTTCCACCAGATTTTTTTGTTGAAAGCATCAGATCAACGGTATAATCTCACCTTGTCCGACAGGAATGAGCATGTAGGTTCGCATGGTGCGGATCAGAAATAATATTTGCAAAGAACTCCCATTTCTAAGATTGTTTTTTGGATTATTTCTCGGAATTCTGATAGAACAATCATGCAGCATACATTTTAATCACATCATAACCATACATGCTGTATGCATCACCATCTTTATACTGATCAAATTGCTGAAAATCGAGTGGATGTGGAAAATCAGCATGCTCTTATCTTTCGTGATTGTTGTTTATGTTATCACATGGGGATCTATCACTTCGAGTTTGTTATCTGATCTAAAGAAAAAAACAACATCAATTGACAATTGCTATCTCTTAAAAATAGAAGAATCAAAAACCGATGCCGGAAAAAATGAAAAATGGATTGCGACTGTTTATACAAGATCCAAGAATAAATGGAATTTCAGGGGGAACACTTATTTATACATCAACAAAAATATTCATGGAAAATCCAGCATTGGCGACTTGCTGCTCAGCAACCAACCTGTATCCATCATAAAAAAAATCCACAACCCGGGTGAATTTGATTTTCATTCTTACAGTAAAATCAATGGCACCTTTTATACAATTTACTTTAACGACAGAAAAGATTATATCAATATTGGAAACAGTTTAACGAAAGCCAGTAAAATCATACTGCACAGCAGAGAGTTCATATTATCAACATTGAAAACATATATACATGATAAGCAGGTACTGGGTATTGCAGAGGCCATGCTGATTGGTTACAAAAATGACATTGATCCTGAATTGAATAAAACATATACAAATGCCGGTGTCAGTCATGTGATTGCCATATCCGGAATGCACTTAGGACTGATTTACATGCTCATCAACCAGGTATTTCAGTGGATTTTCAGGAAAAAACATCTGAAGCTTATTGCATTGTTGATAACCCTTCCCGCATTGTGGTTTTTTGCTTTTCTCAGCGGTGCAAGTGCGTCAGTCATGAGAAGCGTGATCATGTTCAGCTTCATAATCATAGGCAACCACCTATCCAAATCAAGTGAAGCGCTCAATGCCCTGTTCGGAGCAGGCTTTCTGATGATGGCCGTTGATCCGGAAACCATATATGATATGGGATTTCAACTCAGCTTTACAGCAGTATTGTCCATTTTACTGTTCTATCATCGCATCAGAAAACTGATGTATACCAAGAATCTGCTCCTTCAAAAAGGATGGTCATTTGTTGCACTTTCCATTTCAGCTCAGCTCCTTACAACGCCCCTGCTGATTTACCATTTTCAACACTATCCAACCTACTCCATTTTAAACAATCTCGTCATTGTACCAGTTTCCAGCATTGCACTGATTGCAGAAATCATGGTATGTATAAACCCAATCGATCTATTGAATTCAGCAATAATATCGAAAGGAATTACAACATGTATCATTGGAATGAGCTCTTTTGCATCCATCATGAATACGTTGCCCTTCGCATCCATTTCCTTCCCTGTGATGTCTTTACAGACAATTGCAATCAAGATACTTCTTCTGTATTGCTTGTTTTGCTACTTTATCAAAAAGAGCAAACAGCTGATGCTGCTCATATGCCTGCTTGTTCTTCTCGATTTTATATTTACATGGAAGGAGCAAATGAAAATCGATTCGCTGCAACGAATGATTGTATTGAACATGAAAGATGCTGGAGCAATCATTCATCAACATGGCAGGCATGCTGATATTTATATCTACGGAAACTGGAAGGAAAACAAAATGTTCAATGCGAAAAGAATAAAAAATATTGCCAAGCACTGTTTAGCCCAGGATATACAGTACAAGCAATTGGATCGCCATCCCTTGATCCTACAAACAAATAAATCCGGCAAAGCAGTATTGTTGATGGGAGATGATTTGTATGGTGCAGAAGCAGGGCAGCTGCTAAAGAGGAAACCTGAATGGATTGTTGATGGAAGCACCAAACTGTGGAAAATTAGAAGATGGAAGAAAGAGGCACAAAACTTACATTTGCGTCTGCTACACACGGCAGAAGCGGGTCCCATTTACCTTGATTGCAAGGACTACCACAGCTTCTTCCGAAAAAAATGATTTTCATGCAAAAGAAAATACGTTCTGCACTGATTTCAGTCTTTTACAAAGATGGTCTGGAGCCGCTTGTCAGGCTGCTGCACGAGCAAGGAGTCGTCATATACTCAACAGGAGGCACGCAGCAATTCATTGAAAAATTAGGATTGGAATGCATCCCTGTAGAATCCGTAACTGCCTACCCCTCGATTCTGGGCGGAAGGGTAAAAACATTGCATCCAAAAATATTTGGTGGCATACTGGGCAGAAGAGCTGTCCAACAGGATATCCAGGAAATGAAAGAATTTGAAATTCCTGAAATTGACATGGTAGTTGTTGACCTGTATCCATTTGAAGAAACCCTGGCACAGACGAATGAAGAAAAATCCATCATCGAAAAAATTGACATTGGTGGCCCCTCGATGATCAGAGCAGCAGCTAAAAATTTCAGTGATCTTTTTGTGCTTGCTTCAAAAGCTTCCTACCACAGTGCAATTGAAATGTTGTCTACCCAAGATGGAAATACCACATTGGAACAACGCAAAATATTTGCAGCCAAAGCATTTGAAATTGTAGCCCATTATGATTTTGCCATTTCAAATTATTTCAATGGAAACAATGGAAATGAATTTTTATATGCAGCGGGGAATCCGCAAATCATGCGGTATGGAGAAAATCCACATCAAACCGGCATCTATTTCGGTAATTTATCTGCACTGTTCAATCAATTGAATGGAAAAGAACTTTCCTATAACAACCTGGTCGATGTGGATGCTGCCATGCATTTGATCAATGAATTTGAGGGAGAGTCAGAAGCTACATTTGCCATCATCAAGCATACCAATGTATGTGGCATTGCAACCAGATCCTCCGTTTCTGAAGCCTGGAAGGATGCATTGGCGGGAGATCCGGAAAGTGCGTTTGGTGGAGTGCTCATCAGCAATCATCCCATTGATGCAACAACAGCAAATTTGATCAACGAAATATTTTTTGAGGTACTGATTGCTCCTTCTTATCAGACAGATGCATTGGAGATGCTGAAAAGCAAGAAGAACAGAATTCTCCTCGAGCAAACAAATCCACTTAAAGAGAAAAATCAATTCAAGTCAATTCTAAACGGTGTCCTCACCCAACAACACGATATTGGAAACTTCTCAAATTGGGAAGAAGCAGGCGGAAGACCTTGCACAAATCGCGAAAAAGAAGACCTGATATTTGCAAACAAAGTTTGTAAGCATCTTAAATCAAACGCTATTGCACTTGTAAAAAATAGGCAATTGATTGGAAAGGGATGTGGACAAACTTCAAGAATTGATTCATTGCGACAATCCATTGAAAAAGCAAAGCAATTCAAATTTGATCTGCAGGATGCCGTATTGGCCAGTGATGCATTTTTCCCATTTGATGATTGTGTGAAAATGAGTCATGCAGAAAAAATTGCTGCCTTTATTCAACCAGGTGGTTCTATTCGTGACAAGGATTCCATCGCTTATTGCAAAGAACACCAATTGGCAATGGTAATAACGGGCATGCGCCACTTCAGACACTGATGAATATACAGCACCCACCATCAGAAAGAACCAAGGGGCTTACCGCTGTTGCCATCGTATCCATCCTCTGGGGCACCACCTGGATGGCTTCCAAAGTTGGCATACAATACCTACCTGCATTGCAACTCTCAGGGCTCCGACATGTCATCGGAGGCGGCATGTATGTGATATATTTTGCTGTGTTTAAAAAAATGTTTTTGCGCAAAGAACAGTTTTGGAGAATACTGATAATGGCCATTATCATGTTTGTGCTCAGCAACGGCCTGAGTGTCATGTCGGTTGTCTACATGCCCAGTGGCATTGCATCGGTCATAGGCGCCATTGCGCCAATATGGGTTGTGATCATCAGTTTTCTATTTCAGAAGAATAACAAAATTGTAGCACAAACCATTCTTGGGGTGGTGCTGGGATTTGTTGGAGTGGTCATTTGCTTTTATGATTATTTCAATGAAATCAAGGAAGGGAATTTTGCTTTGGGAATTTTCTATGGACTCATATCAAGCATCACTTGGGCAATTGGAGCATTGCTCACAGCCAAACAGGCCAAAGAGACCGATCCATACTTTTCACTCGGATGGCAAATGCTGCTCAGCGGAATTCTCCTGAATCTCATTTCTTACACAACCGGATCATTTGTAAGCATTGATCATCTCCCAATAGAGGCTTGGCTTTCCGTTGGATATCTGGTGGTCATAGGTTCTGTCATTGCTTTTGGAGCATATGTATTTGCACTCAAGAGACTACCTGCTGCATTGGTGACCGTTCACGCGTATATCAATCCAATTGTTGCCTTGATCATTGGAGCTGTACTACTGGACGAGCAGCTCACAAGGAATATTGCGATCGGAACCATGGCAACCTTGTTGGGAGTTTTTATGGTAAACAACAGTTTCAAAAAATCTACTGATTAGCTTTCTGTTTCTCTCGCCAAAGTTGATTGAATGATTTTTCAGGAAAATCAAGATCAGCACGATGCGCAGTCCAACCCTTGAACAGTTTATTGACCATCCAGTTTTTTATTTTCTTATTGCCGGTATTCATCACCGGACGAAACAGCATTGCTTGCTGCCAAACAGTCCATGCAACTTTTTCCAAAACATCGCCTTTCACCATTTTAACTGCTTCTCTTCTATTTTCCAGAAGGAGTTCATGCAAGTTGATTTTTACAGCACATACCTCGGTACAGTTTCCGCAAAGCGATGAAGCATGGCTGAGATGCTTCCATTCTCCCATTTCTTTCAAATGTGGGGTGATGACGCTGCCAATAGGTCCACTGTATGTTGTTTCATAACTATGTCCGCCGATATTTTTATAAACGGGACATGCATTCAGGCAGGCGCCGCACCTAATGCAATAAAGACTCTCCCTGGATACAGGATCCTGTAAAATGGAAGTGCGTCCGTTGTCAAGCAGGATTACATACATATCATCTGGACCGTTTTCTTCATTTGGTTGACGCGGCCCATTGATAATGGAATTGTACACCGTGATCTGTTGACCTGTACCAAAGGTGGAAAGCAATGGCCAGAACAGTGCAAGGTCTTGCAAACTTGGAATTACCTTTTCAATTCCAGCTACTACGATATGTGTTTTGGGCCAAGAAGCACTCAACCGTGCATTTCCTTCGTTTTCTGTTATGGCTATGCTGCCTGTTTCAGAGATGATAAAATTTGCCCCGGTTACACCAACTTCAGCCTCTGCATATTTTTTTCTGAGTTTTTCTCTTGCCACGAGCGTCAGCTGCTCAGGCGTCAGATCCATGGGCGTATTCAAATGCTCATGAAACACCCTTGCAACATCTTCCTTGCTCTTGTGCATCGCAGGCGTTACAATATGATAGGGCGGTTCTCCGTCAAGCTGCTGAATGTATTCACCTAAATCGGTCTCAATGCTTTCAATCTGATTTTTTTCCAGAAAATCATTGAGATGGATCTCTTCCGTAACCATGCTCTTGCTCTTCACCAGCGTTTTGCAATTTTTTTCCTTGCATATTTTTAAAATGGCTTCACAGGCTTGCTCAACATTTTCAGCCCAAATTACTTTTCCTCCACTTTTTAGAAAGTTGAATTCAAATTTTTCCAACTGCCGGTCAAGTGATTCAAGTGATTTCCATTTCAGGTTTTTTGCTTTCTCACGTGCAAAATCTAGATCAGCAAATTGCTTTTTTCCAATCGGAACAACTGCATTGTACTTGCCAATATTGTAATTGATTTTATTGCGATGGCTGATATCTGCAGCTTTTGTAAAACTTTTTTCTTTGAACGAACTGATACGTGTAGACATTCGTTGTTTATTTTTTAGATTGCTTTACGTTGTAATACTCTTTTGCTATTTGTGTAAGTGCTTTATAAAACGACTCGCCATAAGCCCTCAACAGCGCATCTTTTAAAAAAACATAGACTGGTACTTGGAGCTCTTTCCCCAGTTTGCATGCGGGCGAGCACATGTCCTTTCGTGGTTCATAATTCAGCATTTCATGACCAGTATACTTGCTCTTTGTTTTTTTAATGGGATAAAGATGACAAGAGATGGGCTTTTTCCATTTAATATCTCCCCGATTGTATGCTTCTTCAAAAACACATTTGATGATTCCCTTGTGATCTTTGAAACCATAAGCACAGATCTTATCATTCACAGTAGGTGTTACCCAACCAAATTCTCTGTCATATCTGTATAGTCCATTTTTTTCAACCTCGTTCACCCCTTCAGCAGTCATGGTCGACTTTACTTTTTCATATGCTTCTTTTACTTCATCCAACTCTTTATCAGAAAGGGGTGCTCCCGCATCACCATCTTCACAACAGCCTCCTTTGCACTTGCTCAGGTTGCAAACAAATTCGGCTTCGACGATTTCATCGCTCATCAAAATATTGTCGATAACAATCAAGGGATCTTTTTTGCAAAAATAGTGTTTATCAGGGGGGATCCTCAAAAATGTTCAACCCTAAAGGCTCATCATTTCTTTGAAACGAACAGCTTGCCTTCGGGATACCTCCACTTTTTCCCCACCCTTGATTTCAAGCAACAATCCCCCATTGAAGAATGGTTCAACAGATGCTATCATTTTGAGATTGACAATATGCTTTCTGTTTGCCCGAAAAAATATTTTGGGGTCCAGGCGCTCTTCGAGAGAATTCAGTGATTTTAGGATCAGGGGTCTATTGTTTCCAAAAAACACCCTTGCGTAGTTGCCTACCGATTCGAAGAGTCTGATATCAGCAAGTGTAACAAACCAGCATTTTTCTCCGTCTTTGACAAAAACCTGGTCTGATGAAGACAGGGTAGATCGGGCATCGCGTTTCCACTCATTATCGCTGTTTTCCTTCCATTCAAACGCCTGTAGTTTTTGCATGGTATCCATCAACCTGTTTGGGTCAATCGGCTTCAACAAATAATCCATGGCACTCACCTCAAATGCCTTGATGGCAAATTCGTCGTGTGCGGTAGTGAATATTACGATGGGCAACCTTTCAATTTCCTGCAACATTTCAAATCCATTTTTCTCAGGCATCTGTATATCCAGAAAAATAACCTGCGGATCCAATTGGTGTATCAATTCAATGCCTTCATTGGCATTGGCCGCCTCTGCAAGGATTTCTATTTCAGGATGTTCCTGTAACATTTTTTTCAATTCTGCTCGGGCAAGTCTTTCATCATCGATGATCACTGCAGTCTTTTTCATAAAAGTGGTTTAGGTCATTGGGAAGGTAACAGTTGCCTGTACATAAAATTCATCGATCTGTTGGATGCTAAAAGATGCATCCTCTCCAAAAATCAGTTTCAATCTGCTCGCAGTGCTTGGGATGCCGAATCCCTCGTGGTTCTGATCCACATTCAACATACCTGTATTCAACACATGCAGTTTGACATGATTGTCAGTTTTCAATGCTTGTATTGTGATCTCACCTGGTTTCAATGATTTGGCAATTCCATGTTTGATGGCATTTTCCACCAAAGTTTGCAACATCATCGGAGGGAGTTGAAAATTCAATACTTCGGATGAAATATCATAGTTGATTGCAAGCCTGTCTTCAAATCGGATCAACTCCAATGCCAGGTAATCTTTTACAATAGACAATTCTTTTTCCAGGCTGATGGTTTCCTGTGATTCTGATACCATGCTGGATCGGAGAATATTGCTCAAGGCTGTGACCGCCTGACGTGCATGCAAAGGATTTTCATCAATGAGTGCGCGAATACTGTTCAAGGCATTGAAAATAAAATGGGGATTGATATGTGACTTGATCGTCTTCAATTCAAGCGACTTGACAAGTGCTTCCAACTTCAGTTTATCGAGTTGATTTCTGGTACTCTCATCGATGAAATGGTAAATGAAATAAATACAGTTCCAGATGAATAAAAAAATCGTCCAAGAAAAAACATTGGAAATATAGTCCTGGAAAAAACTAAAATTTCTCTCCTGCTTAAACCCTAAATCAAAGACTTCCACAAACAATGTTTCAGTCAACCCAACAGTGAGCGCAAATACCACAGATAGCATCAGAAAATTCAGCAATTGATGATTTATTTTCTTTTGAAGCAGTTGTAGGCGCTTAATCACCACCCTCATGATATGGGTGAAAAGAAGTCCCAAGAAAATTGTGGCAAACAACCGAATAACGAAAATCTGGTCCACCACTCGATAGGATATGGCAAAAAAGACATTTACTGCCAGAAAGAATCCCCAGCCCAGGCCCTGGAAAAGCCAATATTTGGGAAGTTTTTGGATCAGATGGAGCATAGTATAAAATTAATCCAGTTTTTATCGTCTGAAACACCGTTCATAAAAAAGTACGGGGTTCCCCTCTAATCTACGTATAAATACGTGGGGTTTTTCGGTCTCAAAACCAGCTCAGAGAGGGCTTTCACTTCATTTCTCAGGAATTGCTGAAAAAACATAATAGCGGCAAAATAACTGCCGTTAGATGATCAAAGCAACCTGCAATGAACGTTAAAATCTCCAAACTGAACCGCCTTATGATCGCCCTCCTGATGGGTATGATCCTTGGACTGCAAGCCGGAGTATTTGCACAGGGCAGGGTTGTCATCAATGAATTTTCAACTGGATTCAGCTACAAAAACGGTCAAGATTTCATCGAATTGAAAAATGTGGGGATGACAGATGCCAACATTGGGAACTTTACAATTGTAACAGAGAACGAAATCATCCGCATCCCAGGCAATACCATCCTCCCTGCAGGTGGTTTTTATGTTGCCTCTGCAACAAAAATGATTGCTGCTGAGGCAAACAGCATCACCATCAGCCTGAATGACTCAACTGCCAAGCTGGTGGATGGCATCAGCGGTAAAGCGGTTATCCTGAACAATACATCCATTGAATCAATTGTGAACGCAACAGGAAAAGGAAGCTTTTTCGCAAGAAAAACCGATGGAGATTGCTTCTGGCAAATGGACGCAGCACACACTGCAGGTGCAAGCAACGGAAAAAACGGAGCAACTGCCAGCCTTCAAATCAGCAAGTTGGTTGCCATGAATACCAACTGCATCAGCGGAAAAGTAAATTTCACTGTTGAAAACACCAATGCTGCAAGCTTCTTCACCATGAATTACATCATTGGATTTGACGCAAACAACGACGGCAAATTCAACACAAGCGATCGTTTTGAAAAAGGAATGGACAGCAGTGCGCCAGTTGTAGAAATCAACAACCTTTATTCAACCGGTTCTTACAAAGTCATGTTGGAGCCCACCAGCGGTTGCAACCAACAGGTTTTTGATTTCAAAATTGATCCATGCATCACAATGGCCGTTAAATTGAAAAAATTCACTGGAAGCAACAATGGCAAGGTCAACAATTTCAATGTTGAAATCGAAACAGATGCAGACTTGAAAGAGCTCAGACTCGAAGGAAGTTTCAACGGAAACCAATTTGAAAAAGTGAGCAACGTTCCTTTCCAAAACCGTGCAGGTCTTCAGAACATCGCTTTCAACAGCAATCCTACACAACAGAGCTACTTCAGAATCGCCATGACCGATGTAAACAACAAAACAACTTATTCTCCTGTAGTAAGATTGTCGGTTACCGAGCAGCCCATCAGCAAAATGTCTGCTTCACCAAATCCTTTCAATGACGTGATTCAATTGCAACTGCAAGCTGAGAAAAGTGAAAAAGCAGTTGTTCAATTTTATGCTACCAACGGTGCATTGGCCCTCACCCAAACAATTGACCTGATGAGCGGCCACAACAATATCCGTCTCCAAACCAGCCAACTCCAAAAAGGCATGTACATCGTGTCCATCAGAAATGCTTCCAGCCAGCAGGCACAGATCACTCGCCTGATGAAAGGGTAATGCACTGAAACCCACCCCCTTTCTTTGCTTCTAACATAAGGTTATTCTGCTCAATTTTAAATAGCTTTGCATGGACTTATTTGAACAAAAACACCTAACTTTTGTAGATAAAGAAACTGTGCTCTGAAAAGTTGAAAAATGATTGTACCTGGATCCCTGCTGAAACAGATTGACACCCCTGCTGACCTAAAAAAAATCAACAAAGATGATTTGTACAGGGTATGTGACGAACTGCGTCAATACATTATTGATGTGGTAAGCGTCCATGGAGGCCATTTCGCAGCCAGTTTGGGTGTGGTGGAACTTTCCGTTGCTTTGCATTATGTGTACGATACCCCCTACGATCAGCTCGTATGGGACGTTGGGCATCAGGCCTATGGTCATAAAATACTTACCGGACGCAGAGACAATTTTCACACCAATCGAAAATATGGTGGGCTAAGCGGCTTTCCGAAAAGATCAGAAAGCGAGTACGATACCTTCGGCGTAGGACACTCTTCCACTTCCATTTCCGCAGCACTTGGCATGGCCATTGCAGCAAAATACAAGGGAGAAAAAAGAAAATCCATTGCAGTCATAGGCGACGGATCCATGACCGCAGGTATGGCATTTGAGGCGATGAACCATGCTGGAGTAGCTGAGAGTGATGTGCTGATTATCCTGAACGACAATTGCATGAGCATCGATCCAAATGTCGGTGCCCTGAAAGAATACCTGACAGATATCGCCACTTCCCATACTTACAACAAACTGAAAAACGATATCTGGAAGATATTGGGAAAACTCCCCGTTGGAACCAACTTTACCAGAGAAATAGCCAGCAAATTGGAGCACAGCATCAAGGGTTTCATCAACCGAAGAAGCAACATGTTTGAATCAATGAACATCCGATACTTTGGCCCAATAGATGGACACAATATTTCTAAATTGGTTGATACGCTCAACGATTTGAAAGATATCGGAGGACCCAAATTGTTGCATATCATCACCACCAAAGGCAAGGGTTATGCATTGGCAGAAAAAGACCAGACCAAATGGCATGCACCCGGACTCTTTGATAAAGTAACCGGTGAGATATTTAAAAAGACCTACGACACCCCGCAGCCGCCCAAATACCAGGACGTATTTGGAAAAACCATTATTGAATTGGCAAAAAACAATGAAAAAATTTTTGGCATCACCCCTGCCATGCCATCGGGCTCTTCCATGAAATTTATGATGGAAGAAATGCCAGATCGTGCAATTGATGTGGGTATTTGCGAACAACATGCCGTCACAGTCAGTGCGGGCATGGCCACGCAGGGACTCAAAGTATTTTGCAATATTTACTCCTCTTTCATGCAACGTGCTTATGACCAAGTGGTACATGATGTTGCCATCCAAAAACTCCCGGTGGTATTCTGTTTGGATCGTGCAGGACTGGTTGGAGATGACGGACCCACCCATCATGGTGTATATGACATCGCCTACATGAGGTGCATACCAAATATGATTGTCTCAGCGCCCATGAATGAAGCTGAACTGCGCAACCTGATGTATACGGCACAATTGAAATCGACTGATCTGCCTTTTGTGATCAGATACCCCAGAGGGGAAGGCATGATGGCAGACTGGCAGACTGAAATGAAGGAAATTGAAATCGGCAAAGGTAGAAAAATCAGAGATGGGGAAGAAATAGCCATCCTCAGCTTTGGTCACCCTGGAAATTTTGCAGCAGCAGCCATCAGAACATTGAAAAATGACGGCATCCATCCTGGACATTACGATCTAAGATTTGCAAAACCACTTGATGAGAACATACTGCATGAGGTATTCAGCAAATATTCAAAAATCATTACAGTGGAAGACGGTACCGTGGTGGGTGGCATTGGATCTGCCGTATTGGAATTCATGTCAGCGCATCAATACAAGGCTGATGTAAAAATACTCGGCATACCAGACAGAATTGTAGAACATGGTTCACAAAAGGAATTGCACAAAGAATGTCATTATGACGCAGATGCAATTGCCGAAACTGCAAGAGCCATGATGAACGTTCAAGTAAAGATTACGCTGTAACGTTTACAAACTCAGGATCCTGAGGTCTTTCATCATTGTATTCAATAATGAAATTGTTTCTTCCCTCTCCAATGATGATGGCAAGATAATTTTGCTGAACCAATTCAAGCAAAGTCAGGAAAATGAAAATAGCATGAAGCCTGTCCTGACATACATCAAATATCTTTTCAAAGGACATGGTCTTTTCCTCCGCACTTGCTTTCAATACATATTCCCTGCTTTCTTCCATTGTATAATTGTAGCGGTATACAACGTGCTGTGGTTTGTTTTGGCGATCGTGTAAGCGCTGCATCACCTTTTCAAACACTTTCATCAATTTGAAAAGTGATACGGATTGAATCTCTGTTCCTTCTGATGCTTCTTCACCTACTGCGTTCAGGTCCTGCTGCAGATTTCCTCTCTTCACCATGAACATTCGTTGCTGTTCTAATTCTGCTAGCTTGAGAGAAGCTTCTTTGAATTTTTTGTATTCAAGAATTTTATCAATCAACTCCTGGCGCGGATCAATTTCATTGCCATGCTCATCCAATTCTTTTCTTGGCAGAAGCATTTTGGCCTTGATCCTCATCAAGGTGGAAATAAATAAAATGAATTCACTGCTGAGCTCGATATTATCCTCTTCCGATTGCTTGATGAAAACCAAAAAATCATCGATGATATTTTTGATGGGGATGTTGTAAATATCCAGCTCATCCCTTTCTATAAAAAACAACAAGAGGTCAAATGGTCCCTCAAATTGTGGCAATCTGATCTGATAACTCGCAGTATTCACAGTTCAATTTTAAATGAAAACTAAGGCGACAAATATAGTCATTAGCCCCTATTTTACCGATATTTGCATCCGAAATTTACCTACCATGAAGTGGCTCCTTTTTGCAATTCTGTGTTTGATATGGGGAAGTTCTTTTGTTTTGATGAAGGCTGGACTGGAGGCACTCAGTCCATTTCAAGTAGCATCGATCCGCATCATATGTGCAGGAGTTTTTATGTTGCCCTTTGCCAAAAAGGCTTACCGTGAAGTACCCAAAGAGGTGATTCGTCCCATCATCATTTCAGGTTTTCTTGGAACGTTTTTTCCAGCATACCTGTTTTGCATTGCACAAACCAAGATTGACAGTTCGCTTGCAGGAATTCTAAATGCAATTACGCCACTGGCTACCATTGCAATCGGGACTGCCTTTTTCAACATGAAACTTGGGTGGATAAAATGGACCGGAATGGTACTGGGATTTGCAGGGATGCTTGTTTTGCTCTTGAACGGAAACAAAGAAATCAGTTTTCAATACATTGGATATGCGCTTTTTGTTGTTGTTGCTACACTGTGCTATGGACTCAATGTAAATATGGTTTCAAAAAACCTGAAAGACGCAGCGCCTATGCATATTGCTGCCATTGCATTTACTTCACTCATTCTGCCAACACTGATCATTCTTGCATTGACAGGTTATTTTACGGATCCGCGTTTGTTGAATGGCGAATGGACAAGTGGCACCATCTCAGCTGCAATATTGGGCATTGTTGGAACAGGAGTAGCCTCCGTTACGTTCTATGTACTGATGAAAAAGGCCGGACCCGTTTTCGCGTCGATGGTCACCTATGGCATTCCTTTTGTTGCCATTGCTTGGGGCATCAGTACTGGTGAAACCATAACTGCCATGCAAGTCGCAGGGATGATTGTTATTTTAATGGGAGTGAGACTCGCCAATTAAACACTCATGATCTCTTTTTCTTTGGATGCAAGATGCTTGTCGACCAATGAAATAAACTTATTGGTCATTTCCTGAATATCATTTTCGGCATCGGTTGCCTGATCTTCACTGAGTCCTGCTTTTTGGAGTTTCTTGACCTGCTCAATAGCATCTCTTCTTATATTTCTGATGGCCACCTTAGATGTTTCTCCTTCAGACTGAACCCTCTTCACGATTTCTTTTCTTCTTTCCTCTGTCAATGGCGGGAGAAATATACGGATGATGGCACCGTCATTTTGCGGCGTCACACCGATATTGGCTGCTATGATTGATCTCTCAATTGGCTGCAGCATATTTTTTTCCCATGGTTGGATCGTGAGGGTTCTTGCATCCGCAACGGCGATATTTCCCACTTGTGATATGGGCGTAGGAGAGCCGTAGTAATCCACTACCAATCCGTCAAACATCTGTGGATTCGCCCTGCCTGCCCTGACTTTGATGAGTTCGGCTTCCAAATGTGCAATGGCTTTTGTCATTTGATCAGATGCAGTGTTGATTTGTGTTTGGAGTTCGGCTGACATAATGAATTATTTGGATGGCAAAGCTAACAAAAACCTTAGTTTTGCAGCAAAGAATCTACATGGCAAGTTTGCAGGAAACAGCGTCACAAATCAGAAGAGACATCGTACGAATGGTACATGCAGTGCAAAGTGGACACCCGGGAGGCTCTCTAGGCTGCACTGATTTACTAACTGCATTGTATTTCAAAGTGATGGAGCACAACCCTTCATTTAACATGAATGCAAACAATGAGGATGTATTTATATTATCAAATGGACATATTTCGCCTGTATTCTATGCGTGCTTGGCTCGTTCCGGTTATTTTCCATTGCAAGAACTTTCCACATTCAGAAAATTAAATTCCAGGCTACAAGGTCACCCAACAACGCATGAACATTTGCCAGGTGTGAGGATTGCATCAGGGTCATTGGGACAAGGACTCAGTGTTGCACTGGGCGCAGCACTTGCAAAAAAACTCAATCATGACAAGCACGTGGTTTACTCTCTTCACGGCGACGGTGAATTGCAGGAGGGACAAATATGGGAAGCTGTAATGTTTGGAGCACACCACAAAGTAGACAACCTGATAGCAACCATCGATTGGAATGGACAACAAATCGACGGACCAACCGATAAGGTCATGTCCCTGGGAAATATCAAGGAAAAATTTGAATCATTCGGATGGGCAACACTTGACATGCAAGGAAATGATATGGACGATGTTGTAAAAGTTCTTGAACAAGCTAAAAGATTGATTGGAAATGGAAAACCCATAGCCATCATGATGCATACGTTGATGGGCAAGGGAGTCGACTTCATGGAAAATGATCATGGATGGCACGGCATTGCACCCAATGACGAACAACTTGCGAAAGCACTTGCACAACTGCCCGAGACATTGGGCGATTATTGATCAGCGTAACAATATTTTTTGCAAGGAAGCTTTTCTGGACGGCATCCATGATGCAGCCATTCCAATGACAATTACTGTCAACGCAACTGCTATCAAATCTCCCACCCTCCACTCAACCGGATAATAATCTATTAAAAAACTTGCGCCTTCCAAGGGTATCAATTTAAATGTTGTTTGCAGATAACAAATAAACAAGGCAAGGAATACACCTCCAAATGACCCGATGGAAGAAAGGAGGATACCTTCCAATAAAAATATTTGCTGAATAAGCACATTGTTGGCCCCCATTGCCTTGAGCATTTGAATATCTCGCTGTTTTTCAAGTACGAGCATACTCAATGAACCTACCATGTTAAATGCTGCGATGATCAACATGAGCATGAATATTCCATAGATCGCCAACTTCTCCAAACGAATGGTATTGTACAAGGTTCTGTTTTGCTCAAACCTGTCTTCAATCTTATACCGATCGCCCAGTATTTTTTTAACCTGGTCTTTTACTGTAGCAATATTTGCGCCAGGTATTGCCTTGATTTCTAGATAGGTCATTTCATTTTCACGAAAATTCATGAAGGATTTCAGAAATGAAATATTTGTCAGCACATATTTATTATCAAAATCACTTTGGATGGAAAAAACGCCTTTGGGATATGCATTGGAAACACCCAATGCATCCAGGGGTTGGGCAGAGACAGATGCAAGATTTTTTTTAGGCAAGTAAACAGTCAGCGGAAGGAGGGAACGATCGGCCATGACACCCAAAGCCTGTTCAATGCCAATTCCAAGAACGAGCGAGGGGTTTTCTGCATCCCCTGTATAAAATTTTCCTCTCAGCATTTTATCCGGAAGTCCACTTGTTTTTATGTATGCATCATCCACTCCTTTGATCACAACAACTTGCTGGAATGCATCTTGCTGAATCACTGCTTTTTCTTCGATGGTTTGTGAAAAAGCAAAAACCCCCGTAATGTTTTTCACTTGTAAAAGCTGTTCGGGATTCAATTCAATTGTTTTGCCACTTACTGCACTGATGCGTATATCAGGATAAAAAGAGGCATAGAGTGATTTCACCAAGGTCTCAAATCCGTTGAAAGCGCTGAGTATAATGATAAGAGAAGCACTGCCTATAAGCATAGCCAACATGCTCACCCATGAAATGATATTGACTGCCTGGGTTGACTTCTTGGCTTTAAAGTACCTCCATGAAAATTTGAAAAGGATGCTCCCTTTCATGAATTGCGTTCTTCGTTGATTTTTTTAAAGATCTCTTCCATCCTGAATACATGGTCAAGTGTATCGTCTTTATAAAACTTCAATTCAGGCATTCGTCTCAATTGCTGTTTTACCCTTAACCCTAATTCTTTTTTGATCTCCCCTTTGCGGTCCTCGAATTTTTTTAGCAGTGCATCTGGATCATTGACCTTGAAGAGGCTGAGATAAATACGTGCTTCAAGTAAATCAGGTGTCAGTTTCACATGAGAGATGGATACCATCCCTCCATCCATCATATTGTAGCCCAATCTCAAAAAAATATCGTTGATGGCTTCTTGGATGACTCCGGCAACCTGTTTCTGTCTTTTGCTTTCCTCCATACCTTTCACTTTGATGGATGTAAAAATAGTTACTTTTGATGCCAAATCTCCAAAAAGGAGACCTGAAAGGGATGAGAAGTTTGGCAATTATTTTCAATTACATCAAGAAATACCCGAAGTTGGTTTTCGGATATTTTTCGCTGAACCTCTTGTCTGCCTTATTTTCCCTGGTATCGCTTACCATGTTGGCACCGTTTCTGACACTGATCTTCGAACTCGAAAGCAAGGGGGTTTCATTGGGTTCTCGATTTTCTTTCGGTGTACTGAGTGAAAAATTGTACACCCACTTGGGTACGCTGAATGGCAGCACGGAAGGCAAAATCGAAGCGCTTGCCATTTTGTGCATCATAATTATTTCAGCAATCGTACTAAAAAATATTTTTTTGTACGGTGCGCTTTATGTGCTGACCCCCATCCGCAATGGCATCATCAATGACATGCGCAATGACATGTTTGATAAAATTGTTCAATTGCCGATTGGATTTTTCAATGAGCAACGAAAAGGTGACATCATGAGTCGACTCACCAATGATTTGCAAGATGTAGAATTTTCTACCATTAGTTTTTTAGAAACTTTTTTTCGTGAACCCATATTGATTTTTTGCTACCTCTTTGCAATGATTCATTTAAGCCCAGAGCTCTCGCTTTTTTTATTGCTCTTTCTTCCTGTTTCCGGATTGATCATAGGAAGAATAGGAAGATCCCTTAAAAAAGTATCCAGTGGTGTACAAATCAAATTGGGTGACATCCTCAGTACCATAGAAGAGACGCTCGGAGGAATCAGAATTGTAAAAGCCTTCAATGCAGAATTTCAGCAACTCGAAAAATTTAAACAAGAAAACAGGGAGCTGCTGAGCATCAAAAACAGGAGCATCAGAAGAAGAGATCTTGCATCACCTGTTTCTGAAACCTTGGGGATCGTATCTGTTTGCTGCGTACTTTATTACGGAGGCAGATTGGTGTTGAAAACAGAAGTGGGACTATCGGGTCAGGATTTTCTGACTTTCATCGTAATTTTTACACAGGTCATCAACCCGCTGAAATCATTTAGCACCGCATCTTACAATATACAGAAAGGCGCTGCAAGCATTGATAGGATTCAGCAGCTTATTCACGAAGAACAAGCAGTCAAAGAGAAAGCAGATGCACAACCTATTGCCAACTTCAACAAAACAATTGAATTAAGGAATGTCTCGTTTTTTTATACAGACAAACAGATTCTAAAAAATATCAACCTCACCATCCAAAAAGGACAAACCATCGCATTGGTGGGCTCATCAGGTTCAGGTAAATCAACCTTGGCTGATTTGATTCCAAGATTTCATGATTGCACAGAGGGAGAGGTATTGATTGATGGCATTGATATAAAAAATTATAAAATCAAAGACCTCAGAAACCTGATGGGCATTGTAACCCAAGAACCCATTCTTTTCAATGATACCATCAAAGCAAATATTTCATTGGGAAATAAATCAGCTGTTTCTGATCAAATCAAAGAGGCAGCAAACATTGCAAATGCATCATCATTTATAGAAAAAAAAGAAAAGGGATTTGATACAGTGGTGGGTGACAGAGGGTCCAAACTGAGTGGCGGTGAGCGGCAGAGAATCACCATTGCGAGAGCAGTGCTTAAAAATCCTCCCATCCTCATACTGGATGAAGCAACTTCATCGCTTGACACTGAAAGTGAGAAATGGGTGCAGGATGCTATTTACAAGCTGATGAAAGACAGAACCAGCATCATCATTGCTCACCGGTTGTCAACCATCAAACATGCAGATGAAATCATTGTAATGGATGGAGGCAGCATTGTAGAAAGAGGCAGGCATGATGAGCTCATCCAACGCAATGGGATTTACAGCAGACTGGTGTCGCTGCAGCAAATGCAATAAATAAATTGAAAATTACTGGTTGGCGTTGTTGTTGAAACCGCCTCTCGACATTCCCATCTTTGCTTCCATACTCAATGTTGCATGGGGCACAGCTTTCAAACGTGCTTTGTCAATAAGGCGACCAGTTACGCGGCAAATTCCGTAAGTCTTGTTTTCAATGCGCATCAAAGCTTTTTCCAATTTTTCAATGAAATCAATTTGACGGCTTGCCATTTGGCTTAATTGCTCACGTTCCATGCTGAGACTTCCATCTTCCATGGTCATGTATCTGCTGTCAGAATCTTCGCCACTCATGGAATCTTTTCTGGTGATCAACCCATTCAGGTAAGCAAGTTCTTGTTTGGCAGCATTGAGCTTGTGTTGAACAAGTTCACGAAACTCTGCCAAATCAACATCAGAATAACGCTGTGTTGGTCCGGTTTGATCTACTGCCTGCTTTGAATCCAGTACTGATTTTGTGAATTCAGGTTCGTATTTACGTGCTGTCTTGGTAGTAATTTTTGGCATGGGCACTGGCTTCAGATTTTTGACAGCTTCTTTTGCCCTGAGTGCTTTACGGATTTCAGCTTGGGTGGCCACTTTGGTGCTGGTTCCGGCAAATCTTGTTTCTGGTGAAATCAGCGGGACCTTTTTTCCAGACGATTTGGAATTACCTGCAGGCTTGTTGCCCGGTGCAGGCTTTGCTCCTTTCGCAGGAATTGGTTTTGCTCCCTTTACAGGAACCGGTTTCGCTCCTTTGACAGGAACCGTTTTTGTTGCTTTTGCAGGAACAGCTTTGGAAGGTGCTGTCTTTGCAGGCATATTTTTAGGAGCAGGAACGGCTTTTTTAGGAGCTGGTTTTGCTGCTTTTACGGGGACTGCTTTTTTGGCAACTGGCTTTTTAGGGGCTGGCTTTGCTGCTTTTTTTACAGGCGCTGCCTTTTTAGGTGCAGGCTTTACAGCTTTTTTGGGAGCTGGTTTTGCAGCTTTTTTTACAGGCTTTGCCTTTTTTGCGGTTGACTTAGAAGCGGCAACTTTTTTTGCAGGCACTGCTTTTTTTGGAGCAGGCTTTGCTTTTTTTACGGGTTTTGCAGCTTTCTTGGGAGCTGGTTTTTTTGTTGCCATAACAGATTTACTTTTTTATAACGTTGATCTTCAATGTTTTACCTTCAATTTCAGCATCCAATCCTTTTTCCAAGCCAGTCTCCAACACGATTTTTTCAGCTAAAATTTCGGCGCAAATATAGTCATTAAATCTAGTAAAAGAATCATCGAACAGGGGATTGGATTGAACCGTTACCATTATTTTATCTGTCAATTCCAGGTCTATATCCTTGCGGATTTTTTGAATTCTGTTGATCAACTCCCTTGCGTACCCCTCCTGTTCAAGGTCCTTGGTCAACTGAACGTCCAACGCAACGGTGAATGCATTGCGGGATGCCACCATCCATCCCTCTACATCTTCACTTTGGATGTCTACCTCGTCTTTTTGCAGAAGATAGGGTTCTCCCTCCAAATCAATTTCCAAGCTTCCTGATTGCTCCAATCTTCGAATCGAGTCTTGCGACAATGCGGCAATGACATTGGAGGCCGTTTTCATTTTACCACCCAACTTTTTCCCAAGAATCACAAAATTGGGTTTGATTTTTTTCTTGATGAAATCATTGTCTGCCGGCAAATATTCCATCTGCTTGACGTTGACCTCTGCAAGAATCAATTCCTCCACTTTTTGCAATTGCTCCTTCATGCTTGATGCAGCAACAGGAATGAGTATTTTTTGAAGAGGCTGCCTGACCCTGATGTTTACTTTTTTCCTGATGGAGAGCACCAAGGATGAAAATTCCTTTGCCATGTGCATGCGTTCTTCCAATGAAAGATCAATCCAACTTTCATTGGCTTCAGGAAAATCAGAATGATGGACAGAGTTGTGTGGCTCTTTTTGGGTTACTGCATTCAAATTTCTAAAAAGGTAATCTGTAAAAAAGGGAGAGATCGGAGCGGCGAGTTTGACAATGGTTGTCATGCATTGATACAATGTTTGGTATGCACTGATTTTATCTGTTCCATAATCTCCCTTCCAGAAACGCCTTCTCGACAACCTCACATACCAGTTGCTGAGCAACTCATCCACAAATTCATCAATGCGCCTGCCTGCCATGGTTGGTTCATAGTCATCCAAATATTTATTGACCTCCTTGATCAAACTCTGCAAACTGGACAATATCCATCGATCCAACTCAGGACGTTCATGGAAAGGAATATCTGCTTCCTTGTATGTAAATCCATCCACATTTGCATAGAGTGCAAAAAACTGATACGTATTATAGAGGGTTCCAAAGAATTTACGTTGGACTTCCTTGATTCCCTCAATATCAAACTTCAGGTTATCCCAAGGAGATGCATTGGTGATCAAATACCACCTGGTAGCATCTGCACCGAAGGTGTCAATGGTCTGAAACGGATCCACCACATTGCCCAAACGCTTGCTCATTTTGTTTCCGTTTTTGTCCAATACCAATCCATTGGAAACAACAGTCTTGAAAGCGACTTTGTCAAACAACAAAACACCCAACGCATGCAACGTATAAAACCAACCTCTGGTTTGATCGACACCCTCTGCAATGAAATCAGCTGGGAAAGCCTCTCCGCTGTCGATCATAGCTTTGTTCTCAAAAGGATAATGCCACTGTGCATACGGCATTGCTCCACTGTCAAACCATACATCCACCAAGTCTGGAACGCGTTTCATTGGCTTGCCAGACTTGCTCACCAATATGATTTCATCAACAAAAGGTTTGTGCAGATCGGTCAACCCCTCTCTGATGAATGTTGCATTTACATCACCACCAAGTGCATCATGCGCTTTTTGAATTTCCGTTTTTAATTCTTCAATAGACCCTATACAGATTTCTTCTGAAGCATCTCCTGTTCTCCAAATTGGCAAAGGGGTTCCCCAATAGCGGCTTCTGCTCAAATTCCAATCAACCATGTTTTCCAGCCAATTTCCAAACCTGCCCTCGCCGGTTGACTTGGGTTTCCAATTGATGGTTTTATTCAATGCAACCATCTTGTCTTTGACGGCAGTAGTTTTGATAAACCATGCATCCAGGGGATAATATAAAATGGGTTTATCTGTTCTCCAGCAATGCGGATAATTGTGTTCATACTTCTCTACCCTGAATGCCTTCCCCTCTTTTTTCAATTGAACACAGATGTCGACGTTGACATCAACATATTGTTCCTCATTTTTGTAATCCTTTACAAAGCGATGGCTGAAAGGGCCAACACCAGCAAGAAATTTTCCTTCTCGATCAACAAGTGTTAATATGCCTAAATTATTTTTCTTTCCTACTTTGAAATCGTCTGCACCAAATGCAGGTGCAGTATGAACAATACCGGTTCCATCTTCTGTTGTAACGAAATCACCCAGGATTACTTTGAAGGGGTCAGCATGTGGAGTGATTTCATGAATTACACCAAGTGCATTCGCTTCAAATGGCAATAATTGATCATAATAAAGTCCTTCTAATGATGCACCGCTGAACGAATCCACCAACTTCCAGGGTATCAACTTATCACCGGACTTGAAATCCTCGAATGGAATACTTGCAGCTTCTTCCTTAAAATATTTTCCAACCAAGGCACTGGCAAGGATCACATGTTGCTGTTGAAAGGTATAGGGATTCAGCGTTTGAATCATTGCGTATTCTATATTGCCTCCTACCGTAAGACCAAGATTAGAGGGCAATGTCCATGGCGTGGTGGTCCAAGCCATGAAGAATACATCTGCATTTGAATGAATAGCTGCTTTTATTTTTTTACACGCAGGATGACTGGCATTCTTTTGATCAGACAATTTAAACAGTGCAACAGCAGAAATATCTTTTACATCTTTGTAAGTACCAGGCTGATTCAATTCATGTGAACTCAATCCTGTTCCTGCAGCAGGAGAATAAGGCTGGATGCTTACACTCTCATACAACAAGCCTTTTTCATATAATGTTTTTAAGCACCACCAAAGTGTTTCGACATAGTTGTTTTCGAATGTTACATAAGGATGCTTCAGGTCAACCCAATAACCCATTTTGTTGGTAATCTCATCCCACTTATCCTTGTACCTCAACACCGCTTCACGGCATTTCTGGTTGTATTCAGCAACCGAGATTTTTTTTCCAATATCTTCTTTTGTAATTCCAAGTTCTTTTTCAACACCCAACTCTACAGGCAATCCGTGTGTATCCCATCCACCCTTTCTCTTCACCTGAAAACCTTTCATGGTTTTATAGCGACATACCATGTCTTTCAAGGTCCTTGAAATGACATGGTGGATGCCGGGCATTCCATTGGCACTTGGCGGACCCTCATAGAATACAAAGGGCTTTGCGCCATCTCGGTGAAGGATGCTTTGGGCAAATGCATTTTCCCTTTCCCAACTTTCGAGGATTTCTCTCTCGAGGGCAGGTAAATTCAGTTGGTCGAATTCTTTGTACGAGCCTTGTTTCATAGAAGGCAGCAAAGGTAGAGAAACTCCTCCTTACTGAAAACTGGCTGTGCCGTTTGCCTGGTGGGCGAATCGGAAGGTGTAAAAACGCTGGGTTTTCAACTTGATGTCATCCGAAGCACTTGGAGCAGGCGTTGTACCTCCTTTGTAATAATTAATGATTTCGATTTTGGCATAGTTGCCCTTGGCAGTTTTGATCACCAATACCCTGCCTGGAATCGGAGTAATCAAATTGTTGACGGGATCGTATACATACCAACCCTTGTTGCTGCCAGATGGAATGGCAAAGGAACTTGGCGCAATGTCTTTCCTAAAAACCGAGTCGGGAGAAACGGTTTTCAATTCATCGTAGGTGCCTGTGTATATAAAAGCGCCACCTGCACCCGGACCGCTGGTTCCGGCATTGGTCAAAATGGAAGTACCCCTGAAAGCAATATCCCATTTCGTCGAGTTAGAGTCGGAGGAAGGGACAATTGCATTGTTCTCAAGACTGTAAAATGTATATTTTCCAACACCCACCGGCTGGCCATTGGCGAGTCCGACAATGGTATCCGCAACCAAATCTTTCACGAGATTTGATGTCAAGGTACTGTTGGTGCCTGAGGCATTCTCCTCCTTTTCACAAGCAATAAAAAACAAAGAGGACAGTAGTGCAAAAGCAAAAATAATTGACCTGTTCATGTTCACTGGTTTTATGATTAAAAATTAAATTGAAGATCTATGTATCCTACCCTGCCTGGATTACCCGGAAGATTGATCAAGTCTTTGTAGTTAAGCACATTGTCAACCCCTGCCATTAGTTTGATCTGTTGTTTGATCTGTATGCCAGCACTGCAGTTCAACTGTAAATGTCCTTTTGCAAACTCATCCGCACGGTTGATCAATCCATTGCCATCCAGGTCCATCGTTCCCCATCTGCCCCTGTACATTAACCTGGAGGTTGCAAAAAAACCTTTCACATGCTGGTAATAGAACTTTATATTTCCGCTGTGCCTTGACCTGTATGGAAGTCCGCCGTATTCATTCAAACCCATTCTGGAAACTAAATTGTTTGACTGATTTCGCTGAAATACTTTTCCATCCTTGATTGCATCTACCACATCTTTATCAGCTGTATATAAATATTGATACCCTGCTTGGATATTCAGCACATTGATAAACTGTTTTGAGAGATTGATTTCAGCTCCTTGCGTGAGCGCTCTTTTCAAATTGAAATAACTATAAATCTGGCCACCATTTTTTTTGAAGGCAATCACATCCGTCACAATCATATTGGAAAGATCATTTCGGAATAGATTCAGGTTGAATTGAATTTTTTGTGGATG
>Ga0129336_10000315_pt1 | contig 27701 bp, 49 predicted proteins | sample CPB6_02_DNA_FD_96878 | JGI IMG/M metagenome (GOLD analysis project Ga0129336, IMG submission 96878) | Freshwater to marine salinity gradient microbial communities from Chesapeake Bay, USA - CPBay_Sum_0.6_0.2_DNA | ecosystem: Environmental > Aquatic > Marine > Coastal | place: USA: Chesapeake... | reverse complement strand
CTCAACCTGCACCCAAACCTTCTACCCCTCGACGGAGGGCTAAATCATGACCATCCACAACCTTGGTTCCAAGACCACGGTTCTCGGCCTGCTGCGCAACGACGTTGTGACTGCGACTGGGACCGGCTCTGCCATCGACCTGCAAGGCTACGAAGGCGACATCGCTGTGCTGCTGGATGCCGAAGCCGGCGGTGCTGGCGTTACCTACGCCGTGAAGCTGACCGAATCCGACACCTCCGGCGGTAGCTATACCGACGTGAGCGGCGGCGCCTTCACCACCACCACCGCCAACACTGCTTCGCTCCAAAAGATCTACGTCAACGTGACCTCGTTGAAGCGTTACGTCAAGGTCTCTGTGACCGTTGCAGGCGGCACCGGCGCTGGTGCTGTTGCGGTGATCGGCTTGGCTTCTGCCAAATACAGCTGATCATGGCGATCACTGAGGATCTAGATGCGTTCTTGGCGGATTTTGGCGTTAGCTGCACAGCTGGCGCCACTACTGCTAATGGCATCTTGGACATGCCTAGCCAAGTGATCAGCGATGGGATGGTGCTCACCACCGACTACACACTGACCACTAGATCCTCAACCTTTGGCAGTCTCGTTCGCGGCGACTCGATCACCGTGGACGGGACTGCTTATACCGTCAGAGAGACGATGCTGATTTCTGATGGGAAGTTCGTGCAAATCGCACTACAGAAGACATGAGCGGTCCGTTCAAGGTCAACACCCGCAGTCAGTGGACAGCGCAGAACCCTATCTTGATGGCGGGTGAGCCTGGCCTTGAAAGCGAGACCGAAAACCTGAAGATCGGAGATGGCCGCACGGCTTGGAATACGTTGCCGTATTTCAGCGCTCCTGGGTACTGGGGATCCTTCTGGGACACAACATCGCAGACGGCTACAGCCAACACGCCAACTGCGATCCTGCTGCGCAAGAACGACCTAGACAACCGTGGCGTGAAGGTGATCTCGGATAGCCGGATCATGGTTGACCATCCGGGGATCTATAGCTTCACCTTCTCGATCCAGTTCAGCAATGCAGACGAGCAGATCCAGGACGTGAACGTATGGCTGCGCAAGAACGACAGTGGCGCCAGCGGTGATGTGCCAGATAGCGACAGCAAGTTCAGCATCATTGCCAAGCATGGTGGCATCAACGGCAATGTGATCGGCACCGTGAACTTTGTCTTGAAGCTCACCACAGACGACTACATCGAACTGATCTGGGCAACGAGTGACGTTGATGCTTACATCCACGCAGAGGCCGCGGCCATCAGTCCATTCGCGCATCCGGGGATTCCGGGCATCATTTGCACAGTGGTGCAGGTGGCATCGGCATGACAACCAAGCGCGAGACAATCTTGGCGGCTGTGCGTACAGCGCTGACAGGCACCACCGGGGTTGGCACTCGGATTTACCGCAGCCGGGTTGAACCACTGGCTAGGGGCGAAAGTCCGGCGATCATCGTTGAGCCTGTCACGGATACCGTCGAGCAAAACACCAGCTTGCCGACCCTGGACTGGAGCCTTACGGTGCGGGTTGCTGTGATCGTTCGTGGCAACATCCCGGACCAGGTGGCTGATCCGATTGTGCAGGACATGCACAGCAAGCTGATGGCGGATCTGACGCTCGGCGGTTACGCGATTGACATTCAGCCGCAGAGTGTAAATTTTGATTTGTCAGAAGCTGATCAACCCAGCGGCGTGATTGCCTGCGATTACCTAATCAGGTATCGCACAAGCGTCGCGAATCTGGCTAGTTAGACTGTTGCTAAAAGGGCCTGACCAATGCCGCTCCTAAGCCGTAAGCGCCTGATCCTCACGAAGATCGAGGGGACATATGGCACTGACTCCAGCCCGGCCGGCACGGACGCACTATTGGTGCGCAATCTGGAGGTGACTCCGATCGAGGCTGAGACGATCAGCCGTGATCTGATCAGGCCCTATCTTGGCAACAGCGCTCAGATCCTGAGCCAAACGCGCGTCGGCATTACCTTCGAGGTGGAGCTGGCAGGCTCCGGTACTGCGGGCACGGCATCGAAGATGGACTCGCTGCTGCGCGCTTGCGGTTTTGCGGCAACGACCACCGGCAGCGCAGTAACCGGCACCGCTCAAGCCGGCGCTGCTGGCAGCATCACCCTGGCTGCTGGCGCTAGCAGCACAAATGACTACTACAACGGCATGGTAATCAGCCTGACCGGCGGCACCGGCAGTGGCAGCAAGGGCATCATTACCGACTATGTGGGCAGCACGAAAGTTGCCACGGTGCAGAAGTCGACGGCAGCTTTCACGCCTGATAACACCAGCACTTACAGCATTGGCGCCAACGTCGGCTACAAGCCTGTAAGCAGCAGCTTTGAAAGCGCCACTATTTACTTCAACAATGATGGCGTGCTGCACAAGGCGACCGGCTGTCGCGGTACGTTCAACCTGAACTGCGAGGTTGGCCAGCTGCCCGTGGTGAACTTCACCATGACCGGCATCTATAACGCGCCAACCGACACCGCTGCTCCTGCCATCACTTACAGCGATCAGGCGACGCCTTTGATCTTCAAGGCAGACAACACCGTGGCCGTGAACGTGCTCGGCTACACCAGTGCTTGCCTGCAGTCGGTCAGCTTGGACATCGCAAACGAGATCATCTATCGCGAGCTGGTTGGCTGCACCAAGCAGGTCCTCATTACAAACCGCGCTCCGGCTGGCGAGGTGATGATCGAAGCGCCGACCATCGCGGCCAAGGACTATTTCACTATGGCCAACGATGACACCACCGGATTGTTGTGCTTCCAGCATGGCAACACTGGTGGCAACATCGTCACGATGGTGGCCCCGATCGTCGACATCAGCAATCCTTCCTACTCCGACCAAGACGGGATTCAGATGCTGACCGTGCCATATGTTGCGATTCCCAGCTCGACAGGCAATGATGAGGTGGTTCTTACCTTTGCCTGATGGCGTTCGTCCTTAAGCAATCTGCCTCCTACAAGTGGCCTGTGACTTGCAGGCTGCCCATTGATGGGGGCAGGTTTGAAAAACAGACGTTCGAGGCTGAATTTAAGCGGCTGCCTCAGGCGCGTATCAATGAAATTCGCGTTGAAGTGCAGCGCATGGCAAAAGCCACGGAGCGTAGCGAGGCGCTTGAAGAGTCGATCACCGATCAGTCAATCGCACATGAGGTGCTGATCGGATGGTCTGGTGTTCTTGATGATGACGGTGACGAAGTGGCATTTAGTGCCAGCACCTGCGAGCAGTTGCTCAACGTACCGATGGTGGCTGCTGCTGTGATCGAAGCGTATTTTGATAGCGTTACCGGCAATAAAACAAAAAACTGATAGGGGCTGCGCATCATTGGGCCAGGGCCAAGGTGATCGATCAAACCGCCGACGATGCTGCAGCCTTTGGCATTGACCTAGAAATCGAGCCTGATAGCGACGACTTTGAGGTTGAGCCTGAAGCGTGGCCTGCTGTGCAGATGTTCCTGCGCTGCCAAACGCAATGGCGCACGGGCGCAAACGGCCTGATTGGCTTGGATTACGGCGCTCTTGAATGGGCCTTTAGACTGTACGAAACAGACGATCCTGCCGCAATGCTGGAAGACATCCAGATCATCGAGGCGGAAGTGCTCACGATCATGCATGAGAGGGCAGACTGATGGCCATGGATATGACCGCAGCGGTCAACATCAAGGCCAGCGTCGACGGCCTCAGTCAGGTTCAAGGACTTGAAAAAGCACTAAACAAGGCAGACAAGGAAGCAAGCGGCCTCAGCAAAAGTTTTGACATGCTTGGCGGCGCAGCAGGCAGTGCAATCAAGATATTGGGTGGACTTGGCGCAGCTGCTGTGGGCGGCATTGCCGTAATGGCCAAATCTGCTATTGACGCGGCTGACAATCTTAATGACGTGAGCCAGCGAACAGGTGTCGCCGTTGAAGTCCTCAGTAAATTTGGCGCGGCCGCGGAAGATAGTGGCAGCAGCCTAGACGAGGTTGGCAAGGCAATGGGCAGGCTTGCGCGTGGGATGGCTGATTCTTCATCAGCAACCAGCGAGGCATTGCAGTCGATTGGGGTCAGCACATCAGATTCCACTGGCAAGCTGCGTGGCGTTGATGCGGTCATGCTTGACATTGCAGATAAGTTCAGCAAGTTGCCAGAGGGGGCAGAGAAAACAGCTCTTGCAATGGAAATTTTTGGCAAGGCTGGCGCCAATTTGATCCCCATGCTGGATGCAGGTAGCGCTGGAATTAACGAATACTCGGAGACAATTACAACCGAGATGGCGCAAGCCGCCGATGCATTTAATGACGCAATCAACGCAATAATGCGGGAGCTTGCTGGACCATTTAACAAGGCAGTAACCGCGGCATTGCCCTACATCACACAACTGGCTCAAGGGCTTGGTGAGTCTTTGCCGGGCGCTATTGAATCATTGCTCCCCGTGGTGCAATTTTTGTTGGATGCCTTGGGCCAGGTCGGAACATTTTTTGGATCACTAAGTCCAGAGGCCCAGGTGCTTGTGGGGGTTGCTGCGGGATTGACAGCAGCATTTATTACTCTTGCTCCTGCTATTACGGCCATCGTCTCTGTCGCAACGGTACTAGGCCCAGTTATTAGCAGTCTTGGCGCGGCTATTGCTGGCGTTCCTGCGTTGATTGCCGGTTTTGCTGGCGCCTTTGCTCCCATCATGGCGGCGCTTGGGGCATTTGGTCAAGTGCTTGTTGCTGTATTTACCGGCCCTGTTGGTTGGGTTGCATTGCTTGCTGCTGCTGGCGTTGCGATTTACGCCTTCCGCGACGAGATCGGTGCAGTCTTTCAGGCCATTGGCGATGTGCTGGTCAATGCGGCAAAGGCGTTTTATGAGACGTTTGTGGAACCGGTGATCAACTTTGCGCGCATTGCTTACGACGGGATCGTCGATGCATTCAAAAACCTAGCGCAGGCCCTTAGCACACCATTCCGTGCCGTGGGTGATTTCATCCGCGGGTTTATGAATCAAACCATCTCAGTGGTTGAGCGCGCGATCAACGCATCCATCAGTGGAATCAACGCATTGATAAGGCAAGCCAATAGTGCATTAGCGGTTGTTAGTCTGCCACAGATTCCACTTGTTTCACCTGTTACGCTCCCGCGCTTTGCGAATGGCGGCGTGGTTGACGGGCCGACTTTGGCAATGGTGGGCGAAGGTGGAGAGCGTGAATACATCATCCCCGAGCGCAAGATGGCGCGGGCGTCGACGAATTATCTGATGGGCATGCGCGGAGCGTCGGTGATCCCAGCGTTCGCAAATGGCGGCGTGGTGAATGGTGGCGCCAACATCGGCAATACCAGCATCAACGTGACCACCGGCCCGGTGCTGCAGCAAGACGGCAAGCGTTATGTGACCATGAACGACCTAGAGCAGGCGCTCAATACTGTCACCGCTAGCCTGCTGGGCAACAACCGTTCGGCGGGTGGCCGTCGCTTCCAGGGAATCTGATGGCAAACCGCGGTCAGTCGCAGTTTCTGCGAATCTTTGATACCAGCGGCACGACGCTCTACCGCTGGCAGAGCTATTACATCGGCCAAGATGTGACGCTTGATGCCGCGACGTGGAATTATCAGCCGTTTGTCGCCAATGGTTTGATTGGCGGCACCGCCGGCAGTGATGTTGGTGTCACGATTGATATTCCTGCAACGGCCCTGGCCGTGAGCGTCTTTGAGGCTGGCTTGGACAATGGCCATCTATGCGAACTGAAGATCTACGAGTTCGATACGCGGCTGAGCAATGCTGCGCCACAAGCCGGTCAGCTATTGATCGGCCGTTATGTGGGCGAGATCATTGAGGTAAGCGGTTCATTCAGCTTGCTCACGATTGGCCTTGGTTCTAGCCTTGCACCAACGGGCGCCCAAGCACCACCGCGTAAGTTCAACTCAATTTTGATCGGCGCACCACTCCGTCTATGAACATCGAGGTCCGCGATCCGCTTTCGCTGTTGCCGTATCAAAACGGCATGGTGGTGTCGCCCTTGGAAGAGGGCGCGGCAAGCGGTCAGAGCAATCTCGACACGCAACAACGCGCGATCGTCATTGGCGACGTTGTGCCAATTGTCTTCGGCCGTCGCGTCACGGTCGGTGACATTGATATTGGCGGGGTATTTGTCAGCCCTGGTGCGACCGAAGGACGATACGAAAACGACGGCACAACCAATGAGTTGACCGTCAACCTTGAGCTAGTGCTCAGTGAAGGTGAACTGCCCGCGCTTGAATTGCGCGACGTTTTCCAGCGTGCCTGCCGCGTTGGTACATGGGTGCAAACCTACGACCAGCGGGCTGGCAGCTTCACCGCTGGCAACTTCATCACAGTCGTAGAGGGCAAGGAAACCTGGCAGTGCCCTTATTACTGCGGCACTTCAGGCACCTACGACAACATGACCACGCTGGCTTATGAGAACAGCCACGCGGACGGCGATCAAACATGGTCGCGGCAGGTGCATTGCTTTGTGCGCGAGGGAATGCAGGTCACGCGCATCATTGATGACACCTACGGCCCGAGCAATAACCTGATCGACTTGGCGCTGTATCTGATCCGCGAGAGCAGCCGTCTACCTGAGGACATGCTGGATCTGACGGCAATGGAAGCCGCGGCAAACTTCACCGATACAAACGGCTTTTTCTATAACGGCATCTTCAATTATTCAACCAACCTTGAGGACTGGTTGCAGAAGATGGCGAAGGGATTCCTTCTGCGCCTGAGCGACAACAATGGCAAAAAAGGTTTCCGTCCTGCATTGCCGATCAACAATGACAACACACTCAAGACTACGGCGGTGACGTGGCTCTTTGATTTCACCGAGGAACATTTGCTGCCTGATGGCTTTGAGATTCAATACATACCACTGGCAGACCGTAAGCCGATCACGGCTGAGGTGCTGTGGCGGCAGCAGCCAGACAATGATATTGGCATCATCCGCACCGCCTTGGTTGGGTTCAGCGGTGAGGCGACTGATGGCCCATTTGAGCAGTATGACCTAAGCGAGTTTTGTACCAGCGAAGACCATGCCGTCAAGATCGGGATGTTCTATGTGGCTCGCCGCAAGTACATTACGCACATGCTGCGGATTCGCGTCAAGCCCGACGCATACAACACCACGCTATCGCTGGGTGATTTGGTTCATGTGCTGCTGCGCAGAGAGACCGACGTTGAACAGGTGTCACACCATAACTATCTGTACGAAATCGACCGGATCAATAAGACCATCTCAGGCGCTGTTGAGTTTGACCTGACCCATTTCCCGATTAATGAAAACGGAGCCAGCATTGTTGCCTTAGCCGTTAATGCTGCAACGGGTGCGGGCTACAGCTTGGCAACAGGACGAGAAGATTTCGAGTGCGACGAAGCTGGCCGCAGTGAAGACACTACGCCACTAGCTGATGTAGGCGGCAACCTGCCAGGGCTACCAGCAAGTAGCAACTTTATCTCCACTGTTATTGGCGATGTTTTGGCGTCTCCTGAGGGCGAAAGTAATGACGGCGATGGCAACCCGCCCGATCCATTTGGCACACCACCTCAACCAACAATCGGCGGTGCATCTGACCCGATCACATTTGGTGATGAGCTGACGCTGGGCAGCATTTGCGAAGGCATGAGTAACAACTGGTATGTGGTCGATGGCAGCGGCAATGTGCTTCGTACTGCTTCAGGCGTTGATGCCTTTACAATTGCAGCGCAAGATGCAGGCAGGTTTGTTTATGCCGAGGGCTGCTGCCCTGACCCTGGCAGCACGTCTGGCGTTACTTGCAACAAGTCCAACACGCTTGGACCGATCGGTGGTGATGATGCTTTCTGGGGTTATAGACCAGGGGCAGGTCAATATGAAATCACTTGGCTAGGTCTTTATACAGCAGTTATTGGCGCGGCTGCAGCCCCTGGCGGAGTTGCGATCTATGCGAGCCCGTCTTACGACGGAGGTTCATGCAGTGGCACCAGTACGACCTTGTGGTATTCGTATACAAATACAAGCGGCGATGTTATAAATACTCAATGGAGATCTGGCAGCGGTTGTAGTTCTAGTACGATGGCTTTTGCGAAAATGTACTGGAGACCCACGGGCGGTGCAGCTCAACAGATTTACCCATAACCATGGCAGTTTTCCCCGAGCTAACCCCTAGCAGCCGCACCTACACGCCAGGAGAGCATCCGAACACGCCTTTGATGGTGCTGACGGGTGACGAGTCAAGCGTGCGGCATAGCAATGGCGCTGTGGGTCATCGGTTGCGCATGACTTTCAAGCTGCTCACGCAGGCTGAAAACTATTCAATCATCGGGCATTACAGCTTGCACGGTCGGTTTGTCCCGTTTGATTTATCGGCAACAACCTTGTCTGCGGCTGGCTTGACGTTTCCAACTAACTATCAATGGATCTATGCCGGCACGCCAGAAACCGACGAAGAGTGCGGCGAGATCACAACTACCGTTGAACTAGAGCTGATTCCGCCCTACACCATCTAGCCATGACAACCTTTCCTGATCTGCCGCCGGATCGCATTGGCTACGACTTTGGGGCGCTGAATCTGAGTGAAGAAACCACGATCGGTGGCGGGCCGATCAGATTTCGGCACTCGCTAAGCCTTGGCGGTCACACGCTTGCGCTGACTTACAGCTGGCGCACGCAAACCGAAATGCAGCAGATCCGGGACCATTACAACGACGCGGATGGCACCCATCGACAATTTGAAGTGCCAACAACCATTTGGGGCACGGCCGCGGTTGTCAATACCGACTCTCTCTATCGTTACGCCGAACCGCCACAGGAAGAGCACCTAGGCGTTTTCTTTAATTTCACCGTGCGCCTTCGGGTGGTTGATGGCATTTCGCTGCTGTTTGACCTGCAAGGTGGCGGAGCCACTCAATCAACGATTACGCCAACAGCTTTCACGAGCTTTGCATTTGCCGGCAATGCGCCATTTATCTTAAATGGAGGTGCCGCGGACCCTGACAGCCCGGCTGCCACGCTTATTCTTCAAGGCAAAGGCGCTGACCGATGACCACACCTACCACCGTTCAGGTTCGGATGCAGCTTCGCGCCGACACGGCAGCGAATTGGACCAGCATCAACCCAACGCTGCTTAGCGCCGAGATCGGGCTTGAGCGTGATACGAACAAGATCAAGATCGGCAACGGGTCAACGGCATGGAACAGCCTCGGTTATTTCCCGTTCGTGGTGTCGGGCGGTGTTGTTACCGGCAACCTTGAGATCGGCACCACTGGCACGCTGACATTTGAGGGCAGCACTGCTGACGGATTCGAGACCACGCTGGCTGTTGTCAATCCAACTGCTGACCGGACGATCACGCTGCCCAATGTGACTGGCACGGTCATCACGACCGGCGATACGGGTACTGTCACCAGCACGATGATTGCCGATGGCACGATTGTTGATGCTGATGTAAATGCTTCTGCCGCTATCGCCCATAGCAAGTTGGCAAGCATGACAGCGGGCTTTGTGCTGATTGGCAATGCCAGCAACGTGCCTACCGCGACGGCATTGTCTGGTGATGTGACTGTCAGTAGCAGTGGGGTGACCGCGATTGGTAGCGGCGTGATTGTTGACGCTGACATCAGCGCCACTGCGGAGATTGCCGTCAGCAAGTTGGCTGATGGTGCCGCACGTCAACTGCTGCAGACTGATGCAGCGGGCACTGGTGTTGAGTGGACCAACAACGTTGATGTGCCTGGCACGCTGGACGTAACTGGCGCCGCCACGTTTGATAACAACGTCACGGTTCAGGGCGATCTAACGGTCAACGGTACGACCACCACGATCGACACTCAAAACCTGTTGGTTGAGGATAAGAACGTTGTTATCGGCAATGTCACTAGCCCGACGGACGTCACAGCAGATGGCGGCGGTATCACGCTGAAGGGCACCACCGACAAGACGATTACTTGGAGCGACACGACAAACGCATGGACCAGTAGCGAACCGCTTGATCTGCCTGCTGGCGCTGCTGCAACCCCGTCGTTGTTCTTTGGCGCGGACGTCAACACCGGCCTGTATTCCCCCGGCGCAGATCAGGTTGCCATCAGCACGGGCGGCACGGGCAGGTTGTTTATCGACAGCTCCGGCAGGCTGCTGGTGGGGACTTCGACAAGCCGCAGCGGATGGTTCAACTCTGCTTCTTGGGGTAATCCAACACTTCAAGTTGAAGGCACTTCTGTTTTCAGTTCTATAATCTCTGTCGTCAATAACAGCAATGACGACACCTATTCGTCGCTTATTCTTGGCAAATCACGTGCTACAAGCGTAGGGGGTGTTACTGCTGTTAGCAGCGGTGATGAGATTGGAAGAATTAGCTTTCAGGGTGCCGATGGAACTGAACTTGTTGCTGGTGCATACATTTCGGCTGTTGTTGATGGCACCACCGGCGCTAACGATCTTCCGACACGGCTTGTCCTGAGCACAACTGCAGACGGGGCGAGCAGCCCGACGGAGAGGCTGAGAATCAATTCAAGCGGTCAAACACTTATCAATATAACTACTGGTGTTTCTACAGAAAAACTAACCGTCAACAATTCCGGCTCATTGGTAGCACTTTTTAGGCGTGCTGAATCATCGGGATCACGGGAGATGGTTAGATTTATCGACGGCGATAACGATGATTGCGGCAGCATTGATGTTGACGCGACGACCAATACAACCACTTACAGCACCAGCTCCGACTATCGACTCAAGCAAGACGTTGCTCCATATACGGGCGGCATTGAAAAACTCAAAGAACTGAAGCCGTGTACCTGGAACTGGATTAGCGATCCAAACATTTCAGGTCAAGGCTTCATCGCTCACGAAGCACAGGCTGTTGTTCCTGAGTGTGTCACAGGCACCAAGGATGAAGTCGATGACGAGGGCAGCCCGATCTACCAAGGCATCGATCAGTCCAAGCTGGTGCCGTTGTTGACGGCTGCATTGCAAGAGGCAATCGGCAAGATCGAAACCTTGGAGGCTCGTTTAAACGCCGCTGGTCTTTAATTCATCCGGCGGGCAACCGACCATTTCCAACAGGTTGCAAACCAACTAACCTCGGACCGAGCATCACCTCCTAATGGCTGACACTACCTTCAGTTGGAAAGTGGCGAGCATGGTGCGCACCCTGGCTGACGGGGTGGTCCATACCGTGCATTACACGGTCGCCAACAAGTTTGGCGATGAAAAGGTGCAGGAAATCCAAGCCGCTTTGCAGGCGCAGATTGACCAGCAGCGCACCTTAACCACCGGCAGCGGAGTTCCCTGGTAATGGCGGTCAAGTCAAAGACCGGCACCGCTCGGATTGATCATCAGCCTGGGCCGCCGAAAACAACCCGCCAAGGATTCGGTCAGCACTCACGTCCGCGGCGGCGTGGTCGCAAACCTTTGCGCGGTCAAGGCCGATAAACTGCAAGAAAGGCTTGCAGCACCTCGCAATGGAGCATCACGAAGAGGTGCAGATCACGGCTAAGGCGCCTGATAGTCCGTTCACGCAGATCGTGCCAGCGTTGCTGACTGCTGCAGTGGTTGGCCTCGCTGGTCTTTTCATACAAGTGGCCAAGCTCGATCAATCGGTCAGCACAGTGGCCGCTGATATTCAAGAATTGAAGAACGACAGCAAAGAACGCCTCAGCGATCTCGAAACTCGCGTCCGCCAAATCGAGATGTCCATTGGCAGGCAACGCTGAGCGCCATACAGTACAACTAGCCATCTCAGCACCATGGACCCCACAACCGCCGCTGTGGTCGCCATTGCGATCGCAGCTATCAGCGAGGCTCTGAGCCTTTATCCCGCAGTGCGCGCCAACGGCATCATCCAGGCATTGCTGCTGGCAGGTCGCACCCTGTTCCCTAAGCGTCGCCCGTGAGCAACCCGGCGCCGATCAAACTAGAGGCCCTGTTCAAGTACTGGAAGGCGCTGCCACATCAGCTAGCAGCAATCGGCCAGCTTGAGCAGGATCTAGCGGCCAATGGCTACGTCGCGGCCATGCGACGTGATCGCCCATGGTTTGAAACTTGGAGCCAAGACGGCAAGCAATCGGATCTAAGCGCCGGCATCAAACTGATCAAGGAGTTTGAGGGCGTGCATCTCAGCGCGTACCCCGATCCGCTATCAGGCGGCGACCCTTGGACCATTGGCTATGGCACCACGCGCTATAGCGGTGGTGTGCCAGTCAAGCGCGGCGACAAGATCAACATGATTGAAGCCGACATGCTGCTGCGGCTTGAGGTTGATCGCGTCGCGGCAACACTGGCTAGGACGGTGCCGCATTGGAAATTGATGGATGACAACCAGAAATCGGCGCTGGTGTCATTCGCCTACAACCTGGGCGCTGGCTTCTATGGCGCCGAAGGATTTGAAACGATCAGCCGGTGCTTGCGCGAACGTGACTGGGCCGGTGTGCCTGATGCGCTGAAGCTGTACCGCAATCCTGGCACCAACGTTGAAGCGGGCTTGCTGCGGCGGCGTGAAGCTGAGGGCAAACTCTGGGGCAACTATCGCCCGGCATTTCAGCAGGAGACGGCGAAGCTCAGCATCAATGCGCCATTTACAGCGCGGATCACGCCGCACGTCACCTTGGGTGAGTTTGCGCTGAATCAAGAGGCGCGGCGGTTTGACCGCGAGGATCAGCTGCAGATTGCTGCAGAGCTGGCTGCGTTTCTTGAACGTGCGCGCACCGCGTTTGGCGGCAAGCCGGTGATCATCACGAGCGGCTATCGGCCGGCAGCAATCAACAAACTGGTGGGCGGTGCCAGCAGTTCCGAGCACCTCTACAACCTTGGCTGTGGTGCGGTTGATTTCTACATCGACGGCGCCGACATGATGGCAGTCCAGCGGTGGTGCGATAAAGAATGGCCCTATTCACTGGGCTATGCCGCGCCGCAGTTTATTCACCTCGGCATCCGTACATCGTCAGCAGGCCGGCCTAAGGTTCGCTGGGATTACAACTGACCTGTGCTTTTACCTGATCACGAGATCCGGCGACTGTGCCAACAGCACGCCATGGTGATGCCGTTCGATCCAAACCTGCTGAACCCGGCCAGCTTGGATGTAACGCTCGGGACCAGAATCATGGTCGAGGTGCCTGAAACTCCGGCGCTGCAGGTGGTCGAGCTGCATGGCTTCACCGAGGCGAATCCGTACATGATCCAGCCGGGCGAGTTCTTCCTGGCCGAGACGCGGGAGATCTTCAACCTGCCCGATCACGTTGGCGCGCAATTCGTTCTCAAGTCGAGTCGCGCACGAGAAGGCTGGGATCATGCTGAGGCCGGTTGGTGTGATCCCGGTTGGTTTGGCAGCAGGCTGACGATGGAGATTCGCAACCAGCGGCGTTGCCATGCTCTGCCGATCTGGCCTGGCCTCAAGATTGGCCAGATGAAGTTTCTGCTGGTCAATGGCAAGGTTGAGCGCAGCTACGCCGAAAGCGGAAGATACAACGCAGATTTGGGCGTTACCGCTAGCAAGGGCTAGCCTCGGTTCGGAGAAGAGAGCGCGCCGGCATCAGCAACCGGCGCTTTTTTATGTGTTCATAATCGCTGGGTTTTTCAGCGGTGCCATGCGCAGCCGGTGGATCATGCCGGGCGACTCTGCTGGGTCTTCGAGGAAGACCAGAGTGAAGCTGTCGCAGCCGTGGCTTTCAGCGAAGTGCTGCGCAGCCTGATGGGTGGTGAACGGTCCGACGTGCCACGGGCCAATGCGCAAGATGTACTGCATGGGGCTCAGTAGCTGATCTGAACGCTAGCGATGCCATCGATGGGAACACCAAGGCGATGTGCGGCCGCGGCCGATAGATCAATGCTGTTGCAGCCGCAGCGGTCAGTGATCGGCACAGTGAGCACACGGCCACGATGGGCAACGCGCACGCGGGTGCCACATGGCAGCCATGGATGTGCGGCGCTGACTGCGCCCCAGTGGCGGTAGGTCTGACCGCAGTAAGTCGGCCGACCATCGAACCATGGGTGATAGACAGTGGCAGTCACAGTGCGGGCGTCAGCAGGACTGGCGAAGGCCAGCGCGAGGAGGAGAGCGAGACGGCGCATGGGTCAGGCGTTGACCGGAACGATAGTCAGGCGCCCTTGGCACTCTGGATGGACCGAACTGATGCGCTTTTGGGCTAGCTCGAAGGAGCCGCAGAAGCTGAGCACCTTGTTGTTGAAACAGACGGCGTGGGTGTAGGTGCGCTCGGTGCGGCGCTTGGCGGTTTCGCCGTTGGGAAGGGTGACGGTCAGGGTGCGTGCAGCCATGGTTTGGAGGTGTTGAAGGTTTGCGGGTGAGGCCGGCCGATCAGGCCATCATTGCCTCGATGGTGAAGGCCAGGTCGGCGTCGCGGTTGCAGGCTTCGTCAATAGCGGCGTCGAGGCAAGCGTTGAAGACTTCCTCAGCGATCAGGCCACGGATCAGTTCAAGCAGGTCGGCGGTGGCCAGGGTGGTGAGCTTGGCGGTGAAGGTGGCGAGCATTGGTTCGGTGCGGTTGATGCAGTAACTATACCCCGCAGACGGGGCACACCATGGGCAATGAGTGGACACGACACAATGCGTCACAATCCCGAAGAAATTCAGCACGCCCGGCTCAAGCCGTTGCACCCGCTACCGTTAGCCAAGCGGCGGCAAGCCCATGCGGGCGTTCTACTTGGAAATCTCCGCCAAGCTGATCTATCGCTCAGACACTGATCCTGAGGATTTGCCGGCTGATATTTACAGCCACCTGAGCGAGTTCATCCCTAGCGATGACGACATCATCGACATCGAGGTAAATGCTGTCCCGCTACCGGCAGACCTGGGTGGATCACCACATTGATGAGACGCGGCTCGTCACCCGTCGATCCGCTCGCGATCAGATCCACCTCGCTTGGAACTACCGCTGCGCCTACTGCAACGACCCCCTAGGTCGCAGCCCCACCCTCGACCATGTGGTGCCCAAGGTGCATGGTGGCCTCACCGTGCGCGAGAACCTCGTCAGCTGCTGCCTGATGTGCAACAGCCAGAAGGGCCACAAGCCCTGGGTGGACTGGTACAGATCCCAGCCGTTCTGGACTTCGCTCGGTGAGTGGGCAATCGCGCGCTGGGTGGCCGGAGAGGAGTAGTATTCCGGTCCATTCCTTTTTCGAGGGGAACGGGTAGTCCGTAGTCGCCCGGCTGCGGTGAGGTTGGCACCTCGGGAGGACCAGCCACCGGGCAACTATTTAGCTAGCAGGTGGTCCAGGTACAACTCCGCTTGCCACATGTCGCTTGAGTAGCGGCAGTAGCCCTTCGCACAACTGCGGTAGTAGATCTCGAACCCTGGCCGGTCCAGAGTCTCGATGTAGCCGCCGTCGCGTTCGTAGCGGCCGATCACTTCTGGTTCGCTCATCGTCCTTCCTGCTGATGGATCCAGACCTTCAAGTCCGCAACGTAATCGCGCAACATCTGGGCCTGTATCAAATGCCATGGATCCCGCGTATCGAAATACAGGACGTTGTGACGGTCCACCCCATTTAGGGCCTGCTTGATAAGGGCGTTCCATGGTTCACGCTTTGGCGTGTTCCACTCACGGTGACTCAAAGATTTCGCATCGGGCTGCATAGCGGCCACCGCTTCTCTTTGATTCTGGCAACCCCATCTGACAACGCTGCACCGCCATGTCCCAGTAGCCGCAATCCCAGCACATCCTGGGGCTACCAAATGGCCGCAATTTCTTAACCGCTGCCAAATAAATGCGCTGGGCTCTAATGAAAGCCTCGCGTAAATCAACCGTGCCGGTATCGGTCTCAAGTTGAAGCTCAGGCTTTGGGCCCAGCACCACACGCGCGTGCCAAGTGCGGTCGGCGCGATCACACACCAGCAGCAATCGGCCGGCGTGCAACCTGATCATTCGTCTTCGCCGTAGCTTGGCTGGTGATAGATCCGCTCAAGCTGCATTGATGGCGGCTCAGGTTCGGCCATCATCGGATCATTGCAATCAGATGCCACAAACACCATCGGCCACAGTGTTTCTTTGACCACCACCAAGCTGGTCCTAGGGCTGCGAACCAGGACCCAAAGCGCAAGGCGCTCGATCAGATTCAGGCCGGGCAGTTGCATCATGCATCAAGTTTGGCAATCAATCGCTCTAAATACCAGCGGGCCTTGCGCGCGTCTTCCAGCGCGTTGCCCTTGCACCACATGCGCAACAGATACTTGAGCACCTGGCCCTGCAGGTAAGCCGGGACCATGTGCGGGGCATCAGCGACTGCGCCTTCAATCACGTCGATCGCCTCAATAGCGCCGCGGGTGTAATGCGCTGGGTGGTTCACGTTGTCAGTCATGGCACCTGTTCCAATTCGGTGGCGATGTTGACGCAGGCGCGGAGCATGGTGCTCAACGTCATCGGCCGCATCCGCTTCTCTGTCGCATAACGCAAAGCCCAGCGAAAGCCTTGGCTGATGTTGCCGCCGCCAAGTTCTCTGGCCGCGGCGATCTCTTCATCAGTCACCCGGAGATTGAGGGTCCGGTTGCGGCCTCTGTTCTTGCCGTGGGTCATCGCCACTTGTCCCCCAGCAGCTGCGCACGGCAGACTTGGATCGCCTGCTGCGCTTGCTTTTCGGTCATCACCGACTGGGTTTCATCCATTGCCTTGACCACCTTGGCGAACAACTCGGGATAGTCGGTATCCCTGAATCGCTCGCCCAAATCGCGGCAAAACTCCTCCCATAGCCCGGTCACAGTGCCGCAGGTGCGGCCGCTGTGCTGATACAGGCTCTCCATCATGTCGGCGCGTTGCTGGTCCAGTTGGTGCGGCTTCATGGTTCAAGGCGTTGGCGTAGAAAATGCAGCTCAGCGACAAGCTGTTCACGGTTGCGGATCCCGCAGGTGCCGCGCAATTGATCGACGCGAATGTCGATCATCATTCGCAGCCTGTCGCGTTCGGACTGTTGACCGGCCCTAAACGTATTGCTGCCTTCGAGCAGGCTATAGAGCCTGGCGCGTGATGCGTCGGTCATTGCTGCATCTCCATGGCGTGCATCTCATAGATTTCTGCGCGTTTTCTTTCATCTGCAACTTTCTGTAGAAGCCAGTCGGGAGCTTTGCGTCTCCCCATTTCAGATGAAAGTTCGTGCAACTGCACTGCTGATAACAAATCCAGCGTGTCATCAGTAACTGCTTTCCAGTCGCCACGGCGAACAGCGGCGATGGCGGCGTAACGATTGCGGTTGCGGCGTGGCATCAAGCGACCTCCACTTGACAAGACGGCCAACGGTTCTGGGCGTATTTGATCGCGTCAAGCTTGGTTTCGGCGCGCGTGATCCATGTGAGAGGGCGAGCGCCTTTGGGATAGACGATCAGCCGAAATTCGCGCGTCTTGCTGCCAGATCGCGGCCGGCTGATGCCTTCGCCATAGGAGCCTTCGGGCTGGTCTGCCCATTGCAGCAGTGCGCCTGAAACCTCAGCCATAGTTGATTGATTCGGTGATGGATTCGATGTTGACCCATTCCAGTTCAGATAGGAATGGGCCGTAGGCATCAGCAACGATTGCCTTTGCGTCGCTGTGAGTGTCGGCGCGCACGAAGTCAAAAACGCCGGCGCTTGGGATCTTGAAATAAAAGCGGCGTTCAGTCATTGACGACTAGGTGGTTTGATTCGTCGGGGTTAAGCCATTTGATCTCATCCCACCATTCCAGCCAGCCATCAAAGGCGATTGCCTTGGCCTGCTGGAAGTCTTCGGCGCGGACACATTCGCGCACTTGTGCGCTGGGGATCCAGAAGTAGTAGCTGCGCTCAGTCATGGCTCAGCAATCCGGGTGTATAGACGGATGAATAGGGCAGGCGGGTTGCGTGCCGCTGTGAGTGGATCCATGGTGAGCGGTGGCATCAAGGCCAATGGCGCTAAAGGCGGCCGCGGCGATGACGAAACACAGGAGGTTGGCAAGTTTGTCAGACATGGCGGATTGGTGTGATGGGTGAAAAGGCCAGAAGGCCTTAGGCGGCGAGAGCCTCAAGGGCGGAGCGCACGTCGGCGGACTTGTAAGCGGCGGCGGCTTCGGTCAGGTCAGCGAACATGCGGCCAGCGCCCAAGCGCTTGCCCACCAGCACGTTCACGCGACCCCAAGAGAAAAAGGTGACGTTGAGGGTCTTGCCTTTGCCGGTGATCAGCTCGAAGGAGCTGTCGGAGACTTGCTGGATGAGGGTCATTGGCTTGGTGGGTTGCCGATGACGTAATTATGCCCTGCCTACGGGGTACATGCCCAGCCGCTGTGACAGTTCTTCACACAGCCTCACTACCGACCGCGATTTCCACCGGCACCCTAAGCACCGGCTTAGCTTGCCCGCGTTGGCTGATGCGCGACCAGCCAATCGCCACGGGATTAACGGCTAGCTCAACCGTGAACCAGGCATGACCGCAATTCGCACACGCACGCTTGCGGATCACATGCTCAGCATTGGACCCATTGGTCGCGGCGGCCCTGATATTGCCGCTTTTGCACTTGGGGCAATCCATAGCGGTAACGTGACGATGTACCCCACCAATAGCACGCCATGGACTTCGGGGACTGGATGATGGTCGAGATGACCCCCGAACAGCAGTTCGATATCGAGAAAAAAGCCCGCGCCCTGCTCGAAAGCAAAGACGCGGGCAAAATGGCGGCCCAGCTCTACAAGCAAGCCTGTTACCAGCAGCAGCTCCTCCAGCAGGCCGTCAACGAGATCGCCCGGCTTGAGTGCCAGCTGATGTGATCAGAAAGGAAGTGGCTCGTTCACATCTGCAACCACGCCATCAGTTGCCTTCGCCAACTGTTCAGCTGCTTTGGAAACCGTCGCCACAGGCTGTTCCATGGACCGCCAAGCCTCAGCAGTCACGATGAGATCTGTGCGCTCTTCACCTGTTTTGCTGGTCCACTTGTTTGTCTTGACGCGGCCAGTGACAGCAATGCGATCGCCCTTGCGAGCTTGATCTGCAAATGCTTGGCCTTCTTGCCCCCAAACTTCAATCGTGAACCAATCAGGCGCTTGGCCATCATCACGCTTAGCACCAGGTTTGTTAATAGCAATCCGGCCTTTGGCCACAACGTTGCCGTTGTCAAAATACTTAACCTCAACATCAGCGCCAAGTCGGCCGATGAATTGGTGGCAACTAGCGCGAAGCACTGTTGCCATGATCTCGTTCGCGTTCATGGTTCCTTGTGGGTGATGGTGTTGGCCTGTTCGTATTGCTCAACCCCGGCCAATGGGTAGAGCACGAAACCCGGCGTTCTGAAATAAGTCGGGCCTTTGTTCGCCTTGCGCCACCTGGCAAGCGTGTCAGGGTGCAACCCCCACCGCTCCGCCAGTTGCGTTGCGGTCAAGTAATCAGAAGAGCTCATCTTGGTCCGCCACCTCCACTGGAATTTCAGTCTGCAGCTTGGCGTTGAGATCCGCCACGCTGGTGGCCGGCGCCTCAGTAACGCTCACGGTTTCTATATCGAGCGCCTCTTCCTGGGTTTGCATACCGAGCAGCAGATCGCTCGCGTACAACCTGCCCCAAAACGCTGCGGCCCGATAGCGAATCATCAGCTCGGGCATGGTTTGCCATTTACTGCCCGATTTCGTCGCCCAGCCTTCACGCTTAGCCATTGCCATCGTGATCGTCGGGCCTTTTAGCTCCTGCTGGCTCGCCAGATCAGTCGCCACCGCATAGCAGGCCAAGCTGTCGCCGTTGCCGCTGATCCCAAACCGCAGGGGGCTAAACCGACCGCAGCCGTTGACCATCGCAATGATGAAACTGCTTGACCAGCTGGGCCGCCCATGAATGACGTGCAGATGCTGCATCGCCAGAAACGGGCTGATGCCCATCCGGTTGGCGATCTCTAGCGCCACAAGACAGTTGGCAAAACCTTGCTGCCCTTGGAACTGCGGCGGTATCAGCGTGCTGCTGGCCAAAGCCTTGGCAATCCGCTGGGCATCCTCAAATGCTTGGATGCCTGAGAAAACCGAACCGGTTGCGGTGGTCGTGGTAAGTGCTGTGTTCTGATCCATTAGTAAGTCTCGATTTCGGGTGCTTGCTGCTGCTGGCCGGTGGCGCCAGTCATCCAAGCCGGCAAGCTGATCGGCTCGATCTGATCGCTATAGCTGGGCCAGTTGTCGGCGGCCTTGCAAACCGCCAATTTGCCGAGATCATCCATGGCCTGCTGATAGCCGCGCTCGATCATGTCTGTATCTGCTGCATAGACCGCCACGGCATAAGGCGCAGTGGTCTCCACACAGATAAAGATGAACTGATCCGGCCGCTTGCCGGTGGATTGCTCCACGCCATGCAGATACCAGCCAGCTTGGACGTGATACCGGAAACTGGTGATGCTGTGCCGGAAACCGCGCGGGCTGGCGTCGCGTGTGGTCTTAAGGTCCACCACGATGGTGCCATCGTCGGTCAGCCAATCCGGCCGGCACTTGCACTCAAGCCCATAAGTGGCATCTGTCCACATGTGCGTGGTCTCAGCCTTGCCGGGCAGCCCCAGTAGCATCGCAGCGCCAGGATGCCGCATGATGCTGCGCCCCATCGCCATCACCACTTCGGCATCATCGGCGGTGATGACCGTCTTGCGCTTTGCATCGGCCTCAAAAGCCGCCCAGCGCTCGCGGCCTTCTTTAGTGCGGCGGTTGATGTCGCTAGGTGCCACAGCAATTTGCTGGTCCCATTGGTCAAGCTCCAAGATGTGGGTATGCAGAGCTGTGCCAAGCCGCATTGCGGGTGTTGGTTCCGGCCAAACGCGATCCGGGTCCAGATAACGAGCCCAGTAGTGCAAAGGGCTTTTAGCGATCTGATCAAGGCCGGACTTGTTGACCGCGTAGTGCCGGTGATAGTCGGCGTTTTGCATGATCTCCTGCGAGTTGCGCGCAAATGCTAGCACTTGCGGCCAGATCTTGCTATGTTCGGCTTGCCACGGCAAAACCCATGCGTCACTACCTCGAACAATCCGTTTATGACGCCGCTATAGAGCGGCTGGATTTCATCTTTCGGCACTTCAGCCGCGTCTACGTCTCCTTCTCTGGCGGCAAGGACAGCGGTGTTCTCCTGAATCTCGTTTGCGACTATGTGCGAGAGCGCAAGCTGCCAATCAAGATTGGCGTGCAGATCATGGACAACGAAGCCAACTACACCCACAGCGAGGAGTTTATGCATCGCATCCTCCAAGCCAACCGGGACATCCTTGACATCTACTGGTGTTGCCTGCCCATCACCCTGCCATGCACCGTCAGCTCATACGAGATTGACTGGCAGTGCTGGGGCGAACAGGATCGGCACCGCTGGATCCGGCCCATGCCACAGCAGGATTACATCGTGAACCTGCAAAACCATCCGTTTGGCGACCTGTTCATTAAAAACATGGACTACGCCACCTTTTGGGACATGTTTGCAGAGTGGTACAGCCAAGGTGGGTCATGCGCCAACCTGATCGGTATCCGCACGGTTGAATCGCTCAACCGGTTTCGGGCCATCCTTAACCAAAACAAGGAGACCATGCTTGGCCGCATGTGGACCAAAAAGAACACCGATCACACCTACAACTGCTATCCCATCTACGACTGGCGGACAGAGGACATCTGGACCGCTAACGCAAAGTTTGGCTGGGATTACAACAAGCTCTATGACGTGTTCTATATGGCCGGCATCCCAATCAAAAAAATGCGGGTTGCCTCGCCCTTTATGTCAGAGTCCAAATCAAGTCTTGCTATGTACCGGGTGATTGACCCGCAAGTATGGGCCAGGCTTTGTGCCAGGGTCGGCGGTGCAAACTTTATGGCCACCTACGGCAAACAGCTTGATTACAAATCTTTTAACCTGCCAGCCGGCCACACTTGGAAATCGTTCGTCAAGTTCCTGCTGGCCACGCTACCGGATCAGTCCAGCGCAAATTTTAAGCAGCGCTTCATTCAATCAATCCGTTACTGGGGCCGAGTGGGGCGCGGTCTTCCTGAGTCAATTATTGACGCGCTGAGCCGTATTGGGATTCGTTTCTACATCAATGGCACCACGCGGCATGGCGGGAACAATCTTCGCCGTGTTGTGATCAAGGTGCCACCCGATCATCTTGATGACCTGCCATGCCACAACAGCATGGTTACATCGTGGAAGCGTTTCGCTATCACAGTTCTAAAGAACGACCACACCTGCAAGTATCTGGGCTTGGCGCCAACGCAAGAGCAGCAGCGCCGCCAGAAATCAATCCAACGCAAGTACAGCCAAGTCCTCAACCGCTCTGCCAAATGAAAATCCTCAACGCCTCACAGCTTCCAGCTGATCGCATTGTCAACTGCCCCAAAGGTGGATTCACCAGCCATCGCCTGCTAACCGAAGACGATGGCATGGGATACAGCATGACTAAAACTATTGTGCATCCTGGCAAGCCGCACCGCTGGCACTATCAGCACCACCTAGAAACCTGTTACTGCATTAGCGGCAAAGGTCTGCTAATCAACGAGGCGACTCAAGAGATCCACGCCATCGGGCCTGATGTTACATATGTGCTGGACAAGCACGATCCCCACACGTTTGAAGCCCTAGAGCCCACCACCCTGATTTGCGTATTCAACCCGCCATTAAAAGGAGATGAGCTGCATGACGAGAATGATTCATACCCTTGGCGATCCCCGGTCTACTCCGTACGCAGTATTCCTATCGAGAAAGTTACCGCCAATGATTACAACCCCAACTCTGTGGCGCCGCCTGAAATGGCGCTACTCGAAACATCAATCTGGGAAGACGGCTACACGCAACCTGTCGTTGTCGTGCATGATGCCGAGCGCGACCTTTATGTGGTCGTTGACGGTTTTCACCGTTATCTGACCCTGAAAAACAGCGAGCGCATCCGCGAGCGCGAGGGTGGCCGGCTGCCAGTTGTGGTGCTACGCAAGGAGCTGCATGACCGCATGGCTTCCACAATCCGTCACAACCGCGCCCGTGGTTCGCACAATATCGAGCTGATGAGCGTGATCGTTGCCGAGCTAATCGAGATGGGCAAGGGCGACGCATGGATCTGCAAGCACATCGGCATGAGCCCTGATGAGCTGTTGCGCCTGAAGCAAGTCACCGGACTGGCCTCGCTATTCCTTGGCAAGGATTTCAGCAAGGCATGGGACGTAGATCAGATTGACAACATCACAGAGGATCTCGAACGTGAAGCTCAAGAGGATCTGGTTGCCCATTGATACTTGGGAAGAGATTCACTTCAACATGTGGGGCGATGTCCCAAATCGGCGCATTGCCCTCCAACGTGCAGTGATCTTTACCGGCAATCACCGTCTTTATGGCCGTTACATGCAGCGGGTCACACTTGAGTGGCCCAATAGCTGCATCAATGCATTGACCGACTACAACCTCAACCGCAAAGCATGGATCGGCCACGCTGCCTGCGCCCTTGCGTTGCGATGCCCTGAGGACATCACCAGACAAGCATGGGGACTTCTGACCAATGAGCAACGGACATTGGCGAACCGACAAGCGGATCGAGCCATTCGCGCCTGGGAGGTGCGCCACCGCACGAGTCTCGGAATACGCGCGGACGTGGAAAGCCCGCTGTTATTCGCACGAGATCCCGGATGAGGTGCCAACAAAGGTGGCAGCGTCTGGCCGTGCGCCTTCGTGGCGCGCAGTAGCAGTGGCTTTACTGCAAAACGACCTGCATCTATATCAGCTCGGTTATGCACGTCCTGCATATGAACAACAGCGCCGCGCGGTGACCATGGCTCAAATTGCCATGCATGGCGCACCGGCAGATGGCACGCAGTTGGAGTTGCCGTTGTGAAACTTCGCAGCTACCAGCAGCAGGCAATCGACGATCTACGCAACGCCTACCGCTTAGGTAGCCGTGCCCCTCTCCTATGCCTACCAACCGGCGGTGGCAAAACCTGCATCTTCACCGCTATCGCCCAGTCAGCAGCCGCCCGCGGCCGCAACGTCCTGATCCTTGTCCATCGGCGTGAGCTACTTCGCCAAGCATCCGCCAAGCTCAAATGGGTTGGCCTGCAGCACAGCACCATCGCAGCGGGGCTGCCCATCACCCACGATCAGGTGCAGATCGCCTCAGTGCAGACCCTGATCCGGCGCCTTGCTCGCATGAACTGGGACCCTGGTCTCATCATCATCGACGAGGCGCATCACGCCGTTGCTGGCTCGTGGGATCGCGTGCTGACCCATTGGCCCAATACCCCAGTGCTCGGCGTTTCTGCAACACCTTGCCGCCTAGATGGCCGCGGCCTTGGAAATGCGTTCGATGCTTTAGTCCATGGCCCATCAGTGGCCGACCTAACCCGCCAAGGATTTCTCGCTGATGCTCGTATCTATGCACCTCCCGTTCTGGCTGATCTCTCTGCTGTTCGCACCCGTGCGGGTGATTACGCCGCAGACCAAGCTGCTGATGCCATGGATCGGCCATCGGTCACAGGCGACGCGGTTGAGCACTACCGACGCCATGCCTTCGGCTGTTCCGCCATTGCCTTCACCTGCAATACCAAGCACGCGGCATCGGTAGCGGCTCAATTCCAAGCTGCAGGCATCCGCGCTGCAACGCTCCTAGGCGACACCAAACCCGAAGAACGCGATCGTCTCGTTGCGGGTCTTGCGGACGGTTCAGTGCAGGTTTTGGTGACCGTTGATGTGGTCAGCGAAGGCTTCGATTGCCCTGGTGCATCCGTAGCGATCTTGCTACGTCCAACCAAATCGCTTGGCCTTTACCTGCAGCAAGTCGGCCGCGTGCTACGCCCCAAGGCCGATGGCAGCAAAGCCCTGATCCTCGATCACGTCGGCAACGTCATGCGCCATGGGTTCCCGGATGACCACCGCGAATGGACGCTGGCTGATGGCGTCCGACGTGCTGCTGGTGGTCACGCTGCCCCATCGGTGCGCACATGCCCCAACTGCTATGCAGCGTTTAAGCCGGCGCCGATCTGCCCGGTATGTGGTGCTGATTGCGCACCGGCCGCTCGCCCCGTCATGCGGCAGGTTGATGGCGAATTGCAGGAACTGCGCCGCGGTCAACTGCGCACCCCACGCCGCGCCCAAGGCCGCGCACGCACCCTGCCCGATCTGCTCGCCTTAGCCAAAGAACGCGGTTACAGTCCGGGCTGGGCTTACAAGGTCTACGCCTCGCGTGGCAAACGCTGAAACCACCCTTCAGCAGCAAATCCGCCTAGCACTAGGCACACGCACCGACCTGCGCCTCTTCCGCAACAACACCGGCACCCTCCCAGATCCACGCACTGGCAGACCGGTTCAATTTGGCCTAGCCCGTGGGTCTGCCGATCTCATCGGCTTGCGCACCGTCACCATCACGCCCGACATGGTGGGTCAACAGGTAGCCGTCTTTACGTCCATCGAAGTCAAGACACCCACAGGCCGCGTCAGCCCAGATCAAACCGCTTGGCTCAACATGATCCAATCCCTCGGCGGCATCGCTGGCGTGGCCCGCTCAGTTCAAGACGCAAAAGAGATCCTGGGATAGCTTCCTAACCTCCCAACCTTGCGCCACACTCTGTCGGCTATTGCGCAGAGCCGACGTGGCCGCCCTCATCGACCAACTCACAGACATCCCCGACTCTTGGGCCCTAGTGGCAGTCGGCAACGACAAACGCCCCTACCAGCCCGAGTGGCAGAAGCACCCTCTCACCAAGCGCCAGGTCGAGGCTGAGCTAAACGCAGGCCGTGCCGTAGCTGTTGGCGTTCTCGCTGGTCCACCCTCCGGCGGCCTGCTGTTCGTCGATCACGATGGCCTCGGTGCTTCCGAGGTGCTCGCCAACCTCGGCACCTCGCTGCGTGATTTCCCCAAATCCTGGGCAGTCACTTCAGGTCGTGATGGGCGCCTTCAGATCATCTACAACGTGCCCCGTGGCTTCTGGGATCAGATCAAGACCACCAAGCTGAAGTCATCCGTCAAGGGCGAGCAGCTGGAGCTGCGCTGGACCGGCTGCCAGTCCGTTGTTATCGGCAAGCATCCCATCACCGGCGCTTACCGCTGGCTCAAAGGCCGCGCGCCTGGTGACCTCCCCCTCGCTGATGCGCCATCGGTGTTGATCCAGCAGATGATGCGCGGCCCTGAAATCCCCCCGCTCATCCACACCCCCAACCCCACCGAAGACGCAGACCGCGCACGCGCCTACCTCGACAACATCCCCAACTCCATCGCTGATGACTACGACGAATGGGTCAAGGTCGGCATGGCGCTCCATAGCGTCGGTGATGACAGCCTGCTAGCTGACTGGATCCAGTGGTCGGCAGGCTCGGGCAAGTTCAAGGCCGGCGAATGTGAGCACAAATGGTCGAGCTTCAAGGCCGATACCGGCGGTGTTGGCCTCGGCACCCTCTACCACCTCGCAGGTGGCATCTCGCCCCGCCAGGTGGCCGTCAACGCACTCAAAGCCGCCTTGGGTGACACGCACCCCAAGGCCGCAGCCATCGAGGCATCATCCGGCGGCAAGGCGCTCAAGCTAGAAGCCGATGAGCTGCTCATCCTCATCCGCCAGCAGCTTGGTGATCGCCTTCGCTTCAACATCTACACCCAGAACATCGAGCTGGACGCACAGCCCATCCAGAGCCTTGAGCACTACTACCTCCAGTTTGCGCAGATGGGCATCAAGGTGTCCAAGGAGTTGGCCGCTGACGCCATCGTCTATGTGGCGCAGGCCAATCGCTTCGACCCCGTTCGGGAATACCTCGACCGCATCGCAGAGGAAGTCCCCCCGGTCTCCATCGACCACCTCGCCAGCGCCTATCTGCGCCCCGGTGACACACCCGGCACCCTCTACGACGCCATGCTGCGCGCCACGCTTATTGCAGCCGTGCGCCGCATCTATGAGCCCGGCAGCAAGCACGACTCAGCCTGCGTGCTCATGGGCCCACAAGGCTGCGGCAAGTCCACCTTCTGGCGGAACCTTGGCGGCGTGTTCTTTTCCGATGCCCTGCGTGATGTGTCCAGCAAGGATGACCTGATGGTGCTGCATCGCTCCTGGATCATGGAGTGGGCAGAGCTTGATCACATCACCGGCAGGCGCCATGCGGGGCAGGTGAAAGCCTTCCTCTCCCAGCAGACCGACACGTTCCGTGTGCCCTACGGCAAGGCCACCGAGGACTTCCCACGGCGCTGCATCATCGTCGGCTCCACCAACCGCGACAGCGGCTTCTTGGTGGATGACACGGGCAACCGCCGTTTCTGGGTGGTGCCAGTCACAGCTGCGCCCCACATCGCCGTCGATGGCCTGCTGCTGGAGCGCGACGCTATTTGGTCCGCTGCGGTCCATGCCTATCGGGCTGGTGAGGTCAACTACTTACCCCGCGAGCTTGAGGCTCAGGTGGAGGTGGAGAACGATGCCTACCTGATCTCCAACCCTTGGCAATCAGCTGTTCAGGACTATCTGCGCAGACGCATGAGCCTCGATCCGATTACCACCGAAGAGGTGCTGACGCAGGCAATTCAGAAGCCATTGGAGCGCCAAACGAGGGGAGATCAAATGCAGGTCGCATCGATTCTCAAGGATCTCGGATGCGACAAGCATCGGGACTGTTCAGGGGGAAAACGCCGTTGGGTCTACTCGTGCCCAACCTCAGCGAAAAAGGTTGGGAGCTGAGATCCCCTGCGCTGCAACCCCTCTACTAACCTCCTAACCTCCTAACCTTAGTAAAAGAGTATAAATAAAGAGGGAGAGAGGGGGTATTTACCCCCTTTTGAGAAAACGCTGAGGTTGGTCAGGTTGGGCACGGGCTTGCGCCCTACCCTTGG
>Ga0129336_10000313_pt1 | contig 27765 bp, 34 predicted proteins | sample CPB6_02_DNA_FD_96878 | JGI IMG/M metagenome (GOLD analysis project Ga0129336, IMG submission 96878) | Freshwater to marine salinity gradient microbial communities from Chesapeake Bay, USA - CPBay_Sum_0.6_0.2_DNA | ecosystem: Environmental > Aquatic > Marine > Coastal | place: USA: Chesapeake... | reverse complement strand
CAGAAGCTTACCTAAAAAGCAGGGGTATTCCAATGGAGGCAGCACGATTGGCACGATTAGGCGTAGTCGTGGAGGCGGAGGTTGGGCATGAGATATATACTGGCAGACTTAGCATACCATACACTACTAAGACCGGCGTTGTGGACTTACGGTTTCGTTCGCTCAATCCTGCGGTGGAGCCTAAGTACATGGGACTCACTGGGGCTGATACTAAAATGTATAATGTCCTTGATATTGAGCGTGCTGGCGATTACATTGGTATTTGTGAAGGTGAACTGGATACTCTTACTCTTAGTTCCTGTGTCGGTATTCCTTGTGTTGGCGTGCCAGGCGCTAATAGTTGGAAGAAACATTACACGAGACTCCTTGCCGATTTCGAAAGAGTCTTTGTCTTTGCGGACGGAGACCAGCCAGGCAAAGAGTTTGCCAACTCACTTGCAAGAGAACTCCCTGTTACTATCGTCCAATTCCCCGACGGAGAAGATGCTAACTCATTCTATACTAGCCATGGGTCGGAAGCAATACTTCAGAAAGCAGGACTAAATGTTCGATGAAGATGGCAGAATACCAGTATGCCCTGAGTGTGGCGAAAAGTTTGATAACATCTTTGATTCTATTGACCACTTACTAGAAGACGACGAGACATTCGACCCAGTATACATACTACCTGGTGGATTGAAGCTAATGCTCGGCTCATTACTTCGCCTCATCTATGAGAATAGACGACGACCAGCACTTGTGTCACAGCTTGTTCAGGATTGTTATTCAACTCTTGCTATGTCAGAGTTTATGCCTGAGCATTTACCTGTTGTGGTTAGAGATATTATTGTAGACGACGCGATGGAGAATCTAGATGACGAACTCAAGAACTTATTCAAGAATGGAGAATGAGGAGATATGGCAGATTACAGAACACCTAGCTGGGATGGGCTACAAAATTACGTCCATCAACAAAGAGGACGGGACGCTTACGGTCACCCTATCCGTACCCCTCTTGAGCAAGAAGAGTTACCGCGTGACCCAACCCGATTCGAAGAAGACGTTAGGATAATCTATGATGAACTTATGTCGGTACTACTTAAGAAGCATCGTGACTATGGGCCCCGTAATATTGCGGACGCTCCTGGTGGGCCTGTTAATGGCTTACGTGTTAGGATACATGATAAAGTGGCTCGTATCAATAATCTAATTGATAACAAGCGCAATGCTGAATACGAATCCCTTGAGGATTCTTTCAAAGACTTAGCTAACTATGCAATCATAGCACTACTAGTACTGAGAGATAAGTGGGATAAGTAAATGGTAAAGAACTCCTCGTTTGATTTAGACTTTGGATACGGACGCAAGGGTGAGCAGTTGGTCGAGGAGTTGCTGACCGGTGGGCGCACTGTCGAAGTGAAGCGTGATAGGAAGTGGTGGATAACCAACAACCTATACATCGAGGTTGAGTGTTGGTATAATAAGTCGCAGTCTTGGGAACCTTCGGGGTTGTCGGTGACGGAAGCTGCGTACTGGGCGTTCGTACTAGAACAGTCCACCTTTATCGTGCCAACACACATCCTTAAGAAGACAGTCGAGACACTAGGCAGAGAGATAACCTGCGAGGTTCCACCTAATAAGTCTAAGGGTTATCTGATTACAGTTGAAGATTTATTGACAGGCACAAGAAAGTATAAGAACGATAAGCCATGAACTGGGAACATATTGAAGAGTGGGATTATATCGTAGTAGCAGTTGCCTCTGAGTACTACAGGAAGTTCCCTATGTGTGAGCTTGAGGATATCAAGCAGGCTCTCTATGTATGGTTTGCTGAGCACCCTAATAAGTTGCAACAATGGAAGGCATTGGGTGAGAAGGACGCTAAGAATCTAATCTATCGTAGCCTTCGTAACCATGCGCTTGATTATTGCCAGCGATGGAAGGCTAAGAGCGTCGGCTATGATGTCTCTGATGTATATTATTATGACCAAGAATTGGTCGAAGCATTGTTACCTACTGTGTTGATGGGTAACTTTCATATTGCACCCAAGCTAAACCTTGGTAAGATTGGTAGACCATCTGCTCCTGCGGAGGGTGGTAATGTTCAGGTTATGCTACTTGAAATCGACTCTGCGTATTGGAAGTTATCCAAGGAAGACAGGAGAATAATCTTCCTGCGACACGCAGAGTCTTGCGACTTCAAAGAGATAGCCAACTATCTATCTCTTGGCAGTGAGGATGCTGCCCGTATGAGACACAAGCGTGCAGTCAAGCGTCTCATCATGAAACTGGGTGGCCGTCGGCCTTACTTTGATGAGGACTTCAAAGAGTCCGAACACCAAACAGATACAGAAGACCAGCCCCAGCAACAACAAGATACCACAGAAGAAGAGTAGATATCGCTAGGGTTTTGATGAACTTTACCAAGCGTCACCATCATCTCATACTGAGGGTTCAGCATCGGACATCAGTGAGTCTAAGTATTCTTCGTGGCTAGCAAACTCAGGGTAGAACTCTAAGACTTGCTTGCCACTACTGATAGGTAGTTCAGCAACCATGATATCTGGTTTGTCTCCGTCAGAGTAAGCCTCGAAGTCTAGCTTTATTACATCTAGATTGAACTCGAAGATACCTTCAGGCGTAGCCACTATAACTAGTGGCGTAAATCCGTTGGACAATACGCGTTCTTTAGCGAACTCATATCTATCCTGTGTAATAGTTATGATATCACTGCCAGTAGCCCACAATGATATGTCAGCCATTGCGCTTGAGCTAATCAGCACATAGAATGGCCCTTCTAAATCTTTTGTCAAGCCAACTTCGGCATCTTCGTAGAGGTTGTCTACGATTAGATTCGATACTTCATCTAAGTTTAGTGTATGAGTAATCATTCTTCCTCTTCTGTATATAGGTATGCTCTTGGGTTATATCCTGATACAAGATGTAGCAGACCGCTCTGCTTCCAATCTATTTTCAGGTAGTCTTTTCTAAACATTTCTTTTGCTTCTTCCCTTGACTCCGCATCATAGATACCCATGGTGCGTAGCTTTTCTCTTGCTACTACTTTATAGGTTGGCATTTATCCTCCTGTTTTATAGAATCCAGTACCTTTGAACTGGATTCCGGGTGCGTTGTATATTCTTGTTGACTCAAAGCCACAGACACACGAGACTGGTTCATCTCGTTCATCTATGCTACGGGAAAGTATAGTAAGTGAGTCGCACTTACCACATCTGTATTCATACGTTGGCATATTATCCCTCCAGCGTACTACCCTCAGGGGTAGGCGCGGTAGCCAGTGTACCACATTGAGCACACTCCATGTCAGTAAAGTACAACTCTATCGTGCCATCATCTTTGTTGAAGATAGTCTTGAGGTTCCATATCTCTGAACTACATGGGCATACAGTTGTTGGGTTTCCCCTGATATCCATAGCCTTCTGATAGTCAGGCTTGAGTTCTGTTATGTGTCTTGGTTTTTCCACTCTGTCGATACCAATCCTTTCGTAAGGGCTCTGCTTCTGCGCACGCTCTATAATCATTATGATATTTATAATCTCTTTTGTCGGCACGCACCAATATGTATTCATCGCCCAATGGTTTTGAGCACGACTCACATAATACCACGCCTCTATCTTTCAGACTAGCCATTAGTGCCAGCCCTTCTTCTTGAAGTGTTGCCAAGCTCGACAAGGGGTGTGATATCTATGGTAGATATACTCAAGCCCCCTGTCGATTTGCTTGGTGGGGGGTGTGCTTGGGTCAAGCCCCAAGATTTGTGGGATACCACCAGCGTTGCGACCCATGACTTTTGTTTTATTGTATGCGTTAGGGTTCCATGCTGATTCTTTACCCCACAATTTCTTGAGGCAGGACATCTGTTTGTCACGCCATACACCTAGCTTGTCGTAGGCATATGCTTTACTATCGTCGGTAGTCCAAGTCTTTTGTACTGGATATTTATGTGGCTGCTTTAGTGGCTCTACAATTAGCAGGGTAAAGGCTACAACGAATGTACCCAATGCTCCTAGTCTAATAATATTTCTTGCCATTTCCTTACTCCTTCTGCGAACACTATCGCATCGGTTCGGGTTGTTGAGTTAGCCTTTACGCCAGAGATAACTATGCGTTCTCCAGCCATCAAGCCACCCCATATTCCGTAGTCAAGATTCTCAGGGCGCATACCCTCGTCTAGGCATTGTTGCCTGACGGGACACTCTTGACAGATAGCCAAGGCAAGCATTACCTGTTCAGCAAGTTGCTTGCGCTTGGCATTAGAGGGTCTGCCCTGTGGCTGTTCAGGATACCACAAGTCTGGGTTAGGGTGTCCAGTACATAAGCCTATCATCTAGCCTCGATTCATAGTCGCTGCGTGTAATGGGTGGACTGTAACTATACCAGTCAGCAAGTCTGCCCAGTCAAGGGCTTTCTCTTCTGTATCAAAGGGTCCGTAGAATACTGAACGCTCTGATGTTTCTTTGGGAAATACTAGCACCGCATAGCCAGCCACCAGCATACCCGCTAGTGGCTCAGCTACTACGATACGATTACTGGAAGATGACTTCGGTGTATCCGTCGAGTCTGTCATGTGTTGTAACCAATCCCTTCTTGCCATTGAGGTGGCGGTAAGTGCCGTCGCCTAGTGATACCCACATAGACTTAGGCTTGAAGCGTGTCTGGTCTGGTAGTGCTTTGACGATTGCGCCATAAGGTAGGTACTCAGGCTCGTCGCTTATGCTTTGGCGTACAGACTCAAGGTCTAGTACAAGTGCTAGGGTGCGTAGTTGTTCGGCTACTACTTCTGTTGTGCTGGTTGTCATGGGACTTTATTCTCTCTCTAGTTGGTTAGTAAAGTATTGGGTCGTATGATTTATTATACACTCTTACCCATTGGTTGTCAAAGTCAAGTTCGTTATGCTTCTCGCGGGCTGAGTGTGGTGTGTAACACAGGCAATCTTGCCATGTGCTAGAGCATGACATACAAGTGTCACAGTACTGGCAGTACTCTGAGCTTCTGTCAATATCTACTAGAGCCTCGCAAGAGGGGCATTGGTCTATCACTAGGTACTCGTCGTCTCCCTTTAGGAGAAGGTCATTGTAGTACTCTTGTTCTAGTACATAGTCCGCCTCGTTAGTAGGCTTAGTGGTAGCGGTAGTGATAGGTGCTGGCGAGTAATAAGTCTTATGCGAATAGGTGCTTCGTTTATAAGAAGAATTACTCCACCATACACCATTGTCGTCCCAATGACCTAGCCGTTCGTTGAGTAGATACAGTTGGTATTGGGCTTTAGGGTTGGTGGTGAGCACGGCTATCTTAGAACCGCTTGCCCACCCCTCAACCATGCGGTAGATGTTCTCGTCCTCTAGGGCTAAGACACCACCTAGCCGTGGAAGCGTGTCCTCAGCGAACACACGCGTATCGCTACGCTTATCTCCATTGGCTATGAAAGTATCTAGCACACCATTGTGCGCTAGTACAGTATCAACATCATCACCCACTTGGAATGGGTGACAGTTATCCTCATTCTTTACACCATGCGTAGCATAACGAGCGTGCCAGATGGCATAACCTTGTGGATATTGTTGGCGCATATGTATAAACTTACTCACGGCTTTACGAGCAGACATGGTACGATAACGGAATATCTTGCCGTCAATTATCATGGCGAACCCGTAGCCGTGTGGATTAGAACACGCGCCTTCTGTAAGTTCCTCGCGCTTTGGTATAGCGTTAGGCTTACAGACAACTAATAGACACATAACACCCCCTCTAGGCGTTGATTAGTGGCTTGGTATTGAGAGTTACGCTAGGCACTCTAGCCATGCGTAGGTATAGGTTAGGGTATCTGCCGTTGTTGGCTTCTACCCAATCGGCGAACCATTCCCACTTGAGCATACCTAACTTGACATCAGATATGGACAAGTCTCGGGTATATTCTACCGAAGCGTGGCATAGTTCGAGTGCCGTCATGACACCCTCGCGCTTCATGTTGCCACGGAAGAAGCGCAATTCTAGTGTGTAGTCATTGTTGGTATTGACCGCCGAGTATCTCTCGGTGCGGAAACCAGCATGGACTTTATCACGCAAGTTCATCTGAGGGATACCCCAGTCGTCAGGCTTGTAGACATCATCAAACCTAGCGAATCTTGAGTTCTTGCGCCCTGCTAACTTCATCATCTCTTTAGGGTTACGATAGATGAGCGAGAGGAATCGGTGAGTATGTGCGCCCGACTTGAACGCCGAGCGTGACACATGGACATGAAGCCCACATGAGTCGGTGTCCCACGAGCGAGCATTGAACTCGGTGCGTAGTCTCTCGATATAATTCCACAAGTCATTGGCTTGCTCATACGCATAGAGCGTATGTGGGTGTGTCACTAACTCGAAGCCCTGCCCACTAATACTTCCGTCAGACTTTAGATAGCATACATCTGCTTCTTCAAGTGGCTTGACCAGAGATACAGCACCCCTGAAATCGTTGGTGTTGTTGAGTTCCATCTCCAGCTCAAAGCCCATGTACAGGTTGCTGTCGTTAGTACCATGAAATATAGGGTTAGGCTTGTGTGAGTAGTTGTGGATAATACCGCTACTATCCTCATTCTCACCACAACGAGCGCACCCTTCATGGTCATCTGTCGTGTATTCGTCACAGTTATCGCAATAGTGGGCGTTGTCGCTGATACAATGCTCGCACCAATCCTCACGCCACGAGTTACCGAATACTGTATTGTAGCCAATTCTATCGCCGTCATAGCAATAGTCGCAACGCCTACAAGTCCATGAGTGGTCTTCCCAGCAACCCTCGCACCACGAGTAGTCGTCTACTACATACCAATCGTCTTGGTGACTACCGATACGCTCGCAACGCTCGCAAGTGCGGATACAATCAGAGCATATCCAATCGCCGTCGTCGTTGGTGCTAAGGTCATCTTCTTCATACTGTCCGTCACACACTACGCATTGGTGCGTGGTGACTTCATCTTCTTCATCAGACATATTATCTCACCCCCTCTAGGTGTTGTCGTTGTCTAATTGTACTACACTTTAGCCTTGCTGTCAAATCTCTGTTGGGCTTGCTCTATCATCATGTTGGACACCTTATCTCTAAGGTTATCCACATAGGCTTGAAGCCCTGTGAAGCCTTCTCGCTTGAGTCGTGCCGACTCGTTGCGTAAGCTAGTGCGTAGGTATTCCATTTCGTTGGGCGTTAGCACTATGATGAAATCATCAGGATTCGCGCCCTCGTGGGTGGTTAGGTTGAAGGGTGTCATTATCCTCGCCTAACCTTGATTATCTTGCGAGCGATTACTACGCCAATCGCTAGGGCGATTAGCCCCCACGATAGGTTGAAGTATAGCGGTGCGCTGTTGAAGGTTATACCCCAATCGCTCACGCTAAACTCTATGAAGTTATCCATAGTCTAGCATACCCCCTTGAGTATGTCAAGCGTGCGGACTTTCCGCGTGTCGCGCTAGGGTCATGAACCCTCGCCGTCTATCGGTGCGCGACTATCCTTCTAGGATAATCCTAACTTCATGCCCACGAGTCGGGTCTGTCTACTCGCTGGCTTCCAATCCTGTCGGGCTAGGCGTACTCGTTGCCCGAATACTTCTCGCTTCTGCTCTCGCTCTTGAGCGCGGTTGAGTCGCTCATAGTCCGCGAGTATTTCCTCAATACTTCGTGCCATGTGTCCTCACTTCTCGTGTATGTTGAACCCTTGCTTTAGGGGCGTGCGGTTGCTCGCTAGTTGGGCAAGTATCTCACGCTCTTGTGCTTCTGTCAAGTCGGGAGTTAGGTTGCGCTCGCCAGCCATAGCAACTTTATGGTTGCGCTTGTGTAGGCGTACTACCTGACCATGAACTAGGGGTGCGACAACTCGCGTGTTGCCTAGTCTATCGGTTACTGTAACAGGTGAGCATTGTGCCCCTGTTAGGTTGTAGTTACGCTTACCCCATGGGCGGGTTGCCCTAATGGTTGGCGGTACTGTTGCCCAACTACCCGACCCGCTATATGGGCGGGTCATGCTACCTTCTCCCTTCTCTCTAACTTACTTGCGTAAGTCTATCATAGTGTCTAACCTAGTGTCAAGTCGAGAGAGAATCGGGCGTGTCGGACACTTTCCTAGTGCTATCCACGAGCGACTCGTTGCTACTAGATAGCGAGTCTAGGTGAGCGATACCGCTTGACCTAACTCTCTCCCTTATTTACTTGTTGCGCCTATTGTAGCGTATCGCTTGACCCTTGTCAAGTCTGCCACCCTTCGGCGTGTCGTGCTACCCTCGCGGGTATTTCATGACAGGGAGAAGAATACACCCCCACCCCCTAGCGTGTCAAGTACGACACACCGAGGAAATTGTGAGGTGCGTCACACATGGACAAAAGGGATAAATCGGACATTCCGCATTATAGCATAGGCGGGGGATATTGTCAAGTATCCTACAATTCGGGAGTGTCCAGACATAAGGGGCGAATAATAACATAACAGTATAAAGGGGGGCAAAACGGACATTTAGGATAGGGTGGGGGGAGAGTCTATCGCTCAGTAAATACTCAGGAAACTCTCAGAATACCCCTAACAACATACTCTCAGGATATTCTCAGGAAACTCTAAGGTTACTTTACAGTAACTCTCAGAATTGTTTTGAGGGGGTGTTTGATAAACTTATGAGGGCGGCTGTTATAATACTCACCCTAAAATTTTCTGTTATAAGCCGCCCCTATAAATATGCCTCTGACCTGGGCTTTTGCCCAGTTATAGGTATAACCCTAAAAATATATTAGGAAAACCTGTTCGGTTTTCCGATTTGAACAGGTTATCTTATATGTAATAATAATTCCATATAAGAGCGAGCTTCGCTTTATGGCTCGCTCGCTTATATATATAATATTATATATAATTATATTATATATGGGGAAGTTCTGCCCGTTATCTGACGGGCGTTATTTGTGTGATTTATGGGGGGGCTATATGGGACGAAAGCCAGGTAAGGTAGATATACCTATGGCCGAGGCTAAAGAGCGGGTCCTGACCCTTCTAGCCCAGGGTAGCACCATTACCCAGGCTATGGCCTCTGTTAACCGAAACGATGTAACCTTCCGCCAGTGGTCCCTAAAGGACCCAGAGTTCAAGCAGAGGGCCGACGAGGCCCGCCTGGAAGGCAAGGGCGTCAAGGCCGACTTGAAGAACCTTAAGGACATCAGCTTCGAGGAGTTCTCTGAGCAGTTCCTAGATACCAAGCTCTTTGACCATCACCTCGACTGGGTAGACTTGATTGAGGGTAGGGAGCCTAGATGGCTCCACCCCAGTATGATTTATGAACCGAGTGCGGCCAACCGAGTCCTGATTAACGTTCCGCCCGAGCACGCCAAGTCCACAGTCATCACGATTAACTATGTGACCTACCGACTAGCTGTTGACCCAAATGTCCGAATTATTGTAGTTTCAAAAACCCAGGGCATGGCCCGCAAGTTCCTCTCGGCCATCAAGACAAGGCTCAGCCATCCTAACTGGATTAAGCTACAGACGGCCTTCGGCCCCAATGGGGGATACAAGGCAGATTCCCAGACGTGGTCTGCTGACATGATTTACCTAGGTAGTGGACGTGACTCAGGGGAAAAAGACCCTACCGTCCAGGCTCTAGGCTTTGGTAGCCAAATCTACGGAGCACGTGCAGATTTGATTATCCTCGACGATGTTGTGATGAACTCAAACGCCCATGAATGGGAGAAGCAAATTGAATGGCTTCAGAAGGAAGTCATCACACGCTTAGGCCGACACGGGAAACTACTTATCGTAGGGACCCGTGTTGCGCCAGTAGACTTGTACAAGATGATACGAGATGGCCAGCAGTGGACCGGCGGCAAGAGCCCGTTTACTTACTTTGCCCAGCCAGCCGTACTAGAGTTCGATGAAAAACCTAAGAATTGGAAAACCCTATGGCCGTGGACGGACAGGCCCGAGGGTGAGAAAGATGAACCGAATGAGCAAGGATTATACCCCAAGTGGGACGGAGGGGCTCTCTTCACTCGACGCAGCGAAGTGGCGCCTTCTGTCTGGGCAATGGTCTATCAACAAGAAGACGTCGTCGAAGACGCTATCTTTGCGCCAGCAGCAATCGCTGGATGTGTCAACGGTATGCGAAAGCGCGGACCTCTTAAGCCGGGCGCTCCGGGGCATCCTCAAAGACTAGACGCACCGTATACGGTTATTGGTCTAGACCCTGCGATGACGGGGAACACGGCAGCGGTGGTCTTGACTTATAACCGTGGTGATAGTAGAATTTATGTTTTGGATGCAGTCAATATGACTGACCCAACTCCTATGAAGATTCGTGCCCTGATTGAAGAATGGGTACAGAAGTTCCGTCCTCAAGAATTAAGAATCGAAATCAATGCACACCAGAAAGCATACGCACTCGACGACGACTTGCGTAACTGGCTTGCAGCCTACGGCTGTCAGCTTAATTCTCACTTCACTGGTAAGAATAAGTGGGATACTTCTTTCGGTGTGGCTTCTATGGCAAGCCTTTTTGGCAGCCTTAGAGATGGAAGACATCAAGACAACAACATCATAGAGTTACCAAGCAACGAAGGTAGCGAAGGACTCAAGGCTCTAGTACAGCAGTTGATTACTTGGAAGCCTGAGACTCGTAACCCTTCTGACTGTGTGATGGCACTATGGTTTGCAATTATCAGAGTTAGAGAATTAATGCAGCAGAACTCACAGTCTGCTAAGTGGATGAGCAACCGTTGGGCAACTAGAGCTCAGAAGGAACGTCGCTTTGCGATTAACCTTGATGATGCTATAGCTGAACAATGGACTGAGACATACGGATAGGAAACTATGGCACTAACAATCGACCAGATTAGCGCACGCGTTGAATCGCTACGCTATCGTCATGCGGACAGGGACGCCCGCAACAAGGATGTCCTTGCCGTACGCAAAGGTGAGATTGCTACCGTCTATCCAGAGTTCTTTCCAGATGGAGTAGATGCGAATGTCGTTGCGAATTTTATTGACGTTGTTGCTCGAGACCTATCTGAGGTTATGGCGCCTCTGCCTGCAGTCAACTGCTCAGCGGCAAACCAAACGTCTGACCGCGCTCGTGCATTTGCTGATAAGCGTACTCGCATCGCTAGCAATTATTTTGCTCATGCTGACCTGGCCGTCCAGATGTACTCGGGAGCGGACTGGTATATAACCTACGGATTCCTGCCGTTCATGATTGAACTGGACCAGGAAGCAAACCTGCCTCGCATCCGCCTAGAAAACCCACTGGGTGCTTACCCAGAATTTGACCGCTATGGACGATGCGTAGCATTTGCAAAGCGCTACTCCATGACTCTTGGAGAACTCGTAACACAGTTCCCTGAGTTCGAGCGCGAGCTCTTAGGTGGCCTTGGCTATAAGCAGGATTTGAACTATCTCATTGAGATGGTACGCTATTACGATAAAGACCAGTCGGTAATCTACTTGCCAGATAAAGACAACCTTGTCTTGTCTAAGGCAAAGAACCCACTTGGTAAGATGATGGTCGTTGTTGCACGTAAGCCGTCCATCGACGGAGAACTTCGTGGACAATTCGATGACATCATCGGTATCCAGTTGCTCCGCAACCGCTTTGCTCTTCTTGCAATGGAAGCAGCAGAGAAGTCCGTACAGGCTCCTATCGTACTTCCTATGGATGTACAAGAGCTACAGCTTGGTGGCGATGCGGTTATCCGTACGAGCCAACCAGCAGGTGTACGCCGCGTAGAGCTTACCCTACCACAGGGTGCATTTACAGAACAGACATTACTCAACCAGGAATTGCGCGTTGGTGCTCGTTATCCTGAGGGACGTACAGGTAACATCGACGCCTCGATTGTCACGGGTCAGGGCGTACAGGCCCTCATGGGTGCGTTCGACACTCAGGTCAAATCTGCACAGGCTGTCTTTGCCAGCGCCCTCCGTGATGTCATTCAGATTTGCTTCCAAGTTGATGAACAGATTTTCCCAGCAGAGAAGACCATTCGTGGTGTTGACGCTGGTGCTCCATATGAAATTACATACAATCCAAAGAAGGACATCAAGGGCGATTACAGCGCTGATGTTCGTTACGGTATGCTTGCAGGTCTCAACCCAGCACAGGGCTTGATATTCATGCTACAGGCTTTGGGTGGTAAACTCATCTCTAAAGACATGGCAATGCGTGAGCTACCATTCACAGTCAACGTCAGTCAAGAAGTTGAGAAGATTGAAATTGAAGATATGCGTGCTGCGCTTCTTGCAGCACTACAGCAGTATACTCAGGCAATTCCATCGATTGCAGCAGGTGGCGGAGACGCTAGCCAGATAGTTACCAAGATTGCACAGGTAATTAAGGCGCGTCAAAAGGGACGGGCTATCGAAGATGCTATTGAAGATATCTTCATGCCTGAGCAACAGGTTCCTCCTGCTGGCGCTCCAATGGTTGAGCAACCGTCCCCTGCTCCCGAAGCGTTGGCAGGAGGCGCTTCTCCTATGGGAGGAGCTCCAGATATTATGAGTTTACTTTCTGGCCTAACAGGCACAGGAGAAGCAACAGCAAGCGTAAGAAGTATTCGACGTAGATAAGTCAGGAGGGGATAATGCCTAAGCCTAAACAGCGTAAAAAAGCTAAGCCAGTAGTTAAGCGTAGAAGAACTACAAAGGAACCCGTACTGACAAAGCTAGATTTCTGGGCTATTGCAACTAAAGAAGTTTATGACTCTCTACGTAGAGCAGGCATGGATGAAGGAACAGCTTTAGCTTTTGCTATGGACCGCTCCAGCTATCCTGATTGGATAGTTGACCCTAAAGACCCAATCAAGAATCCATTGGATGATTTCGATGAAGAGGATGATGACTAATGTCGATGACACAACCTATGGACAATCGCGGCGGTAATCGCCCCACTGCTCCTCAGAATAATCCTATGAATGTAAATCCTCTTGGCGGTAATGGCCAAAGTGGAAATATTGATTATACTGGTTTTGGTTATGGAATGAACCAAGCTATCAATCAACAGAGAGAAGCTGCTCCTATTTCATCTCCGACGCCATCAGCAGCCCCAGCAAGAATTTCTTCAAATCAATCAGTCGTTGGTATTACAGAACCAACACTCTATCCTGACCAACCAATGGGCACGCCTCCTCAAGCAGGCCTGCCAGGTATCTTGCCTGAGCCAGGTCAGATGTTACCAGACGATACTGACACACAATTAATCCGCAGCTACCTTCCAGCAATGGAATTCTGGGCAAGCATGCCAGGAACACCTCAAACAACCAAAGACTACGTTAGGTTTCTTAGGACCAAAATATGAGTTTTTTTGACAGACTTGGCAAGCTGGCTAGGTTTCTCACGGAGCAACCTAATTACAAGCCAGTAGCCGAGGCGGGTCAGAGGATTCCTTCTGCCGCCTATAGACCAGACACAGTGCAACGCACTACGCCACAGAACGTAGGCATTACGCGTAGCAATTTTGCGTCTATGGCAGACATCGCTAAAAACGTACCAGCTAACCCTGGTGGCTGGAATGACTCGATTGAAACACTTCGTGTTGGTGTATCAAAAATTGGAAAGAACATAACCCCCAATGACCTTATTGGTAAAGGATACGAAGCACTAGATAAGTCAACTGACGGTGCGTTGACAAAAGTTTTAACTGCAAGCGTTAAGAATCTGCGCTCTAACTATGCTTGGTGGAGAGACATTGAAGCCAACTCTAGTGGTATGGGACTGCTTGCAGCGCTCGGAATGATTGGCGCCGGTGTTGGTACAGGAGCTTTAGCTGCTACTATTGGATTACCAGCCTTTGCTGTTGGTGGTGCTGTAGCAGTAGGTGCAGGTATTGCTGGTAAAGTTGGCCGTGAAGTCTCACAAGAAGGCGTACTTGGCGGAACAGCACAGCAAGCCGCAGAACTAGCCATAACAGAAGAAGGCCAAAACAAGTATAACTTTGGTCGAGATGTTGTAAAAAGTGGCGCAAAGCTTGTAGGTTGGGAAGAAGCTGCTAAAACTGACAAAGGTATTGGCGCAATTACCTCAGGTTTACTTAACATAGTATTCGAGTTCGGTATGACGCCAGACATCGGAGCTGGTAAGCTTGTCGGCGGTATTGGACAAAGAGCTCTTAAGGCTCCAGTTAAGCCTGTTGAGGGTGGTTTAATAAACCGAGTCCTCGAAGGACGCAATGTAAAGCTAACGAATCAACGCATTGCAAATGAAACAGATTTAATTAAGAAGACTGTAGCTGGGGAACAGACAAAATGGACACCACTGTTCTCGCTTTTAGAGAACAATACACCTGCAGTTGTGGCTCAGCGCCCAGAATTTCGTACGGTACTCGGAAATGATGCAGCAGCCATACTTGCTGGTCGTAGTCGTGAGGAAATCGGACTAGCCCTACGAGCCGGACTTGGTGACAAGACTGCTCTCAAAGAACTTGAACGCAACAGCATGGATTTGGTTAACGAAATTAACCGACTTGATGGTGCTCTTCAGGTATCAAAGAGTGGCGGTATCTACAGCCTTAATTTTAAAGACAAAGTACTTGCTATATCTCCACGATTTAAGGACAATCGTGACGCAGTGCAGGCAGAAATCGATGCACTCCGTGCTAAGAATCGCTGGATAGATGATGCCCTAAAGCTAGATAGCCAGATGCAAGATAGAACCGTCTCCCCTATTGCGTGGGTTGAGAAGGTTAAGAACGATTTAGCTAAAGAGCGCCTAGCTCGCAAGACTGAAACTACAGATTTAACAAAAAGAGAAACCGGCTTTGGTGATGTCATGCAGACAGTCTACCAAAAGAACCCATTCTCTCCACTCATTCGTCGTGTAGATAGATGGATGGACGATGCCCCTCGTAATATTGTACGCTTTGATGACCCTCTACAGAGCGCCGAAAGATTCCGTACAGGTATCCGCAGCGCCACAGTAGCAGGTGCGATTACTCCTCAAGATGGCGTAAACTTATACAATAGCTTCTTGTCAGCTCGCTCAAATGGTGAAAAATATCTTCTAGTTCAAGAGTATACTAAAAAGGTAGCCACTGGTGTTGCTAAGAAGAATGGAGTTCCGCCTGGGTCGGAAGTATTGAAGGCCGTACTTGATGAATATGATAAACAAGTAAGAAAGAATATTTTACTTCCCGCCTACGAGGCGGCAGCAGCAGGCCGAGGATATATGTTCGGTCCTGATGGAATAAATGATATCCTAGCTGACCCACAACTTATTACACAACTAGCCAACAGCGCATTTTTGCCAGATGTAAAGCAATGGGATAAAGCTTTCAAGCGCTACGCGGCAAAGCGTGAAGGCGAAACAGATGTTCCAATGAGCCCCGCCTATGCAGCTATTGAAGCAGCAGAAGAGTTTAACGTACTATGGCGTGGGTTTACCCTTCTACGTGGTGGATATCCAGCCAACATTATCCGTGACTCGACGCTTCGCGTTTATGGAGATAATGCTCTATTTGATACAATCAAAGAACTATCTCAGAGCACGGTAGAGAAACTTGTCCGCACAGATAATAGTGCATCAGCTATATCCTCTGCTATTAAAGGTATCGGTAATCCGAAGCGTCAAGAGAAGAAGATAGCTAATAAGATACTTACGTTTGAGGCATCTATCCGCACAACAGAGAAGCAGTTAAAAGATGCTGGCTATGATGTAAAGAAGCCGCCAAAGAAGATTCCAAAGGACCCACTGGTTCGTGAAAATCTAAAGTATCTTGACCAACTAAAACTATCTACTGCTGAACTACGTCGTCAACGCGATGCTATCATTTCTGGTAAAATATCTGCCCCAGTAGGAAGAGATAAGACTGTTCGTTTTTATGGCGAAGAATTCCCTGCAGCTTTCTCCGGACGCTTTGCTGATATAACCGCACAGAACATATCAGGTACTGGTGACATTATTCGTGCGTTAAGCTCAGCTCAGGAGCTTGCCGTAAACAACGTACGCAAGACTAGAACTGGCAGCAGTTCGCTACTTGCTACAGTTGATGAGTCCTTACATATGCAAGAGTGGGTAACTACTCTGCGCGACATATTGGGTTTTGACCCAGTGGCTCGTATGTATATGGAAGGCGCTACCCGTAAAGAAATAGTTAAGTACCTACAAAGCTCTAAAGGCTTTGGATATATGGACGAGATGGGTCTTCGCGGTATTGACGCAGGCTTACAGTATAATAAAATTAAAGCAATCGTGGATATGTTTGCCCCAACTAAAGATATTCACAAGTTGGTATTAGCTAACCAGGTAACCCCAGCATCCTTAACAAAGCTATTCCCAGACCCAGCTACGCGTCCTCCTGTACTGACAGACCTAGTACGCGATAATAGCCCTGCTGGAGGAAACCTAAGTGAGGCATATAAGAAGGGCAGAGATGCCGTAAGGGCAGGCGTTGCCTGGCTATCTACTAAGCCTACTGCAGCTTTGATGTTTAACCCTTACTTTGCCGTGAAGTATAATAGAAAACTTCAGACAATGGTACATATCGCAAATGTACAGGGACGCAAACTAACCCTAGAAGACAAAGCTCGTTTTGAGAAGACTGCTCGTAATTATGCCATGAGAGAGTTCCGCGAAAAGCTAAACTCCTTTCATCGTGATATGAACTATGGTGGCGTAGTTAACTATTTGCTAGCCTTCTTCCCTGCAGTCGTAGAGCAGTACCGTGCATATGGCCGCATTGCTTTGGAGAACCCAGACTTCTTGGTCAAGGCAACTCAGATTGCAATGATTCCAAATCAATATCTTGGAGCTCAAGAGGATTCATTTGGCAACGAATATGTAGAGGTAACCTTGCCACTCATCGGTGGGCCAGAAGGCACGACACATCGTTTGCCAGCTTCTTGGTTTAACCCGTTTAATCCAACAGGTAGCCCAAGTATTGTATCTGCTGGCCCAGGCCTGGCAGCCATTGGTAACTTTGTATCCAAGACAATGAATGTTGAGAATGCTGTTACTAACTGGATGCTTCCGTTTGGAACCCAAGAAGAAACAGGAATGCTTCTTCTGCCGAATACAATTAAGCGTACAGGCCAGGCATTTAGAGCTCAACTACTCAAGAGTGGCCCTCAGTTAAACAAGGATACTGCTAAGTTCCTACAGCAAAAGCGCTTCGACTTTATTAAGGAAGAGGGTCGTGAGCCAAATGGTGTTGAGTTAGCCGAACTTAATGAAGAGGCTATGGCAGATGCTGTATCGTTGGCATGGGCTAGGGCTCGTAACTCATTCTTGCTTCCAACTCAGCCACAATATGTTACTCCACTGCAGCCATATATTGATAGTTTATATAAAGCAAGAGAAGCTGACCCAATCAATGGTGAAGATAAGTGGATGGAAGAAAACCCAGAGTACTTCCTACTTGCTCGCTCACTATCTGATAATACATCTGGATTGATTCCAGACAAGACATCACGTGCCTTGGTTGAAAAGAATCCGAAGTTTATCCGTAGACTGATAGGTACACTAGATGTCGAGAATGCTAGCGTGCTTGGAGCAATCTTCAATGACGACAACTATGCTTTTTCGTCCGCAGCCAATGCTTATCTGACGAGCAAGAAGATACCTGGAACTGAAACATTCTTTAAGAATTCAGCGTCAGCTCTAGAAGCTGAGCGCTCAGGTGTGGTAAATGATGGCTGGAAGAAGTACAATAAATTTATTGAGACTGTAACAGTAGCCATTGAAGAGTTGCTACCTGGCCGCACAGCGGCTTCAGGGTATGGCAAGATTCTGTTTGATAAGTACAAGGAAGCCTACATCGAACAGCAGAAGGTTAAGAACAATGTCTGGTGGAACGAGTGGGATAACCTAGGCTCAATTAAAGGTGCGTCTAAGCGCAATGCTACAGTCCAGGCTTTGACTATGGCAGCTAATGACCCTGAGCTCTGGAAAGACCTACAGAAGATTCCACGTTGGACCAACGTAGTTAATTATCTGAACTTCAGATACAGCATCTACGATGAATTAAAGCGTCGAAAGACTACGATTGACTCGCCTAGAGCGAAAGACCTACGTCAAGACGTAGATGAGTTTGTATACAACCTTCGTAGAACAGACCTAAACTTCGGTAAATTCTATGATAGATACTTTGCAAGAGATACATTTGACTATGTCGTGGAGGGTAACGAATGACAGAAGTTGTTGGAAGAGGCAGCACAGGTAGCAATAAGCCACCAGCTAAGCCAAGCCTCCAGTTCCCTACCTTAGGCAGAGGCACCGCTAGTAACACTACTATTGATGCGATTAACTCTTGGATAACCAGTACTAAAGGTTTCCAGGACTTTAATGTTAATACTGTACCAGATGTGCAGACCGACGAGTTTATCTCAGGACTGTCTGGCGCACAAAAGAGAACGTTAGCTTCCTTAATGCGTAAAGCTGGATTTACGATTCGAACCGTAGAGAATGTTGAGACTGAGATATCTGAGAACTTTACCGATTTAGATACTAGCAGTTTCAGTAAGTTCTACAAATCATTGGCAGCTCAGTTGATTCCAAAAGAAGGTAAGGGCCCTAAAGAATATGTGCCACGGATTGACGTGTACAATGTCCCGGACACAGAGCTTGAATCAGACATCGACGAAGCCTCACTGTCAGCGTTAGGTGCTATTCTTACACCTGAAGAGAAGGCTAAGTTCCTTCCAATCCAGAAAGCTCTTATGGCTAAGGGTAGCCGCACTACACAAAGCCTAACCAAGAAGGGTGAACTCCGCACAGAGACAACCCCAGGCTTTACCCGCGAAATGGGTAAGGAAGCCGTAGAGGAGGCTATCATCGCAGCTCCGGAATACAAGGCAGACGTTGAGCGTAAACAACGTGTTGACTTCTTTAAGTGGATGGGTGGTGCCGGTTAATGGCTGAAAAGAAATATACTCGAGCTGAATGGGATAATCTTCAAAAGAGGCTGCCGCTCGAGGACAGAGAATCTTACGATAACCTACCACCAGAAATGCGTACTGACGTAAGTGTTTCTGCTAATAATAATATTAATGTCAGTAACAACAATACTAATGTTAATAATAGTGGCGCTAAGGACAACAACCCACCTGCTGATAAGTACGAAACAGATGAACAAGGAATTTTAACTAAGAACAATGTGCCTTTCACCGGTGAGTACAATGGTAAGCAATATAAGGATGGAAAAGAAGTAGTTACTCCTCCTGGAGATGAAGTCAAAGAAGAATCAATTAGAGCAAAGCTTGGACTAGGTGAGGCTCTACTTAAAAGCAAGTGGGCCACAGGAACTGGCACAAAAGGTTCTGCCAGTTATGTCCCAGGATTACAAGATGTATTTGACTTATGGAAGCAGAAGAAGTATACTGCCGCAGAAGATTTATTGGCTAAGACTGCTTGGGCTAAGCTTGGCAAAACATCTCAGCAGAGAGAACTTGGCAAGCTAGAAGGAAGCCAAGAGTATGCCAATGACCTTAAGTCATTCATCGACAAGATGCGCAAACTTCTACTTGCCGAAAACCTACCAGTTAACGAAGCTAAACTAGAAGAGTACTACCTAAACGGAACTGGCGAAGATGTAATTCTTACCGAAACCTTTAATGCCGCAGTTGGTGGTAGTGGCGTTGGCTTCGGAGCTCCAGGCATGGAAAACCGTAGACTACTCGAAGTAGTAGCTAAGGCTAACAATGTTAACCTACAGCAAGAGTTTGGCAATGAACTTGATACCTGGTTAAAGAATATCCGCAATGGACAGGACATCTCAGTATTCTATCAGCGCATTAGAGATAGAGCTGCTGAGAAGGTAGAGAACCCATACGTCAAGCAGTTGCTTGCTGATGGCAATAACCTACGCAGTGTCTATGATAGATACATTACGTTGATGGCAAACAAGTTTAAAGTGTCAGCAGATAGCATTAAGCTAGACGACCCACTATTATCTCAGGTATTCAAAGACGGTACAGGAATGAACCTGACTCAATTTGAAAGCCTAGTAAATAGCGATGCTCGTTACAAAGGCACAGGCGGTGCCGCAGAATTCAATGTAAAGAGCTTACGTCAAGGAATCATGGACTACGCTATGAGCGAAGGCTTTGAGCTAAATGATGACGCTGTCGAGGACTTGCTGAATAACATCTTGGCTATGGGGTTAGGCATTGAATCCCCTTATGTCAAGAGTCTTATTCGTGCAAAGTTTACATACTCACCTGGCGTAAAGCTAGGCGGTGTAAGTGGAAACAGACTTAGTATCCTACGCCAAACTGCAGCCCGTAATGGTTTAGATTTGGATGCACAGTTTGGCTCACAGATTGAAACTTGGTTAAAGCGCCTATCACAAGGTGAAGATATTGAAACCTTTAATCGTTTAATCCGTCAGGCTGCGTCACTTGGGCGTCCAGAAACAGTACGCTCTCTAATGGGTCTCGGAGTAGACTTAGACGTAATCTTAACGCCTTATAAGAACACAATTGCGTCAGAACTGGGTATCAACCCAGAGACCATTATGGCAAATGATACCTTGCTCAATAAGGCTTTTGGTGAAAAGGGAGAACTCAGTTTGGCTGATTACCGTAAGATAGTTCGCCAAGACCCACGTTTTGGATACAGTAACAAGGCCTATCAAGAAACATTTGATGCAGGCTTGAAGATTCTACAAGACTTCGGATTCCAGGGGTAATAATGCCAGAGACATTTAGCGCGGACCTTAATAACCCAGCAGATAATAAAAGATTCACTGAAGCTGGTGGTAATGCAAAGTATGCTATAACCATGGGTGAGGGCATTGACCCTAAGACTGGTAAAAGCTATGGCTCGGTAGCTGGAGGAAAAGGCTCAGTAGCTATTCCTTGGATTGAGACTGGAAGCTTTGCTGGACTACCTGATGATATCAAGAAGCAATTAGCTCCATCCTGGCAGGACCCGAATGCTTACAATCCTTTTAAGAATGTAACTGGATATATTATTGAACCTAAAACAGGTCAGATAATTTTAAAGAGTTCAGCCCAGGGCGGCCAGATGTTCCCATCTGCTTACGTTAAGCCAACCAGCAGTGGTGGTTTTGTTTCAATTCCAACACCAGCAGAAAGTGGAGCAGCTACCGCATCTTCCGCATCTACCGCGTCAGTAGCACCTACTGGGTATACTGGCTCAGGTACAACTGGAGACCCACTAAAGTATAATGGTGTTCCATTTACTGGGGCTTATCTTGGAATGAACTTTGTCAGCGGTATATCAAATGTATCCGCAGCGGCCAAGGCCGAGCGTCAGTCAGCATATGATGCCCTACTCGTAGAGTTTAATAAGTATGGTTTAGGTTCATTGGTCAAGACGGTCCAAGGATTGATTGAGAAAGATGTTCCACCTAGCCAATTTATTATTGAGCTGCGCAATAGTCCAGAATATCAACAGCGCTTTAAAGCAAATACGAAACGCTTAGAGAAGGGTTTAGCTGCTCTTAGTGAAGCTGATTATATCCGCAATGAAGATGCTTATCGAAACACTCTTCGCGCTTATGGCCTAACGCAGTTTGACAACGATGCGTACGTATCTCAATTTATAGAAAATGATATTAGGCCAGAAGAATTAACCGAGCGCGTATCCTTGGCGGTTAATCGACTACAGATGGCTGACCCTGCAATCACTAGTACGCTCAAGAGATTCTACGGGCTTAATGATTCTGATATGCTCGCAGCGATACTTGACCCAAAGACGCAGCTTCCACAAATCCAGCGCTCAATTGCGACAGCAGGAATTGGCGCAGCAGCAGGACGACAGGGTTTGAATATTGGAAGAGATGTAGCAGAACAACTTGCAGCACAAGGTGTAACTCAGCAAGAGGCAGAGCGTGGATACGCTACTATTGCAGAGATTCTACCAACAGCAGAGAAGCTAAGCGATATCTATGGGGAAGAGTTGGGCCGCTATGGTTTACCAGAAGCGGAACAAGAAGTCTTCAACCAGCTAGCCTCAGCACAGCGTAGACGTCAACGACTCGTTGAGCGTGAGCGTGCCGCATTTAGCGGACAATCAGGTGTAGGAAGAACTTCCTTAACCGAAGATAACAGAGCGCAATTCTAGAATCCTGAGCGGACCCATCGGCCCCGCCAGTGTAACAGACCGATAGTAGGAGCCACTCCATTACCCCGAATGGCAGTGAGGCCTGCGACTAACTACAATAGAAGGGTGGAACGTTGCTATGAGCAACAACTACTGGGATGATGAAGACGACGACCTAGATACACAGGACCAGTTCCCTGGTGATGGAAGCGATTTACTTAAGAAGCTTCGCAAAGCAAAGAGAGCTGATGAAAAGCGTATTAAGGAACTCACAGAGCAACTTGAGACATTTACCAAGGCGCAGCGTGAGCAAGTTGTCAAAGAAACCCTAACCAAGAAGGGTGTAAGCGAGAAAGCAGCTCGCCTAATTATGAAGGACTTGGACGAAGTTAACGAGGAGTCAGTATCACGCTGGCTCGATGATAACGGAGACTTGTTTGGATTAAAGAAGGAAGAGTCTGCAGTAAACCAAGCAGAGCTTGCGGCACTACGCCAGCAAGATGTTCTAACTGGAAATGCCTATACCCCAGAGCAAGGAATGGATTTAGACCAGAGACTAGCGCAAGCACAGTCACCGGATGAAATCCTATCAATCCTCCGCTCACAATAATAATCCGTTCATAGTCTAGGAGACTAAAACTAATGTCAAACCAATATACATCAACCGCGAGCACATCGCTCGGTGGTTCCGTTGGTGGCGCTGGTCTCGTACAGAAGGCGTATGACCGTCTTCTCGAGTTTGCTCTTCGTTCCGAACCCCTACTTCGTTCGGTTGCAGATAAGCGCCCAGCTCGCCAAGCAATCCCAGGCTCAACCGTAGTTCTACAACGCTACGTTGACTTGGACCCAAAGACCTCTACTCTATCTGAGACAGTTGACCCAGATGCAGTAGCGCTCACAACACCGACTTCTGTTACCATTACTCTTAACGAGTACGGTAACGCAGTTCTTGTAACCCGCGCTCTTGAGTTGTTCTCACTTGCAGACGTAGACCCAGCTATCGCAAACATCATTGCGTACAACCTTGCTGACTCTATCGATGACGTAGTATCCACAACTCTCATTGGCGGAACAAACGTAATCTACGGTGGTGCTCGTACTTCTACAGCAACCATCACCGCTTCTGACACAATCGACTCAGCAGATATCCGTAAGGCTGTTGCTAAGCTCCGTGCAAACAAGGCCAAGGCTCGCCGTGGCTCTTACTACTGGTGCGGTATTCACCCAGAAGTTTCACACGACCTTCGTGCAGAAACCGGAAACATGGGCTGGAACTTCGTCCATGCGCAAACAGCTCCGGCTGCAGACAAGATTTGGGCTGGCGAAATCGGAGACTACGAAGGCGCATTCTTCGTTGAGTCCTCACGTATCCCATCTGCTAAGGATGGCGCTGACCAGACTGCTCTCGCTACAACCGCTGTAACCGTTGCTGGTACATCAGCAGGCTTCACCTTCGGTGTTGCTTCTTCTGCTGTTATCGCAACCCGTGCAGAGGTTGGCGACAAGGTTGCAGGTACAGGAATCGCTTCAGGTTCCAAGATTACTGCAATCAGCACATCTGGTTCAACAACAACCTTTACTGTAGACACAGCGTTCACCGCTGCTGTTACTGCTACAACTGTAGTCACTGTAACTCCAGTAACCCGTGTATTCGATACTCTCCTCTGTGGACAACAGGCACTAGCCGAAGCAGTCGCAGAAGAGCCACACATCGTTATCGGTAACGTAACCGACAAGTTGATGCGCTTCCGCCCAATGGGCTGGTACGGCGTACTCGGCTTCGCTCGCTACCGTGAAGAAGCGTTGTATCGCATCGAAACTGGTTCTTCAATCGCTGCTCTCTAGTTGATTGACTCTGAGGGATAGGCCTTGAAACCTATCCCTTCGGGGTGAGTCCACTAAGGAGGACAAATGGCAAACTGGATTTTTACCACACCTACCGTCAAGGAGGGGCCTGCTGGGGAAGAGCGCCTTTTTCAGTTCTATAAACTTGACAGAGGTGTTACAATAGTACGAGACACAGATGGCGACTGGGCACAGATTCGCTATGCTGTTGATAGTGATTTAGATTACTACCCTGTAGTCTACAGCGGTGGATATACACATATAGTAGATGACGCCACTAAGGCTTCTTTGATTGCCGGTGACGTCGGAGTAACAGAGGCGAACTTTACACTAGCATGAAACATTGGGAACATCATCCAGAGCCTGTGGACGGATGCTTTGGGTGCAAGGGACTGTCCATCCAGATGAATGCAGGAGACGCTGATAGTCGGAGAAGTATGCCGAACAAAGCGTTCAACAAAGAATTGAATGCCTATAAAGAGGCTAGAGCCCAAGGCATTCAGCCAAATGGAACTTCTATGACGAAGATTCAAGAGGCAGTCAAGGCTAGCGAGATTATGGGTAGACCATATGATGCAGGCAAGATGCCACCAGCTAAGACAATCAATGAAAAATCAGCAGCGGTAATGAAAGAACTAGGAGTATAACAATGCCAAAAGTAGGCGAAAAGAAATTCCCATATACAGCTAAGGGTAAGAAGGCAGCTAAGATGTATGCCAAGGCTGAGAAGATGGAAGAGAAAGCCATGATGATGAAGTCAGCCAAGAAGAAGGCTGTCAAGAAGATGGCTGCTAAGAAGATGAAGAAGAAGTAATCATGGCCGGAAAAACAAGAGTAGCTGAAAATCGTTCAACTATTGCTCGATACATTCAGAATGTGGCAAAGGAATATGCGCAGTGGAATGAGCGCGGAAGAACACAGTCTGATGCCGGACAGTTCTGGGGTGCAGTACTACAGGCACGTCAGTACGACAAGAAGGGCAAGCAGAAGTGAAGAAGACTGCGAAACAAAAGAAAGTTTCCAAGGTTATGCGTGAGTTCAAAAAAGGCGAGCTTAACATTGGTAAGTCTTCCAAGAAGGTTAAGTCAAAGAAGCAAGCAGTAGCCATTGCATTGTCTCAAGCAGGCATGGCTAAAAAGAAAAAGAAGTAATGTCATCAGGAAAGTATAAGCCGCATCGTGGTTTCAACTCTGTACAAATCAAAGATGGCTATGTGGTGCGGCTTAACAAGAATGGCACAGTAAGAACAGTACTAGGAAAGTATGGTGAGTATGGCAAGCAAGAAAGACCCAAGGCTAGCTAGAGCTGGAGTATCCGGCTTCAACAAGCCTAAGCGCACACCTAATCACCCGAAGAAGTCACACATTGTTGTGGCTAAACAAGGGGACACTATTAAGACAATCCGTTTTGGTGAGCAGGGAGCAAAGACTGCTGGTGCACCTAAGGCTGGAGAGTCTGACAGAATGAAGAAGAAGCGTGCATCATTCAAAGCACGTCATAGCAAGAACATTGCTAAAGGCAAATTGTCTGCAGCATACTGGGCTGACAAGGTGAAGTGGTAATGGCATACACTAAGCCTGAGCTCAGAGAGCGTATTAAGAACCGTGTAATGGCTGGCACCAAAGGTGGCAAAGCTGGACAATGGTCTGCTCGCAAAGCTCAGATTGTAGCACAAGAATACAAGAAGGCTGGCGGTGGATACACCGGCGCTAAGACTAGCAAACAGAAGTCTTTGTCTAAGTGGACAAAAGAGAAGTGGGGCACTAAGTCAGGTAAGCCAAGCACTCAAGGTAGCAAGGCTACCGGAGAGCGTTACCTACCAAAGGCAGCTAGAGAAAAACTTTCTGCTTCTGAGTACGCTAAGACATCTGCCAAGAAGCGCGAAGATTTGCGCAAAGGCAAACAATTTTCTAAGCAACCAAAATCTATCGCAAAGAAAACGGCAAGGTATCGATAATGGCAACAGGCACAGCAGGTAGTTCATTTACCAGCGAACTCAATCGCTTGGCTAATGGTGGGACATATCCAGCACTTATCAATTACAAGGCACCGAATGAGGCTGCCAATGTATATGCTGCCACTACTGGGCTATCATTGGTTGGTGCCTTGAACAAGAAAGCTGATGCTAATCGTCAGCCTAAAGACTACAAAGCTCTTGGCGGTATTTGCAATGAACTAGCGGGGACAACTGGACTATCACCAACTGATGCACTAAGGAGCATTAACCTGTGACAACAAATTTCAATCAGATGGTAGATGAGGTTCTAGTAAACCTCTCTGGCTACACCTATCAGCAAGACAGAAGCACATACCTCACTGCTGCTGTAACTACCCTCACATCACCGAGCTCCTCTCCCACAATCCTAAGCCTTGGCTCTACCGACAATGTTGGCAAGGGCATTGTTGAGGTTGGCGACGAACTAATGTGGGTTGACTCCTTTGACCGTATTGCCAACACAGCAACGATTGCCCCTTATGGACGTGGCTACCTAGGAACAACCGCAGCCACTGCTGCCGTAGATACCAAGGTTACAGTCTCTCCAATCTTCCCACGTTATGTAGTCAAGAATGCTATCAATGACACTATCCGTGCGGTAGGCGGTTCATTGCTATCTATCAAGCAGACAACCTTCACATACAATGCTGCTATTACAACTTATGAATTTGAAAATCTAGACATTGAGAATATCCTCACCATGATGTGGCAGGACATTGGTCCATCCAAAGAATGGATTCGCATCCGTCGCTGGGACTTTGACCCATTTGCAGATGTGGCTACATGGGGAAGCGGAAGCCAGACTGTTACTATCGGGGACTTCATTACACCTGGCCGTACCGTAAAGGTAATGTACACCACACGCCCATCAACCCTATCTGCAGGTAGCGATGTCTTTGAGACAGTAACTGGGCTACCATCATCGGCAAAAGATGTGGTTGTACTCGGTGCAGCATATCGACTCCTTGCCTACCTAGACCCAGCACGTGCCTCTCAGATTAGCCCACAGGCTGACGAGATTGATGCTAAGCGCTCATTCGGCTCTGCTAACTCTGCTGCTCGCCAGCTATACGCTCTTTATCAACAGCGCCTCAACGAAGAAGTCAAGGCGCAACAAGCTCAGTATCCAACCCGAGTTCACTATACCCGATAGGAACATAGATGACAACACGCCAATACTCGTCCCGCTCTCAGCAGACAACACTGACTGGAGCTATTACTTCGGGAGCAACAGCCATTACAGTGGTGTCTGGCTCCGCCCTGCTTGGTGGCGTAACCATTCCGTCGGGCAGAACTTTTACACTGGTCATTGACCCAGATACGGCCATCGAGGAAATTGTCGATGCTACGGCGGTATCTACTAACACCTTTACGATTACTCGTGGCATTGATGGTGCGACTGGCCAAGACCACTCGGCTGGTGCAGTTGTTCGCCATATGGCTATCGGCAGAGATTATCGTGACGCTAACCTACACGCAGAGGCTGATGCCTATTACAATGATGGCAGTGGCTCTGGTCACACAATGCACGGCATTGGCTCTGGAGAAGGTGTTGTCGTTGGCACTCTTAAGACACAAACGCTAACCAACAAGACTCTTACCAGCCCAACAATTTCTAACCCTACAATTACTGGAACATCTGGTGTTGAAACCAGCATTGTCTTTGAGGGCTCAACTGCTGATGCCTACGAGACTACCCTGACTGTAGTTGACCCAACACAGGACAACACAATCACCCTACCTAATACCACAGGTACGGTAGTCATTGTTGATGCTACCCAGACTCTGACCAATAAAACTTTGACAAGCCCTGTAATATCAGGTACACCAGTAATCACAGGTCTGTCTTCAGCAGGTATGGTTTCATCCTCTGCTACCCCTAAAGATTATGTAGATAGCATCTTAGGCTCAGCAACGGCT
>Ga0129336_10000312_pt1 | contig 27843 bp, 36 predicted proteins | sample CPB6_02_DNA_FD_96878 | JGI IMG/M metagenome (GOLD analysis project Ga0129336, IMG submission 96878) | Freshwater to marine salinity gradient microbial communities from Chesapeake Bay, USA - CPBay_Sum_0.6_0.2_DNA | ecosystem: Environmental > Aquatic > Marine > Coastal | place: USA: Chesapeake... | reverse complement strand
TTAAATCATGCGGATTTAAAATCATGCCGTGATCTATAATATCATCTATCCATTGGCAGAAGACACGTTTGATTTCTTTGAAATCGATCGCATAACCAATCTCTTCTATATTCTCAAAAGAAAAGGTTAATTCGTAATTGTAAGTATGTCCGTGAAGATTGAAACATTTATACTGCTCATTAAGCACCCTGTGACCAGAGTCAAAATTTCCTTTCCTAGTAATGTATTGTATTCGTTTCATAATCATGAATTTAAGTAATTTTTTCCAACACTACAAATCTTTCTTCAAGAAAGTGACTTCTATAGAAGTATCCTCTTTCCGTTCCGCCAGTATGAAATCAGTAATTATACTGGATTGCAATTTGTATTCGTTTAATTTTTCCTCAGATATTGCACCCGAATCTAGAAGGATCTGGTCTAACATAGCCATTACATAGCCGTATCCATACTTTGGAACTGAACCACTAATAGTACTTTCCATACTTTACATCTCTTCTATCACACCTAATGCTTCTGCCAATACCAAACCGATAGCAGCCACTGTCAGGCTGATTGGTAATACTGTATAGGAAATAATCCTAACTGCTGACTTAATAAAACTAATTGTCTGATGTTTTTTTGGATCTGGATGATTCATACGTTTTTCTTTTTTTTTGTTAGTAAACCCACGGTTTATTACCGCTGTATTTAAATAGATTTCCGACTTGATTGTGATAACAATTGAAACAGATAAACCGTAAATTTCCTAGTGCATAATTCTTTAGGTCACCATCCATAAATTCCAGTACAATAGGTACATTGTTGTCTGTTATCCTGGATTCATTATATCCGCAGACTTCACACATGTTTTCCTTTATGCCTTCCTTTATCAATCGTTTCTTTAATTTACGTCTGTCGTAGTTAGGGTTCTTGTTATCGAATATATTTTGTAATGGTACCGGTGCACCGACGGATCCTGGCGTGGCTGTATTTCGCAGTTTGCTCTTTAGCATTCCGACACCACCCTGGTTCTTTTGCATTTCATATAGGGTAAGTCCGGTGGCAGTATCTATATACCTTGAACTGTACTTTTTAAATGTAGTTATATCTACTCGTAAGAATTTAGCAGCTGCATAACAGCTTTTAGTATGTGCCATTGCATACCTAATCTCAGCTTCAGATAAATTCTTTGATGGTATCATAATTCTATTTAAACCATACACTCAGCACCATTCTCATTATCTTCAAACACGGAAACGTATACACAGTCAAATGCTGTAAGCAATTCTTCTGCTAACATTTCGCATGATTTGGCTCCGAATAGATGCGTTCTATAATCATCACGGTAGTAACGATTTTTCAAATATTGTATTACATCTCGTTTAAAAACAATAAATTCAACATCACGGTCTGAATGTGTGACTTGTTTCTTAAGAGTAATGTGCCACATGTGTCGATGCAAATCTTTGAGGAATCGAACCTCTTCAAGTCCCGGAATACTTTCTACTCCAGGAAAACAATGCAAGCCTTCTACCTGCAGTTGTATAATTACGTTAGTTTTTGTTCCCATATTCTTCACGTCTTACTTTTATATGTAACCCAGCTTTTGATAATACGTATCCGTATTTTATTGCTGTATTTTTATTTCCTGTATATAACTTCGATTGTCCACAGTTGTTTGTTATAATAGCCAACTGCTCACTTCTAATCCTATCATAATGTAATGCCGATTCTAATATGAATATAACATCTTCAAATGAGTGGTGGTTATCGTTAAATAACCAAACACTATATTGATCCTTTACCTTTTCCACCATAACGTTTTAATATATCAGATTTAATAGACTCTAAACGTTGACAACGTTCATACTCTTGTGTCCCTTCAAAATACTCAATCAACTTATCTAACAAATCTAACTTCATTGAATTGGTAAATGTCCTTGGCCAGGGGTTTCTGGATACAACCAATTCATATGCATCACGCAATGTAACATCTAAATAATTGTTATTATCTGCCATGACTTAAGTATAAAAAAACAATTTGAAACTACCAAATTATCTATTTGATACAATATAGAATATTACTGGTAGTTGTACTATCATGTTATAACAACTAATGTACAAATTACATAAATCCATTCTGTTAAATAACTTCATTATTTTTCCTCAGTTTCTTCCTCACCGCCAGTTTCTTCCTCACCACCCTCTTCCTTTTCGGCTCCTTTCTCCGTATCCGCTTCTTTCTCTTCACCATCATCAGATTTTTTAGTGGCAGTATCTAAATCAATTATATTAGTACCCACAAGTAAATGATCTACCATACGATAATCGAATGGAACCATCTCACCTGTAGTTCGCATACCATATCCATAATATGGGTCTTCGATATCTTCAAATTCTACAATTCGAAGATATTCATTATCTACATAAACTTTTACTGGAATCTTGGTAACGAAGTATTGACCAATCAATACATTAGAAAAGTATTTTTTCATATTATTCTTTTATCCTTTCATTAACCTTATTCCAACAAACAACATTAAAGAAGTCATCAATATAAGATTTGCGGTCTGATTTATGTTTTAAATAGTATGCATGTTCCCACACATCCATTGCTAATAGAATCGTACCACCGAAGTTCGGATCCATTAATGGATTATCCTGGTTCTGTGTGGTAAGTATACGCAATTCACCATTATCTAATACCAACCAAACCCAACCAGAGCCGAATACGTTTAAGCCAGCTTCTTTAAATGTTTCCTTAAACTTCTTATAGTCAATAAACTGTTCAGTGATTAATTCAGCAATACGACCTACTGGTTCTGGATTTTCATTCGGCATCATATTTTCAAAATACAATACGTGATTGTAATATCCACCAGCATTATTCCGTACCTTATCCGGATACCTATTTACTACAGCTAACAATCCAATAATCGGTTCTACTGTCCCGAAATTTAGATTGATATTGTACTCTTTAATAGTTTCGTTTAATGTATCTGTATACTTCTTAAAGTGCTTTTTGTAGTGCTCTTCCATTGTTTCAGTATCGATGAATTTCTTCAAGTCATCTAATTTATACTTCAACCTGGGACGTGAGAATGATTCAGGAATAGAGGCTTCCTCTTCCATCAGTAATGACTTAAGAGTAATCTTACCTTCGCTTACCGTATTCATTGGAACCTGCTTGGTTTCCATTCCTGTCTTGATATAGTCATTAGCAGTAACTAAATAATCATTAGCTATACTAATCTTATATTCAATCCATTCAGGTAAATCCACATCATTACTTAATTGGCGGTAGATTTCTGCAGCGTTACGGGCACATGAATAGGCTTGTTGCTTTGCCATTTCACTTTCATGTGTCTTGTAACCGAATTCTTCGTAATTCTCGTATAATCTTTTAGACATATCAATAATAAATATCTAGAATTTTCATTTACATACAATTAAATCTGTTTCATACGTTTGCAGTTTAGAAATATTGATACTGAATATATCTAATTCGAAACTACCAACCTCTCCAGAAGACTGGATGATTTGTGATAAGTTCTGTACTATATCAAATGACTGCTGATTCATACGACGTGCATCGAATTCTACAATGATATCATTCTTCGTGGGATCGCTATATCCAATACAATGTATCCGTTCGTTTAGATTGAATTTAGTATTTGATTGTTCTTTTTGTATATATGAACCGGTCAATACTTGCATATCGTCTTCTATATAAATGTTATCACACCACGGTTCTAACAACTCGAGCATTTGGAAGTTGCAATGCCTAACCACAAAACCAACATTGTATTTAGGTGGGACGATCGGTTTCATATATTCATCGTGTTTTACAAAATGCCCCCACTTCCTGATGAAATTACGGGTACTGCGTATATTCTGTGCTTCCCATTCCGGACTATTTTGTCCCGGTGTAGTCAGTGTGGGGTTGAATCTACTTCCTCTACAAGTCATATGATACACACAACCTTTCCAGGTTTGAATGAATCTAACACCGTTTAATTGAAACCTATTAAAAATATCTGAATCCTCTTTTGATTGTGGAGCATACAATGGATCGTGTCCTCCTATCTCTTGAAAATCTGATTTCATAAATGCCCACGGAGCAAATATACCTTCTGTTAAATCATTACCCTTAAGTTTTCCGACTGATGAGAACCATTCAAGGAATTTAGATTCATTAAACTGTTCTGGCTCTGTACCCCAGTCTGCCAGTACCTTTTCAGGACCATCTGGGTGAAGTGGCGGTTCAATCCTAGTTAATGATACTATCTTTTTCGGTCCAATATGTTTTTCAATCTCATCTATTGCGCCGGGACAAAGGTACATGTCTGCGTGGTAAATTATGCAGATGTCATGCGATGCTACTTCATTAACCAACCTATCGTACAATATTGTGTGACCTAATCTGACAGGCCCGTCGTTTCGGATTGCTTTAAAATTGAGATCCGTTGCCATCATTTCCTGACACCATTCCCATGTATCATCGTTAGAATAATCATCAGCAACACAGATTTCTACAATATGATTTCCCTGATTACATCTAATAGAATCATAGGACCATTTAAGATATTTTAAATTGTTCCTGGAAGGTAGAATAAAACTTATTTTCATTGTATAACTCCTTATATAATTGATTACATTTAATTGCACAGTGTGAATAAAACTCTGCATCATTTTTAAGTCTCAATGCAATTTTTTTGGCAGATTCTAAATCACCTAATTCTACGCTCAAATCAGGATGCAATTTTTCTTGCGTATCTAAACCGTAATACCCGACACAAGGAATACCTAAATAGGCGCAATTCAATGCAAATGTACCGGCAGCGTGGGTACGCATTAAATGCACACCATACTTAAACTGGTTTAATTTATGTATCCATTGTTTCCAATTCATATATGGTAAATGTATTACTAGATTTTCTTCACCGGGTTGTTTTCTACCCATCGATGGAGTATATACCACACCATTATCGAGTTCCTGTGCTACTATAAATGAATCAAAACCACCGTACCAAGAAACAAAATTCCCGCCAGTAATCACCCCACTCCTGGCAACGTTCGGTAGATTACCGATCGAATCCTCAATCATTAGCGATGGCATAACACGAATATCCGGGTGTCCCGTCAGTCCACGATAATACTTTTTATCAATCTCATTATGTACAAATATAATATCGGCCGATGTTAGCGTATTAAAATACCAAACCTGTTTATCTAAGGTGTAATCCTGCCAATACCAGTTGGGGCCTTCTTGCATTACAGCGATTTTATTACAGTAAGTTTTTAAATCGTCGATATTGAAATTGGGTTCTTTTTTAGGTATAATGATTATTCCCAGATCGTAATTTTTTACAGGAATTTGACCTATAGAATAATGATCCGCATTCAACGCGCAGATCCAAGCAAATTCCGTTCTCATGTTATCATGCACCCTAGGAATTTTTCCGTTAAAACGCATCTCAGTAAAAAAAGCTATCGTCATGATTTTTTTGTTTTTAAAAATTTTACTAAGTTTTCTAAACCTTCATGTATGTTTATTTCAGGTTTATATTTTAACAGTTTTTTCGCTTTACTCACATCAGCGACTGATACAGGAATATCGCCCTTACGGAAATCTCGATGTAGTACTTCAATATCACTCTTAATGATGCTTTTTATTAAAAGAAATAACTGCTTAATAGTAGTCAATTCACCAAATGCAATGTTAAATGATTCGCCAAAACATTTAGTATTTTTTGTCGTTAATGCTAATATATTAGCTTGTACAACGTTATCGATATACGTGAAATCCCTACCATATGAACCGTCACCATTAATTGTAGGAGATTGGTTGTTTAACATTTCCATCACAAACTTAGGAACTACAGCAGCATAATCACCGTACGGGTTTTGTTTCGGCCCAAACACATTAAAATAACGCAAACCTATCGTTTCTAATTGGTATACAATATTGTAAGTTTTTGCTTGTATTTCATTTATTTGTTTCGTTGCTGCATATGGTGATAACGCATTACCAATATATTTTTCTTTTTTAGGCAACTTACTATTATCTCCGTATACCGATGACGATGATGCATACACGAATCTTTTTATATTTTTGATACGTGCTATCTCTAACAAGTGAAAAAATGCATCTATATTATTTTTTTGGTAGAGATCCGGATGCAATATAGATTTTGGTACGGACCCAATCGCAGCTTGGTGGCATATAGCATCCACATCCATCTCAGTGTCATGTTCTGATAATTCTAATACATCCTTTTGGAAAAATCTAAATTTAGGATGTTCAAGTAAATTTTCAATATTTTCCATCTTCCCGTTAGATAGATTATCTACACAATTTACAGAATAACCTAAGTTTAAAAGTTTTTCACATATATGAGAACCGATAAAACCAGCACCGCCCGTAACTAATATTTTCATAATTTTATTCTTAACTCCTGTAAGCCATTTTATTTAAAAAATCGACTTTTAGTCTTGGATGAAATTTTGGCTGTATATACCTAAAAATATCTTGATCCTGTGAGCCGACGGGATATTCTTTTGGTTTATCAAGCAAATATTGATGGTATTTATCCATAGTGACTCCGTGCGGTTCGATATATTTCATAGCTTCCTCGAAAAAAGAAATAACAAATGGCAATTTTCCTATCCAAACTCCCGAATTCAAGTATCGATTTCCCACCGAATCGGCCCATTTCTTGACTTCGGGCATACAAGAATAACCATCTGTAGATGTGGTAGACATAAAAAGCATGTCACACGCATATCCATTAAAAATTTCAATTACTCTATTGGGGTTGTCGATGAATATTACATCTATAGCATCACAGTACATTATATATTCTGTACTACATTCATTTGAAACCAAGTAATTATATATATCTTCTATTTTAAATGTATTTCTCCACGGTAACCGTTCATCGTATAGAATTTTTAGTTGTGATATGCCCAAATATTCTAAACTACATTCTAATATTGATTTTTCCTCATACCCGTACAACGAATCAATAATACGATCCTGCATTGAGCCTTTGTTCCTGCAAGTAATTATTGTTAAGTTTTCAGGCATAGAAAATTGATTACGGTTTATTCCGTGATATTGGAGAGATTCAAAATAATCTTTTACAATATGCCTGTCATGTATAATGGGTGTATTTATATATCGATTCATATATTAATGATTGAAATCACAGACTGCTCATAATGCATTTCTTTACTATTGTTGTTATGAATAAACCCACGTTCGCCCTCTATGCAATACTTACTTACTCGTTTAGTATCTGATATCCATCTAGTTTTATCTACTAACGAATCTTCATATAAAAAATTTCTAAAGTTACCTGCATTTGTATTCCATGAAGTCAGTTCATGATAATCTACAGATTTCGTTTTGCCTATTCGAGTCAACGTTATACCATCCATCGGAAATTTATGATTGGGCAATTGATCAACTAATTCTTTTGTATAAAAACTAAATGAACCGCGCGGAGTGAATGCTTTGGGTATGTATTCTGAATATCCATTATCTAAAAACAACCAATCTAACTTATTTTTTACTTTCGTTGTTTTAAATTGGTGTTTTGCGGGTCCATATCTAGATTCCGTTAATGGTTTAAGTAATTCTATTTCAGAATTAAAAATATCGACAAATAATTGATCAGACAAAATTAAATTATCATCATGCGTAATCAAAAATACATCATACTCACGGTAATCATAATCTTCTGACCATTGATTGAATACTTCCATATCACCGATAGTGTTGGGTTTTTCAATGTAATGCCAGCCCATAGTAGCTAAGTTTTCCGTTGTAAGAATTTTTTTGTATAACTCTTTGTCTAAATTAAAAAACAAATCATTTCCCGTATAATTCCTAACAGCTTCCTTTTCCTGTATAGTATTTTCATCCTCAGGAGATCGGTGGCCCACTACAAATAAGTCTACTTGTAGATTTTCCGGAATTTCTTGAGCTGCTATTCCTTCATAAAATTGATATGCATAATGCCAACCGGATGCAATTACGGCTAATTTAATCATAATAAATTTAATATTGATAAACTGGTTCTAGGTCCTGAAATATGCGTAAATGAAAATATTTCCTTTCCAATCGAATGGTGAAAATTAACTAGTGTGTTTTTATTTATTCTAGGGTGCGCATCTGCGCCCCCTTCAATAATTACTCTTGACCCGTTTTGAATTTGATGGTTAATAAACTTGTTGTTTATTGTGATATCGAATATTATAGGCCAAGTATTATCAACATCAATCAATATTAAGTCAAAACTAAATGGATTACTGAGAAATGTATTATATACATTGCCCGTAGTAAAATTACATTTATTCAATAAATTTCGTTCTGCCAACCTGGATATTGCCAACCCCGAACTGCATAAATCATAACTATTAATAATACCGTCGTCCTCGATAGCATATGCCATAGCAACAGTCAACGCGCCAGAACCATAGCCTAATTCTACAATACGTTTCGGGCCCCAAATTTTAGTGTATTTGTAAATAGCACGTTCATTATCTTGATATTTGTGTTGATCTACGAAATTCATTTTTTAATTTGATCGATTATATAATTTATGTCGTTATCGGTTAGATCTTCATGAAACGGAATACTAACAGTAGTATCAGCAACTTCTAACGATTTAGGACAATGAAAAATAATATCATTACAATATACTGGATTAATATGCTGCGCCTCATAATGAATGCCACAAACAATCTTAGCTTCTTTCATGCGTTTCATAAAACCAGCACGGTCAGTAACATTTATACGATAAAGATGATCACTTGTATTGTTATAACCTAATTCTTTATTATAAATATCCCTAATCTCTTTTAATCGTATTTTCTTTGATTCCAAAAGTTTAAGATTTTCATTAGCAATGTATGCCTGAATACTATTCATATAAAACTTATATCCAGGTAATATTGTTTTTCTGTCCCAGTTGTTCGCAGAAAATGACATTCCGTTGAATGAAAGTGTTCTAAGGTAATCAATCTTTTCTTTATCGTTGCTTACAATAATACCACCATCACTACTACCTACAGGTTTGGTTGGATAAAAACTAAAAAACATCAAATCAGAATCATTTGCTTCATCAGCAAATTGGTTTTTATCAACCCGCTGAGCGGAATCAATTATCTTATAATCAGAAAATTCATGCAATATATAAGAACCGCCTACCCAATCAACATCATCAATAAATTCAACAGAATTTCCAGAAGTAATTATGGCATTCAACACTACTGGAGGAATTAGTGATGGTACTTTTATTGTAGTATTTTTTCCTAATAGCATTAAAAAGATAGCATTAGTTGCACTGTTAATGGACACTGCATACTTTGCGCCTACATATTCAGCAAATGTATTTTCAAACTCTGCGACGTTACTACCATGCAAATAGTGTGAGAATTTGCTAGTATCGATTGTATAGTTTGGAATGTTAAATAGTTGTATCACCTAAAACGCTCCTTAATTTTTCAATGTTCATACTAATATCACCAGGTACCGGGTCATTCACAGTATTTCTAGATGCTTGTAATATAGTAAAATTTTCTCGTATTACAAAATCATAAACACTCTTTCTTTCACCACCCAAATTGTATATACCATAAACTTCCTTTTCAATCAACTTATATAGAATTTTCGCAGCATCAGAATGCCATATACTACTTTTATATGAATCCGTAAATGCTTGGTTATGTGTGAATGGATATTCCATCATGCCCATACGCAATATGAGTGCTTTGTTATACAACATTGCAGCACATTCACCCCCGAGTTTAGACCATGCATATTTATTTACTGGGTATACGCCATCTTCTTCTGAATAGTTACCCGCAGTTCCTGGATAGACGTGGTCGGTAGAAATATACACGAATGGGATATTCTTTTTCATACAGGCCAATACACAGTTCGAGGTACCTATAATATTTAATTGTATACTAATATCAGGCGAATTTACATGCACATTCATAGGCCGTGAAAGTGCAGCTGCGTGTATGAAAATTTCAGGTTTATATTTCGTCAACGCTGCTTCGACCGAATCATAATTAGTTATATCCATTTCAGATTTTGGTAATGGATATAATTCATGTTCCGTATTCTGTCTAATCAATTCTTTGGCAAACCGACCATCACCGCCCGATATAACAATACGCATTATTGAATTCCTTTGAGTAGGTTTAACGTTTTTATTATTTCAATCTCTAGTTTATCGGAAGATTCGAATCCAGTCGATTTGAATTTACGATCATCTACATGATAACTAAATTGATTTAATAACGGTGTATGTACCATACTTATCTTAGTATCTGGTAGTGTATGCACTATCTTATCTACGATTTCCTTCAATTGGTAATTACCAGTAAGAACATTGTATTTAGTATAACATAGACTTGAATCTAACTTCAATGAATGCTTTATGGCCCGAACTGCATCATTTAATCCTAAATAAGGTCGTACATGTTCATAATTCTCTTCCCATACTGTTATTGGCACTCCTAAAGAAGCTTGCCAGCAAAACTTGTTTATCGCTGTATGAAAACGCATACCTTTACTACAACCAAAAATAGTACCGAATCGTAAGATAATATATTCTAAATTATCTTTTTTAGATTCTAAATATTTTTCGATATCTAACTTTGAACTTGCATACGGACTTTGGGGATTTTCATATCTTTCATCATCTTCATTAACTAGATCTGCAGATACTCCATAAACACTAGTAGATGATGGAAATATAAAACGTTTAACTTTAGATTCAATACATTTATCAATGAAACGTTTAGTCTGTTCAATATTGATATCTTCTACCTGCGATTTATTTTTAATGCTGCCGGCAGCATCGGTTATAGCGGCTAAATGCACTACTATTGAACCTGCAGGAATATCTATATTCATGAAATCGTCTTCGATGAATTTAATTCTAGATTTCAAATTAAAAATCGAACAATATCGTTGCGTTAACATATTATCAACACCGATGATATTCACATTAAATTTTTCTGGGTAAGTATCCTCCCAATGAAATGAGTCGATTAAACGTGAACCAATATGCCCGCATGCACCGGTTACGATTACTGTATCAAAGTTTTCCATACTGTTTTATTTTTAAAAAATCATCGAAGTTGTGTATATAATCATTAGTATCATAATGTGTACTACATATAGAAAAGAGTATTGTGTCGATTGAATTGTATATCTGCTCATCCCATATTAGATTGGGTACATACAACGCATCACCAGAGTATAACTCTACCGTCTTTTCATTGATACCATCATGTACTTTACATGAGATATGTCCCGACAAGCAACACAATAGTTGTTTTGTTTTGTGATGTGCATGCATACCCCTAGGATTTAAATCAGGTACCTGCTGTACGAAAAATACACGCTTTGGTTTGAACAGCATTCCTTTATCGAACTCAAATGGACTCAATATACCATTAGGCTCGATTATCTGTTTCATTTTCACTAAAAAAACATCATTAATTGTAGTACTCATATTATTTATTCTCCGTATCCCATTCTTCACCGAAAGAACCTACCTTTGCTCGTATTTCATCATCCGGATTATATTTTTCAGTCAAATAATACATCAAAATAGAACCAGGCTCTAAGGCCTTGTATCCGTGATATATTCCAGGAGTAATCTTCAATACTTTGAAGTTCTTATCAGATAAATAGTGCCACTCTACTCCATTTTCTTCGGTAGCAAGTCCCACTTTAAAGGAACCCTTCAAACAAATCCAATAATCAGTCTGTATATTATGTTTGTGCCATGCCACTACATGTTCAGTTGAATTTACATATGATATATTTATCTGACCATTAACTTCAGGAAATATATCTAATAAACGTTGTGCTCTATCATCTTCATTAAAGTGCATATCAAATAAACTTTACTATGGGTACATGCGTAATAAATTTACCGCCCCGATTTACAAATTTTGATTCTTTATTCATTATTTCTGTTGCAAAATTCCAAGCGCCTAAATACGCTACATCAACATCATCCTCAATACCATTAGTATTTTTTATGGGAATATGCGAACCCGGAGTCAGTTTGCCTTGTTTTTCCGGAGTGATATCAATAACATAATCAATCAACTTATTATCAATCCCACAATAATTGAACACTGTAGTAGACTTAGATGTCGCTCCATAACTAATTACCTTTTTACCTAACTCTTTACATCTAACTATCAACCCAACTAAATCCTGTTTCGACTGTTCTACTTTATCAGCGAATTTAACGAATGTTTCGAACTTATCCAAACCCAACATTCGTTCAAACTCGATATTATTTAATACACTAGGATCTATGTATTTAACATTTTTTGTTTTCTGTGCATAGATTCTATTGGATCCACCATGAACTGAAATGTTTTCTACATTGACAATTGTTAACCCATTCCTGGATAATAGATTGTGCAAAGCTAATACCGAAAATACGTGCGGATGTTCATCATATATTTGGTCATATGAATTTGTGTTTATCACCTGCGCCAATGAAGGGTCTTCAAAAATAAACATACCCTTATCGGATAAAAGAGTATTTACTGCACTGAATGTTTCATCTAGATCCGGTATATGGCAAATACAATTTGCAGCAAATATCAAATCCATCGGACCCTGTTCATTCAAAATCTGTTTCGATAGTCGCATATCCCAGAATTCTGGATATGTTTTATACCCCATTGCATTAGTTTCTGCAGCAAAATTACTGCAGGGTTCAACGGCAAACGTACTATTTGTATCCCAATTTTTTAAGAACACTCCGTCGTTACTTCCTATTTCTAATACAGTTTTAGGGTTTAAATCTTCTTTGACCTTACCGCTGAATTGCTTAAAGTGTTCTACCATTGTCTTTGACATCGAACCTCGATATGCATAATTTTCATTAAACATTAATGGGGGATCGACATATTCCATATGAGTAACTAATTTAGTATCATCATCGAAACCGACTTCTAATTGATAGAAATATTCATTTTCAATTTCTGAGGGATACAAAAATCCATTTGCTATTGGTTGCTTTCCTAAATCTAAAAATCGTTTTTTCATTCGTTTATATTTTTAAAAATTAAGTCCTTCTGGACGATTTCATTTTGACTATAATGTTCTCCTATCGAGGTTATCTCTTCAAATCCATAATTTTTCATAAACAATGTTACTTCATCATATGTAGGAGCATCTTCATTTAAATCAATAAGAGATACTTCAAGAATTATGTATTTAGCTTTTTTACACAGCCGTTCACCGCCCCTGAGAATATCCAATTCAGAACCTTGAGTGTCTATTTTTATTAGATCAAAACTTTCATCATTACTAAATAACGAATCTAAAGTTTCTAAAGTTCTAGGAATTTCCATCACTAACTGCGGTATATCCCAGTATGCTAATTCTTTATAGTATGAAGCACCTTCAGTTTGCGGTTTATCTTTTCTAGTATAAAATATAATATCACGCTTCGAATCACCTAGGACTGCAATTGTATATGTATCTGTTGTGTGTTTTGTAAGTTTGTACAACGTACTACCATGATATTCATTAGCCTCAACCATGTGTATCATCGCATCTGGCCATTCAGTCTTTGCCCAACCGTAAAATTGACCTGTGTGTGCTCCGATATCTAGAATCTTATTCGGTTTAAAGTCTAAAGAACTAAAAGTATTTAATCGCATCGATTCGCCGTTTCTGTATGCCATATATCCTAATATAATAAATTTTATTGTAAGTTTCTTAAAATTTCTACTTCTGGACAAACTTGTTTAATTTTTTCATAATAGCGTCCCTGTCCTTTAGCCGCATTTTGTACCCATGGTTTATGAAATCCTATAGGCTGTTCCATATTTAAAGGTGCTTGATATCCGCAATCGATTGAAAACGACAACACCTGTCGCACTGTGGGTATTGTTGATATACAGGCCGTAACAAAATAATCTTCACACGGATTACCGCCGTTTTCTAAATACGGCTTCAGACGGGTTTTAATGATATCCAACATAAATGATTTTTTCCGTAATGACAATCCCCCATTCATAACCACTCTATATTCTGAGTCTAAATCATATAAATTTTTGCCCCAATAGCCCCCGATATATTCAAAGTGCTCAAAATCAGATAAGTTATGAATTGAATTCGTACATAGAATAGAATCACACTGAAATGTTAGAATGTGTTCTCCTTCGATACAATGCCAATAATTTGGCGATAACAACAACTTACTACTCTCTTTTTGAGTAATATTTTCTACCTGCAATTCATATGTTTGTATTCTATTATTATTGCTAAGAATCTCATTTTCACCGATGATACGTTTAACAAAATTCGTATTCAATTTTCCATGCATAACTTGTATTTTCCAATCCGCAGGCAATACAGCTGCCGCATTTTTTAATACAAATTCTAAAGCACGGTGTTCCCTAGTTTCTAAAATGATCGCAACTTTGTTCATTATAACTTTTTTATAAAGGAAATTAAACTAGGCCAATGAAAATTTTTATAATTTTCTATGCCTATTTCCGTTACACAACTTTCTAATTTATCGTTGATATCAATGATATCTTCCTTAGATAAATATCTAGTTTCAGTAATTAACCCATCCCCACTTGAAAACGATTTTAATAAATCAGTAGTGAGTGTATCTCCGGGTGAAATTACTGTATAACCGTATAAAGTTTGCCATTGCCCGCTACATGTGTGTAAGTCTTCGATAACATAATATCCACCCGGTTTAACGTGATTAAATAAACATTTTAGAGATATTTGTTGTTGTTTCATAGTATGGCCGCCGTCATCGATGATGATATCGAAATCACTGCCATATAAATCGATAAATTTACGTAAGTCATCTTCATTTTCTTGGTTTCCCTTAAACAAAATAGACCTATCTAAATGCTTGCATGACTGTTGCAAACGATTAAATTCACGTACGTAATTCGATCTATCCGACTCATTAAAAATATCTAAACCGTATACTGTGGCGTTAGGAAAATATTCAAGCCACATACGATGAGACTTTCCAGTTTCAACACCTATTTCTAAAATTTTAGTTACATTTAGACGTATTGAATCAAACCGTGATTCATAATGGCGTATGTAACCTAATGATGCCTTGTCAGCACCATGCTTCACTGCCAACGTGTATAGCGAATCCATCATTTTTTGTATAAAAGTATTTTGAAGTCAGTAAAATATAAATAATCTATATTAGTATTTAAAAAACAATTTATGGCATGTTCCGGCGTTTCTACAATCGGCTCTCTATCATTGAAACTGGTATTTAAGAGAATAGGTACTCCCGTTTTACTTTTAAATTTTTTGATAAAATTATAATACCAGTAATTACTAGATTCCGTAACGGTTTGAAGCCTAGCAGTACCATCGAAATGAATAACCGCGGGCACTAGATGTTTTTTATCATCTTTGAATGGTATTGCAAAACTCATATAGGGACTGTCGACATCGTATTTAAACCACTCCTTTACTTCTTCACGCAAAATCGACGGCGCGAATGGCCTAAACCACTGTCTATGTTTCACACGATCATTCACGATATCCTTAGTTTCAATATATCTAGGATCTGCAATAATACTTCGATTACCTAAAGCTCTACGACCGGACTCGGACCTCCCGCCAAAAACTGATATTATTTTTTTGTTTATCAATTCATCGATTACAAAATCATCAGTAGCGGTCTGTATTTCTACAACAGTTGAATATTTATTTATAGCACTTTCTACCTCTTCTTTAGAATATAAATAACCTAAATATGGAGTTTGATTTTGTGGGCTATCATACTGGCGAGGGTTATTTAGTACGTGGTGCCATAGATATCTAGAAGATCCCAAAGATAGACCACCGTCATATGGTATAGGATCGCAGAATACGTTAATTTCAGGGAACCATTCAAGTATTTTACCTACAGCAATACAGTTCAAACTTACACCACCAGACAAACATAAATTCTTAGGTTGGTATCTATCAATGTATACAGTTAATATATTTTTAATCAATATTTCAGTTTCACGTTGTAACGAAGCTGCAATATCAAATTTATTTTGTTCGGATGCATCCGCTTCTTTTTTCAAAAAACTATAATCGGTAGGTCCCCAATTGCGATGCATGGTTAAGTCATGTATATTTTTAAAATATTCAGAATATTTATCCGGATTACCTAATGCAGCCATACCCATCACCGTACCGGCCTGGTCACCTCTGGGGTCTCTCCAAGTACCCAACCCAAATATTTTACTAGTACAATTCGCCCAATAAAAACCGATATTAATGTTTGCACTCGATATGAAATCTACAGGTTCGATTTTATTTTCTTTTCCGATCCAAACTGTAGTGCAGGTTCTAAAACTTTTAGGGTCTTCCTTATCAATATTTTTTTTATGGTGCGGACTTCCATCCTTATAATCTACTCCCCCACCATCGATAGTTACAACCAAAGCATCCCGAAAATTACTCGTAAAAAAAGCATTCGCTGCATGTGCTTGATGGTGGCCGGTTATATACGCAATCCCATCACGAGCATGTATCATATCTTCTAATTTATTATATGAATCCATGTAATTATTTAACGACATACCGCCACCACGGTGGGTTGTCATATGAATTACAGTCGATGCATCCGGGTCCTTTTCTAAAAAAGCATCCATTGAATTTTCGGTAGCATTTTTACGTCTCGTATAACGTTCCATCTCAATGTGTACTTTAGGTACTCCATTTTCTAATACTGAATAGGACGAATCATGTCCGCTGTGAAAGCCTACTATTTTCATGTTATGAAATCCTAGATTGTAAATAATAATTTTGTACATTAATATGGCCTACATGGAGGATAATTTCATTTTTACATCCAATATGGCCGTTGCCCACGCCCCATTGTATCGGCATCGAGTAGGGATATATACCAGTTTCCCAAGCAGCTCGGCTCATATGTAATGGAGCTCGAACGTGTTTATGTTTTTCTGACATTTGTATTTTAACTTCTTCTAAATATTTTCTTGCTCGGTCATTGGAAGTATCGAAACTAGTCCACCATAAATCATATGTCAGTATATTTCCTAGACTTTCATCTTCCCCAATGTGATAATCTCCATTATTGCCCCTAGTATGTATTGAATCTACTTTAACTAACTGCCGTTCATTAATGGGAACACAGACTCCGAATTTTTTAGTTATCGGTAATAACGTCGTTACCTGATCAGACGTAAACATCAAATCAGAATCCATTGAAATAGCGATATCTGCTTTCGATTCAAGCAACCCGCTTATTTGATAAAAATCACAACAAAACCACCCCCAATATTTATGCTTTCGATTGAACGGAGTATTATTCTCATCAATTAAACGTATTTCAATATCAGGATATACTTCATTTAGATCGTTCTGGTCAGTGTACAATATACATTTAGCTTCAGGAAAATATCTTTTAATAGAACTATATGTAGGGTCTAGCCTAGGCATTTTAAAATCAATTTTATTATTATTTTGCCGGCGCCCAAATTCTGCGAAAATGATTTCTATGTTCATGATATGAATATAACGATTATTTTCCTAATTTCAAAATAATTGGTTGTAATTCTGTGTATACATCAGATGCGGTAATCAATGTCATGCACCTGCCATTATAGGGACATACAAATTGATCATGACACATTAGACACGGTAATTCTTTACGAATCATTTTGCTGCCCAAACCAAACAAGTCCGTTTCAGCGTGAGGTCCCGGTCCAAAAAAAGCAATTATTCCTTTATTTAAAGCAATCGCTACGTGCAATGCCATCGTGTCACCGGTAACTACAATATCACTCAATGATAGTAGGTAACAGAATTCTTCGATGTTATACGATTCAGTAGTATTAATGATATTGTATGAAGAATACTCCTGGTATAACGTTGCATTACGCTCGCGCTCGTGTACATCACCTGTCAGTATAAGTATATTTTTTGGGTCTTCTATTAATTTAGAAATTAATTCTCTGTAACCTTCTAGTGTCCATTTTTTGTGTGGATACACAGGACCGCATCCCGTATTTAGTACGATAATTCTAGATTTCGAATCAAGATTATGTTGCAGAAGGAATTCATTAACAAACGTTTGTCTTTTGATTTCATTGAATACCAATAAAGGTTTTTCGTTATCATACGAAAGTTTAGAAATATCAAATAACATTTCAATATACGTTTTGGTATTGGATTGTTTAGCGCCCCAATTATCTAAACAAATGTTGTATTGATACTCAGCTTCCATATTTAAAGGTATGGGGTGTCCATTAGAAGATAAACCATAACCCAAATATTCCTTACCGTTAAAAATAGACATTAGCGATGTTGCTTTCGCATCTTTGTCTAAATTGATTATAATGTCAAATTCTTCTACCTGTAAAATACGGACCGTCTCATCATTATAAAACATTATCCTATTAACATATTCATTATTTTCAATGAAAAATTTAGATTCAAATTTTGTTAACCAAGTAAGATGTGAATCCGGATATTTCTTTTTTATTCCCTCCGCTATTGGAGTAGAACGAATAACATCTCCGATGGCATCCAATTTAATTAGAAGTATTCGATGTGAATGCGGATTATAATGCATACACGTTTTACAATCCCAGGATCTATCGACCCAATAATATTTGCATGGCCGATCTCCCTTAAAATATCTACACGCTTTCAATCTATTTACTTTTATTGGGTGAATTTAATTAGGTTTTAAAAACATTTAAATGTATATTCATATTAAAGTAACGCCCCTATGTTTTACTACTTCAGAGGCGCAATCATTTGCGTATTTAATTGATTCGTAGATATCATTCGTTTTTACATAACAGACTACTAATGCGGCTAAAAACGAATCACCCGCTCCTGTAGAATCTTTAACTTCCGATTCTTTAACCCTGTATCGTTTTGATTGAAACACGCAACCATCACCTCCCATCGTCTGTATAATCTTATTACGTATCTCCGAAGTTATATGATTTTTAGAACGCTGATATTCATGGTTATTTATCTTAATGAATTTTGCTTTATTTATCCAACTTCCCAGAATTTTTTTAGTATCGATAAATACACAGTCATGATTGTTACAAATTATTTCAATATCGGATTCAGATAAAAACCCCTTATCATAATCTGATATTACTATAATTCTATAGTCGTTATAGTTTATATCATTGAGATTGATAGGTTTTATATCATGCGTAGTATCTACTCTAAAAAAAGTATGATTGGTTTTTTGGTGTACATATCTAGTCTTAGTGATGTATTGCCAATTAGTATTAGTGATTAAATCGCATGATTCTATTTTGGTGAGGATATTACGTTGTACGTTTTTTGCCATTCCAAAATTCTCAATCTGGTCAACAATATTAAGCACCGGTACCGGTACATCGGGACATAATCTGCTCGTGTCACAATAAACAAAAACATCCCTACAACTATCACCTATCACCAATACATCTCTCATTAGTACCTAGATTTTCTTTCGATTATAATTGCGGGCCTATTACTCTGTTTAGCACCCTTAAATGCTTTCAATACTTCAGTTCCGGTTACTGGATCCAATACGGGGAAATCAACCAATTCCTTTAAGACCGCAGTAAAATCTTGGTGGTGAGTCGGTCCGGAATAAAACGGACCACCAAAAGCTTCTACTGCCCTAATGATCACGGGTACTTTGTATTCACCGTGAGAAACGCGCTCGATTTTATCAATGTGATTGCCGATAGCGTCAGCGGCAACTAACATAAAATCATGTCTTTCGAAATACAACACCGGCTTAAATCCTTCAAATGACATTCCAATTGCTAATCCGGACATAAGATTTTCGGCAACCGGCGTTTCTAATTTTTGATCCGGCGGTACATTTTTTAAAGTACCCATAGCATCGCCCTTCAAAACATTATATCCTATGAAAATGGTATTTTTATCGGATCCCAATTCAGTCATGGCATCTATCATTGCATTTTTGTATGAAATTTCTAAGCCGTCTAATTCGGAAAAATCCGGATATTTTTCATACTGTATAGTTGGAAAATATTCGTCATCACTCTTAGCCCTTGCTTTAGATAAATCTATCATGCCCGGTTTTCTAGCATGTGGATATATAATATCATACTGATATTTGAATACTGAGGGAGAATTCCATTCATAATTCGAAGTTTTGCCCCAACGTTCCGCATTTGTGGATTCTACGGATCGATTATTATTTTCAATAATAAACTTACACGGCAAATCGAAACCATCTACATATCGTATGGCTTCATACGTATGACCATTATCTTCCGTACCGTCACCGATAAAACACCAAACCTTTTTATCAGAACCTTTACGTTTAAGAGCCCAAGCAATACCGGCTGCGATTGCAGGAGTGCCGCCGATAATCGCAGAACAGAAGAAATTCCGTTGCCTGTCGTAAATAAACATACTACGACCATTTAAAATTCTATCCTCTACAACCTCCGGTGGTATTCCATGCAAAAGTGCATGGTAGTGGCTTCGATGATTTGAAATTACATAATCACCTTCTTTAATATCTTTAAAGATTTCAATTAATTGTTCTTCATTACCTCCCGATAAATGAAATAAAAACGGTAATTTATTATCCATGTATAAATCACCAATCCGATTCTCAAAGGAAATCAGTTCTTCTTTTGTCCATTGTTTTCTCATATGTCAGTATTTATAGTTATAATTATTCTTCCAGCCATACCCGATTTTAGTAACGCAACAGCATCATTAATTTGATTTAAATCGAGTCTGTGAGTTATAATTTTCGAAATATCTAGTAACCCCGAATTATAAAGTTTGATGTATCGAGGAATATCATCTACAGGATTAGTTTTTCCACCTTGAGTTGCTTTGATAGTTTTTCCTGAACCATCAAATAACTTATTAGCATCCATAATCGCTATTTCCTGCGAGGGCTTTGGCTGACCAACTAATATCAACCTACCGGTACCGGATAAACATGCAATTGCTTTCGATATAACTTCCGGAATTCCGGTAGTATCTATAATAACATCAAATTTATTTTCTATATTTTCTATTTTTGAATTAATAAAATGAGTAGCACCTACTGAGAAGCACAATGATCGTTTTTCTTCTACAATATCTACAGCTACTATTGGATATGCACTGACTAATTTTGCTCCTTGAATTAGATTCAAACCGACACCGCCGGCGCCGATAATCATTACACCTTCACCCATCTTAATCTCAGCTTCATTGGTTATCACTCCCAATGCAGTAGTTAAGCCACATCCTAATAAAGCACACAATTCATTAGGAGTATCATGTGGTACCGCAGTTAATCTATTTTCTGAAACTATAGAATATTCACTAAGTGTAGTTACTTTACCACTGGATATTTCCTTCCCATCAAATACATATTTAGGAAACGGAGATTCAATACCATCTCCCTTACGCCAGTGCATAACTACTTTATCACCAACCCTTACTGTATTAACTCCGGGCCCGGTTTCCTGTACAATTCCGCATCCCTCATGTCCCATCAAGTGCGGTAAAAAATTAGCATTGCCTTTTAATCCGGCAATTTCCTGCAGCTGTGCTCCACACAATCCACTCACTATATTTTTAACTAATACTTGTCCGTATTGCAATTTAGTCAGTTCGACATCAGCAACAGTCAGTTCACTATTTAATCTTTCTAAAACTACTGCTTTCATTTTGTATTCCTCAGTTCAATTGATGATATGTTGTAATTAATTTGTTCCGTTATTAAATTGAAAATAAATTTAGAAACATCTTCAGTATCCATTAAATTATCATAGTTATATCTTCCTTTTGTCATGTTACTCTTCATAGCACCAATATAACAATCGATCACCCTAATATTCGAATTTTTTTGGTTAATAGATAATGAAGTACTAAATCCAGACAATCCAAATTTGGTTGAGCAATAGACAGATTCATTATAATTTGGATATCTTCCTGCTAATGAATTTATATTGATTAATATACCATGTTTATTTTTTCTAACCAAATGGGAATAAAAGTATTTAGTTAATATTATAGGCGCCGTTAAATTTACATTAACCATATCTATAATATCGTGGCACTCTAGTTGTGTAAATTCTGTGTTTGAATATATTGCGGAATTGTTAATTAAACAATTAATGTTATTCACATCAAAAAAACTATCGAAACGTTCTAGATTAGAAACATCAGAAAAATCAGCCTGCACAATGTTATCTGAATTCATCTTAGTCGATTGACCGAAAACCGGTATGCCTCTAAATACCGCTTCTTCGTATAAAGAATTCCCCAGACCGCCGGTAATACCGGTTATAAATACAATTGGTTTAAATGTTTCCATATAATTCGTTAAAAAAACGTTGCATAAAATAACTTCTAGTTCTACCTAACTCGTTTTGCGGTATTGCGTTAAACTGATAAACCCACCCAGAATTATATGCATCTGATAAATCATCTGACCACCAGCAGTTACGTGCTATATATAATAAGTTTTTACGAGCTAAATCCATCAAACCATACTCCTTAGGTAAGATATTTAATTCAACATCGAATTCCTTACGTAAACAATTCATTAATGCAATATCACTACCCGTTAATAGAACATCGTACGACTCGATTATTTTTTCTTTATTTTGATGATACCAGCTCATACATTTAGTTAGGAATTCTTTGTGTGTTTTGTTTACAATCACAAACCCGGTTTGAAAAAATTCATAACTCTTAATGCACCTTTCCTTGCCAAAAAACATTTTTGAATAACCCTTAATTGCTCTATTGACCCATTCGTAATCACCATCACTCAATGGACTTGAAAACTTCCCCTCGGTCATAGAAAAGAAATTAGGACAATCTGGGTGTACTATAGAATCTGCATCTACTATTAAAACTTGATCATATTCAATATTATTGTACTCTAATATATCTAAAACGTACCAACGCTGCCAGGTAATGAGCATGTCAGATTCGGGCATCAATAACTGATCCATAATTACTAGTTCACAATCGTTCTTTTTGCACCAACGTTTCCAGGATTCAATACCGTGAAGATATCCATCCGTTCTACCGGATTTTCCTATACCCGATATATTGGTAATAGATGTTTCTCGTTCAATAAATGGAATAAAAACTATATTTTTCATGTGTATTATCGTTTACCTGTATGACCCGTATGTACGAAATAACCGTTATTACGTATATCGTAGGGTATGTAATTAAAATTAAAATTAGATTTCCACGCGCAATAATTAAAACTTAGTTGGTCTCGTTTAGAAAAATATTCTATTTCTTGCCACCAAGAATTCATTGTATTAATACAATCGTTTTCGTTATGTCTACGTAATATAATTCCTCCGGAAATTAATCCATTATTAGGTGGATAACCATCTCGCATATATTTATCAACTTGTTTTTGTACTATGTTGGGATCGTCCTTGAAACATAGTTCCCGTCTATCGGACCGAATATTGTAGTTTCGATACCCAGCATCTATTATAAAAGAAGCCTCTTGATAAATACAATTTCTAGGATCTAAAGCATTTGCTGAATGATCGAAAAAAGCAGCATTTGCATTCGCTAAATATGCATCAACCAATTCATTCGGATTACCGATAATAGAAAAATTACCATCGATATAAATGCTAATATCATATTTTTTTAGATACTTATGCGGTAGTATTTTATAACGTTTGGCATTTCTAGTGTTGTCTATATATAATCTAGGAACCTTAATAATTTCCCAACCGGCGGCTAGTATATCAGTATCTGTGAAGCATACAAAATCACAACCAGGCGGGAAGTATGATATATCATATAACGTATCATACCTACCGAAAATAGAAGTATATATTACAATCTTATTCATAAATACGTTATACCTCGTACAAAATTTCCACTTAAAATTTTCTGTCGTTTGACTTCATATACCTTAGAATATCGAACTACAAGGTGATTAGTACCGCATTGATTTGCTATATTCACCCGAGCCTTAGATTTAAGATATAATTGTATACGTAATGGCATATTGTGCATATCTAATATACCATCGATGAAATCGAATGGAGTTTCGTTTAATGGTTTGTATGTCCAATATATGTAGGGATACGTATGTTCATTTAATAGCTTAGAAATTTTTTCTGTATCGTTTATTGTAGCAATTTCATCATGTTTACCGAATTGTGTTCCAAATCGATTTGAAAGTAACAACGCGCCATACGTTTCCTGACCAATGTAAGTACGTATTATTTCATCGCCCAGTTTCTTCTCAGCATCGCTCCAATACAATTCGGGCATAGAATCTAATCGTTCATCCTCAGAAAATTGCCAAAAATCTAACATCTGTTCTAATATCGGTACATTGGTATCGAGATCATCATAAATACGATAATGATCGTGAAATATATCGCCCTCTACTTTCATCACGTTACCATCTATATACGGATTATTTTCAAATAATGATAATACATCTTCATATGTGGTATCAAACAAACCTCGTTTACCGAACAAACTTTCTAATAAACTAACCGAAGGTATATATACCTTACAATCAGGATATTTACGTTTTAATAACCTAGGCATTGCTGTAATGATGCCCCAATCACCAATACCGAAACAGGAACGCATTACAACGAATTCTTTTCTATTTAGATAGTCATCTGGTATAAAAGATGGATCCGATTTAGGAAAACCTAATTTATCTACATCTCTTATATTGTATGCGACGTTATCGTATATACGTAAAAAAATCATATGTTATTGACATCATTGAAACTAATTGCACGGCCTGCGAGTTCTGTCCAATCCTGTTCAGGTCTCACTTCTAAATTGGTTTTCCAACCGGCTTCTAAAGTATTCATGGGAGTACCTAGTTTTTTACCTAATGAAATCAAAGCATTGACATCTTTCGGAAAACAAGTACCACCATATCCTAATTTACCATCCGGACCCGGTACGTGCAAGTGTGAATCACCAATTCTACCATCAGCAGCGAATCCTGCTAATGCAGTCGGCCAATTGGCACCCAGTGCGTCTGATAAACGTTTAAATTCATTCATAATAGATACTTTTGTGGCGAAGAAAGTATTATTCATGTATTTTATAAGTTCGGCAGTAACCGCATCCGTATGAATAAAGTTTCGTTTCATAAAACGCTGAGTGAATAGATCTTCTACACGCTCTGTGAGATCCGGATCTCCTCCGAATACTATACGTGCTTGAGTCATCATGTCTAACTTAGCAGTACGTTCAGTTAAAAATTCCGGACTGAATACTATTTTTAAGTCGGGATATTTAGATTGTAAATAGTCGGTAGTACCCGGCAAAATAGTCGATTTAATAATATAGATAGGCCCAGGTACTGCAGTTTCAAAAACCGTTTCAATATATGAAGAATCCTGTTCGCCGTTACTTTTCATTGGCGTGGGTACACATACGAATACGAAATCAGCTTCATATACTTCTGCTAATGTATGCGATGAACGTAATGGATTGATGTCATATACACGAACATCAGCCGTTGGACTGAAAGCGAATGCTAATGATTCACCCACAAACCCATTTCCTATAATTCCTACCTTATAACGTTTCATAATAGTCATTTTGTTTTTCCTGTCTTTCTATTGTCTTTGGATGATATAAACAGAATTCTTCACTTGGAGGAAGCATCGTATACTTCTTGAACCCGGTTATACGTTCATGTACTCTTCCATCCCACCTAATATAAGAAATATTTTTGTATATTCTAGACTGACTGTCCGGAAAATTTACCCAACCGCGTTCATTAACAAACCAGCCCCACTTCTGTACGTGTGCATCCGTTAATCCAGATACTGTATTGATTCTAGGAATCATATATAAATCTACATCTGGGTTGGATTGTAGGATTACAGGTAAATTTTCTATTAGTGTCGGGTTAGGATATTCGTCTGCATCAATTTGAAAAATATAATCGCCTGTACACATACTGTTCAATATATTCTTCCAATCAGCAAAATCATGATCGAAAACATCCTCACGCAAAACTATCCAGCCGGCGTCTTCACATCGAATAAGATAATTCTCTAACTCGGGAGAAGCCTTTGGTTTATCTAAGAGTACGCAGATTTCATCAGTACCACGCTTATGCGTGTGCAATAAATCAATCAGTCGTACTGCTTCCTGTAATTCATTACATACAGTAATTGCATACGATATCTTTATATTATTTTTCTGTTTCATATAACCAATCGTAGAATCTAGCAAATGCATCCGGGAACTGTTCAGGAGTAAATACTTCTGATTTTTCAAAATCTAAAATTCGATCGTAGAATACGCCTTCCTTTCCAGGTACCGGATACTTAACTCGCTCTTCCTCACTAAGCTCTTTAACAGGCGTTAGCATCCAGCCCCACTCCTGTAAGGATCCGGCAGGGTAGAATATTAATTTCTGTGTCGATATTGATAGCGGATACCACACGCTGCCAGCAGAGTCCTTATGCTTAAGGTCACGCATCAGCGATGTTACGCTAGAATCGAACCTATCTAGCTCCTCAGAACCCTCAATCCAGGAAGTATGGTTAGTGTAACCAGACTCCATACAGAGACGATGTTCCATTCCGTTGTTCGGATCGGCTTCACACAATACACACTTGTTACCTGTTATTGGTGATACCTCATCGTATTCATTACTTAATTTATCAAACATTTTCTATCTTTTTTAATTTAGGTAATTCAATCTTTTTAGGCTGTTCCACCTTCTTTAGTGAAGGTAATTGTAATTGAACACGTTGTGGAATTCGGCTTCCTACCGTATCAATAATTCGTTTCACTTCAGCATTCATTCGTTCCATAGTGAAGTTAGCTAACGCATACTGTTTCTGCTTCTGTGCTTTATCCAAATACGAATCATAATTAAAGTACATATGTTTCATGATACCAGAAGCATATGGGTAATTCACTACAAACCATCTGGAATTTTCTAGAATCCATTGATTAGTTGCACTCTTACTAACCGGTTTCAATTCTCCCGGGAGTAACGTTACAAAATTCTTACTTAGGAAATCTTTGTGTCCAGACCAATCCGGAGCCATGATAGGTTTTCCTACCATTGAAAATTCTAAGAACGGCCTACCAAATCCCTCACCATGTGTGAATGAAACCATTGCTTTAATCTTAGGATGATTGTACAATGAATTCATTTCAGTATCACTTAAATCACCATGCAGTAGATAAACATTCGGTGAGTCTGGATAACTATCCATAATAAATGTTATCTTTCGCATAATATCTTCTCGGTCGATAATTGAGAAGGTCGCTCCGCTAGTTTTCAACAGTAATGCCGGTCTAGATTCTTTAGGTTCATTCTTAAATGTTTCAATAAAAGTCTTTACCAGCATACCTAAATCTTTCCTATCAGCACCTAACTCTCCCTGTAACCAATGGCCTACTGATAGGAATACGAACTTTTCCGGTATTGAATCAATTTCAGCTGCTACATCCTTATTCAATTCAGCACGAGTAATAGATTTATAGATATCAATATCGCATCCCTCAAACAAGACTGTCATCGGAACATTCACTTTCAATTTATCTATTACCTGCTTGGTATTGTTGTCTACCTTATCGTATGATACATTATCAAATACTAGTTTTGAATGTTCAGAAGTAACAATGACTTCATTCATCCTATTCATACCTTCAATCCATTCAGGAGAACATACGTCCGTCTCAATACCAGCCGTAATACCGATATTATAATTTCCCAATGCCTGAAACTCATTTGGAATAGAAAGCTGAATAAAGATATCCGGTTTCGGTACTTCACCGAAAATAATTCTACG
>Ga0129336_10000310_pt1 | contig 27923 bp, 28 predicted proteins | sample CPB6_02_DNA_FD_96878 | JGI IMG/M metagenome (GOLD analysis project Ga0129336, IMG submission 96878) | Freshwater to marine salinity gradient microbial communities from Chesapeake Bay, USA - CPBay_Sum_0.6_0.2_DNA | ecosystem: Environmental > Aquatic > Marine > Coastal | place: USA: Chesapeake... | reverse complement strand
TGATCCAGGTGTACCAGGGCGAGCGTGAGATGGCGGCCTACAACAAGCGGCTCGGCACGTTCGAGCTGACCGGCCTCCCGCCGGCACCGCGCGGCATCCCGCAGGTCGAGGTCACCTTCGACATCGACGCGAACGGCATCGTGCACGTGTCCGCCAAGGACATGGCCACGGGCAAGGAGCAGTCGATGACGATCTCCGGCGGCAGCGCGCTGTCGAAGGAGGAGATCGACCGCATGATGCGTGAGGCTGAGCAGCACGCCGAGGAGGACAAGGCGCGTCGTGAGGAGGTCGAGGTCCGCAACAGCGCCGAGGCGCTGGTGTACCAGACCGAGAAGTTCCTCGCCGACAACGCCGACAAGGTCCCCGCGGACGCGAAGGCCAACGTCGACGGCCCGCTCGATGAGCTGAAGAAGGCCATCGAGGCGAACGACATCCCGGGCATGCGTGCGGCGACCGACAAGGTCGCCCAGGCGAGCCAGGCCCTGGGCGCCGCGATGTACACGATGGCGCAGGAGGCCGGTGGGTCGGAGTCGACCGCGCAGGCTGCTGCCGACACCGCCGAGGACGATGTCATCGACGCCGAGATCGTGGACGAGGGCGAGTCGAAGTGACCGAGGAGGAGTTCTCAGGACCCCGCGTGACCGATCGTCGCCGCGTGGACCCGGACTCCGGTGAGGTGCGCCAGCCGGCCGAGCCGGCTGGCGCACCCGACCCGCTCCTCGAGGAGGCCGTGGAAGCGGCCCTCATCGAGGCCGAGGTCGGCGCGGCCGAGAGCAAGGTGGCCGAGCTCACCGCGGACCTCCAGCGCGTGCACGCGGAATACGCCAACTACCGCAAGCGAGTCGAGCGCGATCGCGAGCTCATCCGCCAGACCGCCGTCGGCGGTGTGCTGGCGGAGCTGCTCTCGGTGCTCGACGACATCGACAGGGCTCGCCAGCACGGCGAGCTCGAGGGCGCCTTCCGCAGTGTCGGCGAGGCACTCGAGTCGACCGTGTCGCGTCTGGGCCTGGAGAGCTTCGGCGCGGCGGGCGAGCCGTTCGACCCCACGGTGCACGAGGCGCTGACCCACGAGGCGTCGGACGAGGTGTCCGAGCCCACCGTGGTGGCGGTGTACCAGCCGGGCTACCGGTACGCCGACCGAGTACTGCGCCCGGCCCGGGTGGCCGTGGCCGGTGACCAGTGAGACTGAGCAGGACGAAGCAGGGCAGGAGAGCGTGAACAAGGACTGGCTGGAGAAGGACTTCTACGCCGTGCTCGGCGTGTCCAAGGATGCCAGCGCCGACGAGATCAAGAAGAAGTACCGCAAGCTCGCCCGCGAGCTGCATCCGGACAAGAACCCGGGCGACAAGGCGGCCGAGGAGCGGTTCAAGAGTGTCTCCGAGGCGTATGACGTGCTCTCCGACGACACCAAGCGCAAGGAGTACGACGAGGCGCGCTCGCTGTTCGCGGGCGGCGGCTTCGGTCGTGGCGGCTACGGCCGCGGCGGTTTCGGGGGCCAGCAGTACGACGTCAACATGGAGGACCTCTTCGGAGGGGAGTCCGCGGGCTTCGGCGACTTCCTCGGCGGCATCTTCAACCGCGGTCGCGGCGGACGCACTCCGCAGCCGCGTCGCGGCCAGGACCTCGAGAGCTCCCTGACGCTGTCGTTCGACGACGCACTCGACGGTGTGACCGTCCCGCTGCGCCTGTCGACGGACGGGCCCTGCACGTCGTGCCACGGCACGGGTGCGAGGACCGGCACCGTGCCGCGCGTCTGCCCGACCTGCGAGGGCACCGGCCAGACGTCGCGGAACGCGGGCGGCTTCGCCTTCGCCGAGCCGTGCGTCACCTGCCGGGGTCGAGGACTGTTCGTCGACGATCCCTGCCCCTCGTGCCATGGCTCGGGTCGCGGACTGAGCTCACGCACGGTTCAGGCGCGCATCCCGGCCGGGGTGAAGAACGGCGCGAAGATCCGCCTGAAGGGCAAGGGCGGCAAGGGCGAGCGCGGTGGCCCCAACGGCGACCTGCTCGTCGACATCACTGTCACGCCGCACCCGCTGTTCGACCGCAAGGGCGACAACCTCACCGTCACCGTGCCGGTGACCTTCGCCGAGGCAGCGCTCGGCGGGGAGATCTCCGTGCCGACACCCCGCGGGGGAGCGGTGACGCTGAAGATCCCGGCTGGCACGTCGAACGGCCGCACCATGCGCGTCAAGGGCAAGGGCATCCGTCGCAAGGACGGCACCAACGCGGACCTGCTCGTCACGGTCGAGGTCTCGGTGCCGCAGAACCTGTCGAGCGAGGCGCGCGAGGCCCTCGAGGCGTACGCGCTCGCCACCGCCGACCACGACCCGCGCAAGGACCTGCAGGCGATGGCGGGTGGCTCGAGCGGGGGGAGCTCGTCATGACTCCCGCCGAGGGCCTCCCCGCCCCGGCCCGCACCGGCTACCCGATCACCGACGACGCACCCGTCTACGTGATCTCCGTGGCGGCCGAGTTGACCGGCCTGCACCCGCAGACGCTTCGGCAGTACGACCGGCTCGGCCTGGTCACGCCCAAGCGGGTGGGCGGGCGCAACCGGCTGTACTCCGCCAATGACATCGCCCGGCTCCGGGAGGTGTCGGACCTGTCCGCGCAGGGCCTGTCCCTCGAGGGCATCCGCCGGATCCTGGAGCTGCAGGAGGAGGTGCGCCACCTGCGCGCCCGTCTGGAGGAGTTCACCCGCGAGAAGTCCTCGACGTCACTCGTGGTCTGGCGACCACACCGCACCCGATAGACCACGAAGGAAGAACGAAGGACCACCATGGACATCCAGTTCACCACCAAGAGCCAGGACGCACTCGGCGCGGCCGTGCGCATCGCCGCCGCCAACGGCAACCCGCAGGTCGAGCCGCTCCACCTGCTCGATGCCCTGCTTCAGCAGGGTGAGGGCATCGCCACAGCGCTGCTCGACGCGGTCGGCGTCGACGTGCGCAGTCTCACGAACGAGGTCCGTCAGGCGCTGTCCGCGCTGCCGTCGGCCTCGGGTTCCAGCGTGGCGTCGCCGAAGCTCAACCAGACGGCATTCCGGGTCCTGAGCACTGCACAGGACCTGGCCAAGGAGCGCGGTGACGAGTACGTCAGCACCGAGCACCTGCTCATCGCGCTTGCGAAGGACGGCGGTTCGGGGGTCAGCGATCGCCTGGCCCAGGCGGGAGCCACCCCGGCTGCGCTCATCGAGGCCCTGCATAAGGTGAAAGGAAGTGCACGCGTGACCACTCAGGATCCCGAGGCGTCGTTCCAGGCCCTGGAGAAGTTCGGCGTCGACCTCACCGCCCGTGCGCGGGAGGGCAAGATCGATCCCGTCATCGGCCGCGACGAGGAGGTGCGCCGCACCATCCAGGTGCTCTCGCGCCGCACGAAGAACAACCCGGTGCTGATCGGCGAGCCCGGCGTGGGCAAGACGGCCGTGGTCGAGGGCCTCGCGCGACGCATCGTCGAGGGTGATGTTCCGCTGTCGCTGCAGGGCAAGACGCTGATCGCGCTCGACCTCGCGGCAATGGTCGCAGGCGCCAAGTACCGCGGTGAGTTCGAGGAGCGCCTCAAGGCCGTCCTCGACGAGATCCGGGAGTCCGACGGCCAGATCATCACGTTCATCGACGAGCTGCACACCGTCGTCGGCGCCGGAGCCGGTGGCGAGGGCGCTATGGATGCGGGCAACATGCTCAAGCCGATGCTCGCGCGCGGTGAGCTCCGAATGATCGGCGCGACCACTCTCGACGAGTACCGCCAGTACATCGAGAAGGACGCCGCCCTGGAGCGCCGCTTCCAGCAGGTGTTCGTGAGCCAGCCCTCCGTGGCCGACACCATCTCGATCCTGCGCGGGATCAAGGAGAAGTACGAGGCGCACCACAAGGTCGTCATCGCGGACTCCGCCCTCGTTGCCGCAGCGACGCTCTCCGACCGCTACATCACCTCGCGCTTCCTGCCCGACAAGGCCATCGACCTCATGGACGAGGCGGCGTCGCGACTGCGCATGGAGATCGACTCCTCGCCGGTGGAGATCGACGTCCTTCAGCGTGCGGTGGACCGCCTGCGCATGGAGGAGCTCGCCGTCTCCAAGGAGACGGACGAGGCCTCGGTCGCGCGCCTGGAGAAGATCCGCCAGGAGATCGCGGACAAGAGCGAGGAGCTCGCGGGGCTGCGCGCGCGGTGGGACGCCGAGAAGGGCGGCCTGGACCGTATCGGCGAGATCAAGGTACTGATCGACGACCTCCGCGCGACCGCCGAGCGCGCCCAGCGTGCCGGTGACTTCGAGCAGGCCTCCCGCATCCTCTATGCCGAGATCCCGACGTTCGAGGAGGAGCTCGAGCGCGTGACCGCCGAGGTCAACGAGCGCGAGGCCACGATGGTGAAGGAGGAGGTCACCGCCGACGACATCGCCGAGGTGGTGGCTGCGTGGACCGGCATCCCGGCCGGGCGTCTCATGGAGGGCGAGACCCAGAAGTTGCTGCGCATGGAGTCCGAGCTCGGTGAGCGTGTCATCGGCCAGGCCGAGGCCGTGCGCGAGGTCAGCGACGCCGTGCGCCGGGCGCGTGCCGGCATCTCCGACCCCAACCGTCCGACCGGCTCGTTCCTGTTCCTCGGCCCCACGGGCGTGGGCAAGACCGAGCTGGCCAAGGCGCTCGCGGAGTTCCTCTTCGACGACGAGCGCGCGATGGTGCGCATCGACATGAGCGAGTACTCCGAGAAGCACTCGGTCTCGCGCCTGGTCGGCGCCCCGCCCGGCTACGTCGGCTACGAGGAGGGCGGTCAGCTCACCGAGGCGGTGCGTCGTCGCCCGTACTCCGTCGTCCTGCTCGACGAGGTCGAGAAGGCGCACCCGGAGGTCTTCGACATCCTGCTGCAGGTCCTCGACGACGGTCGCCTCACAGACGGCCAGGGGCGCACGGTCGACTTCCGCAACGTGATCCTCATCCTCACGTCGAACATGGGATCGCAGTACCTGATCGACACCGACATGCCGTACGACGAGCGCAAGGCGAAGGTGCTCGAGGTGGTGCGCCAGCAGTTCCGCCCGGAGTTCCTCAACCGACTCGACGCCATGGTGATGTTCGAGCCGCTGGACCGCGCTGAGCTCAGCCGGATCACCGACATCCAGATCGACCTGCTGCAGAGGCGGCTGGCCGATCGGCGCATCGTCATCCGCCTCACCGATGAGGCCAAGCAGTGGCTGGTCAACAAGGGCTTCGACCCGGTCTACGGGGCGCGGCCGCTGCGCCGGCTCGTGCAGACGGCCGTCGGCGACAAACTCGCCAAGGGCATCCTCGCCGGCGAGGTCCATGACGGCAGCACGGTGCTGGTCGGCACCCGTCCTGACGGCGATGACCTCACCCTGACGGTCGCCCGCGACTGATCCCTGTCGCTGCGTCAGTAGGTGGCCTCCCCGAGGCGAGGATCGCCCACCTACTGACGCAGCAATGGCTAAGGCTGATGGTGGGACACCGGACGCTTCCGCAGGCCCGCGTCCCGCAGGGCCTGCACGAGCGTGCGCGAGTCGACCGGGCGGGCACCCTCGGCGATCGCGCAGTCACGCAGCTCGTCCGTGATGTCGTAGTGGTCGCCCTGGAAGGCCCGCGGAGGCAGGCCCAGCCGCGCGGCGAACGCCTGGAGCTCGTCGATCGAGGTATCGCTCACCAGGTGCGCCCACATCCGGCCGCGCCACGGCCAGTGCGCCTCGTCGACCAGGATCGCCATCAGCGCAGCCCGCGTGCCAGTCGCTCCAGTGCCTCCTCGAGCACCGACGGGCGCTTGCAGAAGGCCCAGCGCACGTAGGGGGCGCCGACCGCTTGGTCGTCGCACAGCGCCTGGTGCGGGATGGCGACGACCCCGGCACGTCGGGGCAGCTCGCGGCAGAAGGCCATGCCGTCCTCGTATCCGAGGGGCCGCACGTCGGTCGTCAGGAAGTAGGTCCCCTCGCTCATCACGACGCCGAGACCGAGGTCGGCGAGGCCGGTGGCGAGCAGGTCGCGCTTGGCCTGGAGGTCGGCCCGGAACCCGGTGAAGTACTCGTCGGGCAGTCCCAGGCCCGCGGCCATCGCGTACTGGAAGGGACCGCCGGACACGAACGACAGGTGCTGGCGCACGACGCGGACGGCGGCGATGAGGTCGGCCGGGCCGCTGGCCCAGCCCACCTTCCACCCGGTGAAGGAGAAGGTCTTGCCGCCGGACCCCACGGTCACAGTGCGCTCGGCCATGCCGGGCAGGGTGGCGATCGGTATGTGGCGATGGCCGTCGAACCACAGGTGCTCGTACGCCTCGTCGCTGAGCACGAGCAGGTCGTGCTCGATCGCGATGTCGGCGACAGCCTGCAACTCCGCGGGCGTGAGCACGATGCCGCTGGGGTTGTGCGGGGAGTTCAGCAGGATGAGCCGGGTTCGGGGGGTGATGGCCTCGCGCAACCTCCCGAGGTCCGGACGCAGTCCGGGGCCTACGAGCGGCACACCGACGCGCACGGCGCGCGCGAGCGAGATCCCGGCTCCGTAGATGTCGAACCAGGGCTCGAGCATGACCACCTCGTCGCCCTCGTCGACGAGTGCCATGAGGGCGGACTGCAGCACCTCGGACGCGCCCGTCCCGACGACGACGCCGGCCTGCGGATCCACCTGCAGGCCGTAGAAGCGCGACTGGTGGGTGGCGATCGCCTCGCGAAGCAGCGGCAGGCCGTTCGGTGGCGGGTACTGGTTGCCGCGTCCGTCGGCGATGGCCTCGGCGGCGACCTGCTTGAGCAGGTCGGGTCCGTCGGTGTCCGGGAAGCCCTGACCGAGGTTGATGGCACCGAGCTGCACGGCGAGCGTCGACATCTCCCCGAAGATCGACGAACTGTGCTCGGCCATTCGGGGCACCAGCAGGGGGCGTTGCGCCGGTGTCGTCACGACGTCAACCTATCGAGGGGACCACGGCTAGGTTGGCGATGTGGAGCGGGGTGTGGTGGACCTGGTCGGGCCGACGGCGCCGGGTGCGCTCGCGCACGTGCAGGACCTCTTCGACCGCATCGCCGCCGAGGCCGCCGAGGTGGATGCGACGGGGGTGCGTCGCTCGACCATCGACGAACTGGCCGCTCTGGGTCTGCTCGGGACGGCGCTGGAGCCTGCGCTGCAGCGCGAGCTCGGCGAGCGGCTGGCCATGGCCGACGCGTCGACGTGGTTCTGCTGGGTCCAGCACCAGTCCCCGCTGCGGGTCCTTGCCGGTGACGCTGCAGGTCTGCGTGACCCGGTGCCGTCCGCGCTGCGCGACGCCTACCTCGACGACCTGGCAACCGGGCGCGCACTGGGGGCGACCGCGTTCGCGCACGTGCGTCGGCCAGGGCCGCCCGACCCCTCGGCACGACGGACCCCGAGTGGCTGGGTCTTCGACGGCTCCCTGGACTGGGTGACGTCGTGGGACATCGCCGATGTCGTCATGGTCATGGCGCAGGGGGAAGGCGACGATGCCGGGGCGCTCGTGTGCACCTTCCTGCCCGCAGGACGCTCTGGTACGACGATGCCGGGCGTGGAGCCGGGGGAGCCACTGCGACTGCTCGCGATGTCCGCCACGCACACGCGGCCGGTGCGCCTGACCGGCGTCGAGGTGCCGGACGAGGCCTGCGTCGTGATCGACCGCGAGGCCTGGCTGCGAGCGGACGCCCGTACGACGGCGAGCGCCACCCCCGCCGCGTTCGGCGTGGCCCGCGGCGCCATCGCCGAGCTCGCCGGTGTTGCGGAACAGCGTCGGGACACCGCGATGTCTGACCTGGCCCACGATCTCGCCGACCGCTGCCGACGGATCCGTGCCGCTGCCTACGCGGGCGCCGATGCCGATGCCCCGATCGAGGAGTGCCGGCGGCTGCGTGCGGAGTCCCTCGACATGGTCATGGCTGCTGCGACCTCGGTCATCACGGCACGCGCTGGGGCCGCGATGCAGGCGGGGTGCTCGGCAGAGCGCCGGCTCCGTGAGGCGGCCTTCCTGCAGGTCCAGGCGCAGACCGCAGCGACTCGCGCCGCGGCGATCGAGCTGCAGCTCAGCCGCGCACGCTGACCCGGCGCGGGGAGGAGTCCAGGGCTCCGTACGCATTGACCGCGCGGACCACGCACAGGTGCCGCACCGGCCGCAGGCCCGTGAGCGTCACTCGCGGTCCGGTGATCTCGACGACCTGCTCGCGCCCGCCCTTGGCCGGCCGGCAGACGAGCTGGTCGGCGGTCAGCTCGGTGCCGTTGGCGAGCGTGGGGGTGACGCGGGCGACGACCTTCCCGGGTGCGGGGGACCTCAGCGTGCGGATGGTCCCGGGGTCCGCAAGCGGCAGCGGTGTCGCCGTGACCGGGACGGAGACGGGGGAGTTGCCCTCGTCATTGCCGGCGATCGCGGTCACCTGGTATGCGGTGCCGTTGGCCAGACCCTCGATCGTGCACTGTGCCGGCAGCCCGGAGGGCCGCGGTGTCGCGAAGCAGTTGGCCACCTGCCCGGTCGCCGGGTCGACGGCATTGACGGCGAATGCGGTGGCGATGCCGGCGTCCGGGGCCAGGGTGATCGTCGCGACGAGGCGGCCTGAGCGCGGTGCGACGGTCACGGTCGGCGCCACGGTCAGGGTCGTCTGCTCGGCGACGGGCAGCGCCTTCGCCGATGCGAGGAAGTCGATCTCCGCAGCGACGCGCGTGTAGACGCCGGGGTAGCGGCTCGCGCAGTCCTCGCCCCAGCTGACGATCCCGACGAGGCGGGCCGCGTCGCCCTCGCCCGCGATCAGGGGGCCGCCGGAGTCGCCCTGGCACGAGTCGATGACCTGTCCGGTCGCCGTGACACCTGCGGCGCACAGCATCACGGCCGGGTCCGCCTCCCGGGAGCCGAATCCCCGGAAGGTGACACCGCCGAGGACGTACGACTCCCCGCGCCCGCAGGTGCCGTCCGGGAACACCACGAGTCGGCCCACGCGGAACGTCTCGGGGTAGGACTTGCTGCTCGTCGACGTGTTGCCCCAGCCCGCCGTCCGCACCGGGCTGCCGAGGGCAGTGAGTGTCGGTGCCTCCTGCGGTGTCACGGGCGTGAGCGTCACCGCGTCGTCCAGGGACTCGGCCAGGGTCAGGACGGCGATGTCGTTCCCCGCGGTCTTGATGACGTAGTCGGGGCTCGGCGTGATCTGCGCGACGCGCACCAGTCGGGGCGTGGGATTGCGCAGGCTCGGACCGAGCCCGACAAGGATCCCCGACGGCTCCCGCAGGACGCCGGAGTCCTGGTTCACGACGCAGTGCGCCGCGGTCACCACGGTAGTGGGGGTCGTCAGGACGCCCCCGCAGTACTGCGACTGGAAGACGCCGTCGCGGGCGATCCGGTCGGCGACGATCAGCGACACCAGCCACGGGTACTCGCTCGCCGCCCCGATGTCGCCGTTGACGATGCGGGGCGCGACCCCGGGGGCACTGGCCCAGCCGGGGGAGAGTGGAAGCAGGAGGAGCGCCAGCATGCCGACCACCACCGCGGCAGCCCGCCGTGCACCCCGTCGCGCCGCACTCACGGGACCACGGTACGTGGCCGCAGCCCCAATCCGGGGGCTGGGGAGCCGAGCATGACCGATCCCTGACAGGCTGACCCTCGCGCGCACGCGGGCTGGGTGTGCGGGACCTGGGAAGGGGGCTTGCGGTGCCGACAGCAGTCGTGACGGGTGCCACCGCGGGCCTGGGCCTGGGGTTCGCCGAGCATCTGGCCCGCCATGGCCTGGACATCGTGCTGGTGGCTCGCGACGCCGACCGCCTCGCGGAGGTCGCGGAAGACCTGACGACGAGGTTCGGCGTCGCATGCGAGCCGCTGGCCGCTGACCTCGCCGACCGCGAGGGGCTCGACCGCGTGTGCGCACGGCTGAGCGATCCGCAGCGCCCGGTCCTCGCCCTGGTGAACAACGCAGGCTTCGGGCTGCGCGAGCCGTTCACCGGCACGTCGATCGAGGACGAGCAGCGCATGCTCGACGTGCTCGTCACCTCCGTCCTGCACACCACCCACGCGGTCGTGCCGTCCATGGTGGATGCGGGCGCCGGGTGGATCATCAACGTCAGCAGCATCGCCGGCTGGTTTCCCGGGGGCACCTACTCCGCGGCCAAGGCCTGGGTCACCACCTTCAGTGAGAGCCTCGCCGTCCGGCTGACCGGCACGGGCGTGCGCGTGCTGGCCGTCTGCCCGGGCTTCGTCCGTACCGAGTTCCACGACCGTGCCGGGATGGACATGTCGCAGACGCCGGACTGGATGTGGCTCGACGTGCCGACGGTCGTGAACCGCGCCTTCCGCGACCTCGCCGCAGGACGCACCGTCAGCGTCGCGGGACCCCAGTACCGACCGGCGGCCCGGGTGCTGCAGCACGGTCCGCGCGGCTTCGTGCGGCGATTCGCGGGCAAGCGTGACGTGATCTCCCGCCGCGGCGAATGATCGCTGCGTGCTCGATCAGTCGGGAGGCCGCCAGTTCTCGATGTCTTCCACGCGCAGCACGTCCCAGCCGCGCAGACGGGACTGCAGCGAGGCCTCGCTGTCGACGTCGCAGACGACGGTGACGCGGGCGTCGGGCCAGGCGTCCGACACCGTCGGGATCACCGGATCGAGGAGTACATACTCCAGCACGCGTCGGTGCGCGCTGCGCTGCGCGAGTGCCACTGCAGGCAGCTGCAGGGCTGCTCGCCCGGCCGCCGCGATGACGAGGGGCGGCGCGGGGTCTCGGGCACTGATCGCCGCGCAGGTGCGCGCGGCGGCGTCATCGGCCTCGATGAGCTGCCCGGTGGGATGCTCGCGGAGGAATCGCGTGGCGCAGGGGTCGGGTCCGGTGCTCTCGACCAGCACGAGGAGCGTGACGTCCATGCTCGCCCGACCTCCCTCGCCGCGTGTCGAAACTACAGTGTGATGGTGGACGCCTCCCCCGATCCCCGCGCGCCCTCGTGGCAGCAGCGCATCGGCGGCCGCTGGGCCGTCTCGTGGCAGGCCTACGGCATCGGCATCGCGCTGAATGCCCCGCTGCTCGTCCTGACCGGTGGCGCGATCGGCGGGGATCCGGTCGACCCCGGTGACATGCCCCGCTGGGCGGTCGTCGCGCTGGCCGCTGCGGCCGCCACCGCACTGTGGGTGCTCATCGGCGATCGGGTGCTGTTCCCGACCCGAGCGGAGCGACCGGTGCCCGTGGCCGCGGTTGTCGGCTACCACGCGGTGACCGGCCTGATCTTCACCGCCGCCATCTGGATCGTCGGTCCGCTCGTCGGCCTCGCCCGCGAGGGGACGCTCGTCGAGACTGCGCTCCCGACCGTGGCGATCGGTCTGTGGTTCGGCCTCACGATGATCCTGCTCCTCGATGCGCGCGACCGGTTCGCCCGGCGGCGTACTGAGCTGCTCGACGAGGCCGTCGCCGTCGAGGTGACGAGCCTGCGCGAGGACGAGGCCGCCGACCGGGTGACGAGCCTGATCCGCGAGCGTGTGGGTGCCGTCACCGAGGACCTGCGCGCGGAGGTCAGCGCAGCCCTCGATGCGCAGCAGCCCGGCGAGGGCCCGGCCCTGACGGATGCGGACTGGACGACGATCGCCGACCGCGTGCGCGACTCGGCGGAGTCGGCACTGCGTCCGCTCAGCCATGAGCTCTGGCGCTCGACGGCGCTGCAGTTCCCGCGGCCGCGCTGGGGCGACGTGCTGCGGCAGTCGATCCTCACCGGCTCCTTCTGGGCCGCGCCCAGCATGGCGATCGTCCTCATCGGCTACCTGCGCGGCGGCATGTTTGCGCTCGGCCCGCTTGCCGGTGCTGCAGCTGCGCTCGTCCTCGCCGGGGCCGTCGGGCTGCTCCTCGTCGCGGCGAACAGCCTGATGGCGCGTGCGGGCAGGTGGCGCGTCGGGATCGCCGCCGTCGCCTTCGTCACTGTGCAGCTGCTCGGCATCGCCTTCACGCAGCTGATGTCGTCGATGGCGGCGAGTCCCGCGGAGCTGCTGGGCTCGGTGCTGGGCATGACGGTCTCGGTGGTGGCGCCGGCCGTGGTGGCCGCGCTCAACAGCGCGCGCGAGCAGGTGCTCGAGCGGCTGCAGCGGACGACCGACGGAGCCAGGGCCCGCCAGATCGCGCAGGCGCGTCAGCTCGCGGAGACGACGCAGCAGGCGGCACGGATCATCCACGGCACCCTGCAGACGCGGCTCATGGCCGCCGCGGCCGCCATCGACCAAGCCGTTGCGTCGGGCCGCGAGGATCTGCTCGCGGAGGCACTGGGCCACGTGAGCGAGATCCTCGACGGCGCACAGGCCAGTGCCGCGTCGGATCGTGACGCCGACGCGACGGTGGTCGATCTCGTGCAACGGATGTGTGCAGCGTGGAACGGCATCATGGAAGTCACGGTGCAGGTGTCACCGGACGCAGGCACCGTGACCGGGCAGGGCGCGAACGCGGTGGGTCTCATCGTCGAGGAGGCCCTCGCCAACGCCTATCGGCACGGGCGGGCCGACACCGTCCGCGTCGTCGTGGACGCGATCATCGATGACTCCGGGGCGCCCGTGCTCGAGGTCTCCGTCAAGGACGACGGGACCGGTGGCGAGCCGGGGTCGACCGGCCTCGGCACGGTGCTCATCCAGCGGCTCTCTGACGGGCGCGTGACCTTCGAGCGGGAGCCGGACGGCTTCCATGTGCGGGCTCAGGTCTCGCGGGCGCCCGACTAGGCTGCGCGCCATGGCGACTGAGGCGTGGAACAGGCTGCGTGAGCAGATCATCGAGAAGGCTGTCGTGCGGGGCAAGGTGATCCTGTCCAGCGGACGCGAGGCGGACTACTACGTCGACCTGCGTCGCGTCACGCTCGACGGCGAGGCGGCCCCGCTCGTCGGACGGGTCATGCGCGAGCTCGTCGAGGAGTGGGAGTACGAGGCCGTGGGCGGCCTGACCCTGGGCGCCGACCCGGTCGCCACCGCGATGCTGCACAGTGCCGCAGCGGACCAGCAGGTGCTCGATGCGTTCGTCGTACGCAAGGCCGAGAAGCAGCACGGACTGCAGCGTCGGATCGAGGGGCCGGACGTGACCGGGCGCCGCGTCCTCGCCGTCGAGGACACCTCGACCACCGGCGGGTCGGTGCTCACGGCGGTGGATGCACTCGAAGAGGCGGGGGCGACGATCGTCGGCGTGGCCGTCATCGTCGACCGCGGCGCCGGTCCGGCGATCGTGGAGCGCGGCCTGCCCTACAAGGCGGCGTACTCGCTGTCAGACCTCGGCCTGGCCTAGGAGGATCGAGGCACGGTGCTCTTCATCGTGGGCCAGTGCCTGCAGCATGAGGCCCTCGACGTCGATCACTCCCCACGTGTCATGCACGGCTGTGGCGGCCCACTGCTCGTCACGCAGATGCCTCAGGCGGTTCAGCAGCTCCGTTCGTGAGGCCAGCAGAAGTGCTGACGTGTCGTCCACGGTTGCGTCACGGTGAGTCTCAGCCGTCGCCGTGCTATCCGGCTCCCACCACGTGAACATCGCCGCGGTCCCGCTCTGCTGTGCCGCGACCATCACGTCGATCCGCGGCAGCCAGACCTCGTGGTCGACCTGGGCGAGGTGCCCGAGGATCGTCGCGCACGACCACTCGTCAGCCGGGCGCGGCGCACTTTCGCGTGCAGCGGTGATCACGCGGTCAGCGGACATGAGCAGTTCGACCAGCAGGGCTGGTCGCGGGATCGCCATCAGGTGCCGAGGCGCTGCCGGCGGTGGCGGACCCACTCGACGATGATCGGCACGATGCTGATGACGACGACGAGGATGAGGATCAGCTCGATGTTGTTGCGCACGAACGGGATGTTCCCGAGGAAGTAGCCGGCGATCGTCACGAGGCCGGCCCAGAGCACCGCGCCGATGATGCTGAAGATCAGATAGCGGCGGAAGTCCATCCTGCCGACCCCGGCGATGGCCGTGATGAAGGTGCGGACGATGGGCACGAAGCGGGCCATGATGATCGCGCGTGCGCCGTAGCGGTCGAAGAAGAGATGTGTCTTGTCGACGTACTCCTTCTTGAACAGCCTTGAGTCGGGGCGGTTGAACAGCTGTGGGCCCGCCTTGGCCCCGATCCAGTAGCCGGTGATGTTGCCCGCGATGGCAGCGATCACGAGCAGCAGGCTCGCGACCCAGATGTTGATGCCGATCGCCCCGGTGGCGATGAACAGACCGGTGACGAACAGCAGCGAGTCACCGGGCAGGAAGAACCCGATCAGCAGGCCGCACTCGGCGAAGATGATCCCGAGGACCACCCAGAAGGCGATGTCCCCGAGGCTGGTCAGCATGGTCTCGGGATTCAGCCAGTCGGGGCCGAGTCCGCGGACGATGGCGGACTGCACGAGCGATGCTGCGGCGCTGGGGAGGTCCACTCCTGCAGGCTATCGTCACGCTGTGGCTGACCCCGGCACCCCGCAGGACGTCGGTGTGGGTCCGCATCCGCAGCCGTGGCCGCAGGACGACCGCCTCGACCCGGACCTCCTGCGTGACGGGGACCAGCGCAATGTGGTCGACGCCTACCGGTACTGGCGGCTCGAGGCGATCGTCGCCGACCTCGATGCGCGACGTCATCCGTTCCATGTCGCTATCGAGAACTTCTCGCACGACTTCAACATCGGCTCGGTCGTGCGCACGGCCAATGCCTTCCTCGCCGCGGAGGTCCACATCGTCGGCCGGAGGCGCTGGAACCGCCGCGGTGCGATGGTGACCGACCGCTACCAGCACGTACGGCACCATGCCGACGCGGACGAGCTGGCTGCGTGGGCGGCAGGGCAGGGCCTGCCCGTCCTCGGGGTTGACAACCTGCCCGGGGCCGTTCCGCTCGAGACGGCCGAGCTCCCCGAGTCCTGCGTGCTGCTGTTCGGGCAGGAGGGCGAGGGCCTGAGCGCCGCGGCGCGCGCGGCTGCCGGCCAAGTGCTGGCCATCGGGCAGTACGGCTCGACCCGGTCGATCAACGCGGGTGCGGCCGCCGCCATCGCGATGCACGCCTGGATCCGGCAGCACCGGTTCGGGCAGACGCCTGGGGGGCTTGGGCAGGAGCCGGGCCTGGGGTGAGGCCGAGGGCGGCCATCTGGCAGGATGACACCGCTTACATCCCTCACGCCCGCAGGAGTACCGATGCCCATCGCATCCCCCGAGGTCTACGCCGAGATGCTCGACCGCGCCAAGGCCGGCCGCTTCGCCTACCCGGCGATCAACTGCTCGTCGTCCCAGACGATCATCGCCGCCCTGCGCGGCTTCGCCGAGGCGGAGAGCGACGGCATCATCCAGTTCTCGTTCGGCGGCGCGGAGTTCGCGTCGGGCCAGGGCGTGAAGTCGATGGTCGCCGGGGCCGAGGCGCTCGCGGCTTTTGCGCACTCGATCGCGCGGTCGTACGACGTGAACATCGCCCTGCACACCGACCACTGCGCGAAGGAGAAGCTCGCCGGTTTCGTCGAGCCGCTCATCGCGATCTCGCAGGAGCGCGTCGCGGCGGGCCAGGAGCCGCTGTTCCAGTCCCACATGTGGGACGGCTCGGCGGTGCCGCTGGGGGAGAACCTCGAGATCGCGCAGCGGCTGCTCGACGAGTCGGTCAAGGCGCGCACCGTGCTGGAGATCGAGATCGGTGTCGTCGGCGGTGAGGAGGACGGTGTCGAGGCCAAGCACGACGCCAAGCTCTTCTCGACGGTCGACGACGGCCTGGCCACCGCGGAGGCGCTCGGCCTCGGTGAGCGCGGCCGCTATCTGGTGGCCGCCACGTTCGGCAACGTGCACGGCGTCTACAAGCCCGGCAACGTCGTCCTGACGCCCAAGGTGCTCGACGAGATCCAGACGGCCGTCGGTGCGAAGCACGGGAAGGACAAGCCGTTCGACCTGGTGTTCCACGGCGGCTCGGGCTCGCTGCTGAGCGAGATCCGCGAGGCCCTCGACTACGGCGTCGTCAAGATGAACATCGACACCGACACGCAGTACGCCTTCACGCGGCCCATCGCCGGCCACATGTTCGACAACTACGACGGCGTGCTGAAGGTTGACGGCGAGGTCGGCAACAAGAAGGCCTACGACCCCCGTTCCTACGGCAAGCTCGCCGAGGCCGGGATGGCCGAGCGCGTCGTGCAGGCCTGCGCGGACCTCCGCTCCACCGGCACCCGTATCCGCTAGCCACCCCCCCTTCCCCCCGTTTGTCCCGCGACGCGGGAGAGGTGAGCTACAAGGCCCCCAAAAGGGCCTTGCAGCTCACCTCTCCCACTCCGGAGCGCGGGCGGCGGCCCGACGCGGCGCGCGACATCGCCAACGACGAGGCCGTCGACTCCTGGTACCGCGTGGCGAGCCTGTGGGAGGTGACGAGCACGTCGGGGCTGGACCGCCCGCACTTCCGAGTGGACGCCCGCGTCCTGCGCAGGGGCCTGCAGGAGTCCGGCTACCCGGAGCTGCCGATCGATGTCGACCACGTCGTCGCCGTGGCGGACCTGCCGAGCGTGCACCGCGATGCCTTCGACCCGCTCCTTGTGGCGCAGGCGCGCACCGAGGGCTTGACCCTGCTGACCGACTGAGCGCGTACGGCGCCTGAGTGCGTCACATGGCAGGCTGACCCCATGCCCCTCGGTGACAACCTCCTCGACGGTCCGCCGCCCACACTCCTCCCGGAGGACCCCGCGGCCGCGGAGCTCGCGGGAGGCGCCGACCCCGACGCGGTGCTGCGCGCGCATCCGACGAGCTCCCTCGCGTGGGCCGTGCTCGCCGACCAGGCATGGGCGGACGGTCGCGTCATCGAGTCGTACGCCTTCGCGCGGGTCGGCTACCACCGCGGCCTGGACGCCCTGCGGCGCAACGGCTGGAAGGGCCACGGCCCGGTCCCGTGGTCGCACGAGGCGAACCGCGGGTTCCTGAGATGCCTGCGCTCCCTGCAGCGCGCATCCGCGGCCATCGGAGAGCAGGACGAGGTCGACCGGATCGGCGCGTTCCTCGACGACTGCGATCCCTCGATCCCGCGCACCTGATGCCGGCAACCGTCATCGGTGGGGGCATCAGCGGTGTCGCATGCGCCAACGCCCTCGTCGCTGCCGGAGTCGACGTCCACCTTCGCGATCGAGGTCGCCGACTCGGCGGCCGGATGGCCTCCCGCACTCTCCGCGACACGGGCACGTCCTACGACGGCCGAGCGGTCGACATCGGCGCCTCCTACTTCACGGCACGCGTTCCGTCCTTCATCGCGCAGGTGAAGACGTGGACCGCGGCGGGCACCGTGCGGGAGTGGACCGACGCCTTCCACGTCGCCGGGCCGTCCGGCATCGAGGCCGTGCGCAGCGGGCCGATGCGCTACGCGGCCCCTAGGGGACTGCGCACCGTCGTCGAGGACATGGTCGACCAGCGCGTCCGGGTGACGTCCGATGATGACGTGGCCGCGCTGCCGGACGATGCCGACGTCATCGCCCTGTGCATGCCCCTGCCGCAGGCGCGACGCCTGCATGCTGGCATCCCGGAGTCCCCCATCGTCTGGGAGCCGGTCATCGCGGTCACGTGCGTGTTCGAGGAGCGAGACTGGATGGAGATCGACGGGGTCTTCGTGAACGACGATCCCGTCCTGACGTGGATCGCCGACGACGGACGCCGCCGCGGTGATGACGCGCCGGTGCTCGTCGCCCACGTGCACCCCGTGCTGTCGGCCGGTCACCTCGCCGACCCGTCCGCGGTGGTGCCGCAGGCGGTTGCCGGCGTCCGGCGCACGCTCGACATCGGGGCCTACCCCGCGTGGGTCGATGCCCATCGCTGGACCTACGCCAAGCCGCTCGACGCCCACGAGGACCCCTTCTGGCTCAGCGACGACGGACGCGTGGGGGTGGCCGGGGACATGTGGGCGGACGGCCCGCGCGTCGAGGCGGCGTGGCTGTCCGGCAGTGCCCTCGGGGCGGCCCTGGCCGCACGCATGGCCGGGGCATCCCCGCACTCGCGGTAGGCTCTCCGCCCGTGCCTGCAATCGTGCTCGTCGGTGCCCAGTGGGGCGACGAGGGCAAGGGAAAGGCGACCGACCTGCTCGGCGGTCGCGTCGACTATGTCGTTCGCTACCAGGGCGGCAACAACGCCGGCCACACCGTCGTCATCGGTGACCGCAAGTTTGCCCTCCACCTGCTGCCGAGCGGGATCCTCACCCCGACCGTCGTCCCGGTGATCGGCAACGGCGTCGTCATCGACCCCGGAGTGCTCCTTGAGGAGATGCGCGGGCTGAACGAGCGTGGCATCGACACGTCCAAGCTCGTCATCAGCGCCGATGCGCACCTGATCACGTCGTACCACGTCACGCTCGACAAGGTCACCGAGCGGTTCCTGGGCAAGGCGAAGATCGGCACGACGGGCCGCGGCATCGGCCCCACCTACAGCGACAAGATCGCGCGGCTCGGCATCCGCGTGCAGGACCTGTTCGACCCGTCGATCCTGCGCCAGAAGGTGGAGGGTGCGCTCGCCCACAAGAACCAGGTGCTCGTCAAGGTCTACAACCGCCGTGCGATCGACGTCGACGCGACGGTCGACCAACTGCTGGAGTACGCCGACGCTCTGCGCCCCTACGTCGCCGACACCTCGCTGCTGCTGAACAGCGCGCTGGACGAAGGCAGGGTCGTGCTGCTCGAGGGCGGCCAGGGCACGCTGCTCGACGTCGACCACGGCACGTACCCGTTCGTGACGTCGAGCAACCCGACCGCCGGCGGTGCGTGCACCGGCAGCGGGATCGGCCCGACGCGCATAACGAGCGTCGTCGGAATCCTCAAGGCCTACACGACCCGCGTCGGCTCCGGCCCGTTCCCGACCGAGCTGTTCGACGCCGACGGCGAGCGTCTTCGCTCGATCGGGGGCGAGGTGGGCGTGACCACGGGCCGCCCGCGACGGTGCGGCTGGTTCGACGCCCCGATCGCGCGCTACGCGTCGCGCGTCAACGGCCTGACCGACATCTTCCTCACCAAGCTCGACGTGCTCACCGGATGGGAGCGCATCCCCGTATGCGTCGCGTACGACGTCGACGGCACGCGCAGCGACGAGGTCCCGATGACGCAGACGGACTTCCACCATGCGAAGCCGATCTACGAGTACCTGCCTGGTTGGAGCGAGGACATCTCCGGGGCGAAGACCCTGGCCGACCTGCCGGCCAACGCCCGGGCCTACGTCCAGTTCCTCGAGGACGTCTCCGGCACGCGCATCAGTGCGATCGGCGTGGGCCAGGATCGCGACGCGACCATCGCCATCCACGACCTCGTCCACTGACGCGTAGGCTCTCCCCGGCCCCTGAACCCGGGGGTCCGGCTCGAGGAGAGCCCATGTCGATCACGCCCGATCCCCAGCGCCAGGCCGAGATCTTCGCCGACGACCGCACCTACGTGTTCCACTCGTGGAGTGCGCAGAAGCCCCTGAAGCCGATGGTCATCGCCGGGGCCGAGGGCTCCTACGTCTGGGACTTCGACGGCAACCGCCTGCTGGACTTCTCCTCCCAGCTGGTCAACGTCAACATCGGGCACCAGCACCCGAAGGTCGTTGCGGCGATCCAGGAGCAGGCGGCCCTGCTCGCCACGGTCGCTCCGCAGCATGCGAACGAGGCCCGCAACCAGGCGGCCAGGCGCATAGTCGAGCTCGCGGGCCCCAACATGGCAAAGGTGTTCTTCACCAACGGCGGCGCCGACGCGGTCGAGAACGCGATCCGCATGGCGCGCCTCCACACGAACAAGCACAAGGTGCTCTCGTTCTACCGCTCCTACCACGGCAATACCGGCGCATCGATCGCCGCGACTGGCGATCCGCGCCGGTGGCCGAACGAGTACTCCGCGCAGCATGTCCACTTCTTCGGGCCGTTCCTGTACCGGTCTGAGTTCTGGGCGACGAGCGAGCAGGAGGAGTGCGAGCGGGCCCTTCAGCACCTCGAGCACGTCATCCAGTTCGAGGGCCCGGGCACCGTGGGCGCGATCATCCTGGAGTCCGTCGTCGGCACCGCCGGCGTCATGGCGCCGCCGCCCGGCTACCTCGAGGGCGTGCGTGCCCTGTGCGACAGGTATGGGATCGTCTGGATCGCCGATGAGGTGATGGCCGGCTTCGGGCGCACGGGTGAGTGGTTCGCCTTCCAGAACTGGGGTGCGCAGCCTGACCTGATCGTCTTCGCGAAGGGTTCCAACTCGGGCTACGTGCCGGTGGGCGGCGTGGTGATCTCCGCCGAGATCGCCGCGACCTTCGATGAGCGCGTCTTCCCCGGTGGCCTCACCTACTCGGGCCACCCGCTTGCTGCAGCCTCCATCGTCGCGTCGATCGATGCGATGAAGGAGGAGGGCATCGTCGAGAACGCCAAGCGGATCGGCCAGGACGTCCTCGGCCCAGGCCTGCGCGCGCTGGCGGAGAAGCACCCCGTGATCGGCGAGGTGCGCGGACTCGGGGTGTTCTGGGCCCTCGACCTCGTCAGCGATCGCGCGACGAAGGAGCCGCTGGCACCGTACGGAGGCACGTCGGAGGCGATGACCGCGCTGGTGGGTGCGTGCAAGAGCCGTGGCCTGCTGCCGTTCACGAACTTCAATCGGATGCATGTCGTGCCCCCGTGCACGATCACCGAGGACGAGGCGCGTGCGGGTCTGGCCGTCCTCGACGACGCGTTCGCGGAGATCGACAGGTACTACACCGGCTGAGACTGCGCAGCTGCGCCGGTCGTTCGACCGAAGGACGGGTCGAGCACGACCCGGCAGTGCAGCAGTGTCCCGCAGGTGTCGGTGCGGCTGCGCTCCCAGGCGATGCACCACTCATCGAGGAGTGAGCTGCCGAGTCCGGACGCTGCCGGTGGGGCGAAGACTCCGTCGTCCGTCACCAGGACCTCGACGGTGTCGTGGGTGTCCGCGGTGACGTCGATCATGACCTGACGGGCATGCCCGTGGCGGATGGCGTTCGAGAGTTCCTCGCGCACGATCTCCATGACGCGCTCGGCAGCCGACCTCGTCAGGATCTCGATCACGAGTGCGGGGGAGGTGGGGCCGATACCTGCACGTAGCCGTGCAGGTATCGGCCCCACTGCCGACGTTTCGCCCACGCGCGCTTGGGGCACCTCACCCAGCAGCTGCTGACGAGGATGGGCACGACGGACGCGGGGGCGCAGACGCACCACACGGCGAGGACGGCGGCGAGGCGCCACGTGCCCGCCCATCGGTGGAGCCGCGGCGTGATCACGTGCCGATCGAGCGCCGTTCGAGCTCCGGCTCGTCCGGCAGGTGGGAAGCCTCCTAGGGGGAGTCTCGTAGGCTGCGCCCCGTGCGCGTCCTCGTCATCGGTTCAGGTGCTCGCGAGCACGCCATTATCTCCGCCCTGCTGAAGGATGACTCCGTCACGTCCGTCGTGGCGGCTCCCGGCAATGCGGGCATCGCGGGTGTCGTGGAGACCGTCGCGGTCGACGCTGCCGACCCCGATGCGGTTGCTGCCCTCGCCTTGTCGCTCGGCGTGGACCTCGTCGTCGTCGGACCTGAGGTACCGCTCGTCAACGGTGCCGCTGACGCTGTGCGGGCTGCCGGTATCGCCTGCTTCGGGCCCTCGGCGGCTGCGGCGCAGCTGGAGGGCAGCAAGGCCTTCGCGAAGGCGGTCATGGCCGAGGCCGGAGTGCCGACCGCGATGGCCCGCGTCTGCGCGAGCCTCGCCGACGTCGAGCAGGCACTCGACCAGTTCGGCTCCCCGTACGTCGTGAAGGACGACGGCCTCGCGGCCGGCAAGGGCGTGGTCGTGACCGACGACCGTCACGCAGCGATCGAGCATGCATCGGCCTGTCTCGCGCGCGGTGGCGATGCGCGCGTCGTTATCGAGGAGTACCTCGACGGGCCGGAGGTCTCGCTCTTCGCGATCACCGACGGCACCACGGTGGTGCCGCTGCAGCCGGCTCAGGACTTCAAGCGCGTCGGCGAGGGCGACACCGGGCCCAACACCGGTGGCATGGGCGCATACTCGCCGCTGCCGTGGGCGCCGGCCGGACTCATCGCAGATGTCACCGAGCGCGTCCTGCAGCCGGTGGTCGACGCCATGGCAAGGCGCGGGACCCCGTTCTCCGGTCTCCTCTACGCAGGGCTGGCGATGACCTCGCGCGGTGTGCGCGTCGTGGAGTTCAACGCCCGCTTCGGTGACCCCGAGACCCAGGTCGTGCTCGCGAACCTGCGCACTCCGCTCGGCGGGGTGCTCCTGGCCTCGGCGCAGGGTCGGCTCGCGGATCTGCCCCCGCTGCAGTGGGAGCCGGGTTTCGCCGGCACCGTCGTCATCGCTGCACAGGGCTATCCGGGCACGCCGCGCTCCGGTGACATCATCACCGGCCTGGAGGAGGCGGCCGAGCTCGCGGGTGTCGACGTCCTCCATGCAGGCACCACGGTGAACGACGACGGTGCCGTCACCGCCTCGGGCGGCCGTGTGCTGTCGGTGACGGCGCACGGGGATTCGCTCGTGCAGGCGCGGGAGCGCGCATACGCAGCCGTCGACCTGATCCGGCTCGAGGGATCGCACTACCGTCGCGATATCGCGGCCAGGGCTGCGGAGTCCTGATCTCCCAACGGCCTGTCGTGACGGGGCTGCGCGTGTAGATTGCGGTCAACCGTCAGGAGGCCCCATGCGCCGCAGCACGCGAATCGTCACCGGTGCCGTGGGAGTGGCACTTCTTGCCTCGGCCGTGGCCGTGCCCGCTGAGGCGGCGACCAAGCCCGGCGCCAAGTGCTCTAGGGCGGGTATCACGGTCCACGTCGGCAATGCCGACCTGCGCTGCATGAAGAAGGCCGGGAAGCTGGTCTGGGTGAAACTGGCCTCCCCTGCCGGATCGGGCGGAGGCTCCGGTGGGAGTGCGGGCCCGTCGGGCGCCAACACTGGGATCGCGTCGAGCGCCAGCATCCCGAAGGTCATTCAGAACTGGGGGCTGGCCCTGGCACCGTACGACGCCGCCACCGGCAGGGCCGGTGTCATGCAGATCGCCGGCGTGACGCCGCCGACGTTCGGCAACGCGTCTGACGATGCTCTCTACCGGCACATCGTGGGCCTCTACGGTGAGGAGGTCCGGGGCTCACGGGAGGCGCAGACGGTGTTCATCGCCCCGCTCGGCACGGCCGTCATCTCGATGGTGGACGGAACGGTATGCGACCTGCCCACCCTCTACAGCAACGACTACAGCGTCCGGGTGGCCCCGACGGGAACGGCTTGCTCTGGCACTGCTGCTCCGATCCTCTTCGAGCACGAGCACCTGATCAGTCCGACCGTGAAGGTGGGCGACAAGGTGAGGGCGGGCCAGCAGCTCGGTGTCGTCAGCGACTACAACCCCCATTGGAAGGCCAAGGGCATGGGGGTGCTCGACGTCGGAGTCTTTTACTCCAAGAACGACAACAGCGGCCGGCCGTGGCACGCCTGCCCGTCGAACTTCCTCGACCCGTCGAAGAAGGACGCGCTCCTGTCCACCCTCGCCTCGATACAGAACGCCTGGATCGCCCAGCGCGGTGACGCGAGCCTGTACAACCTTTCGGCGCAGAACCCGGTGGGCTGCGTGACGTCGGACGACATCACCGACAGCAACAAGGGGACCCAGTAGTTGCGGCGATGCTGCGACGATTCCGGCCCGCTCGCCCACAGGCGCCAGCAACCCTCGTAACCGGCAAAATATTGCCGGTTTGCGCCCGAAAGAGTCTCGAAAAGCACTCAGCCTGCTACTATCGGCACGATCATTCCGATGTGGAGGGGCTATGGGAAGTCTTGGCGCCGATATCAGGGCCCGGCGTCGATCCCTTGGCCTGAACCAGCACGATCTTGCCGAATTGTCCGGCACATCCGAGCGCTTCATCCGCGACCTCGAGCACGGCAAGTCCTCGGTCCGCCTGGACAAGCTCACGGCGGTCCTCAGCGTTCTCGGGCTGCAACTTCGCGCCGAAGCCCGCACCCATGAGTAACCAGGCTGACACCACGGTCGACGTCATCACCCTCACGGCAGACGACGTCGATGTCCGCCAGATAGGTGTGGCCGACGTCTACAAGGCAGGGCGATTCGCCGCCACCATCACCAGAACCGCGAAGGGAAACGTCTTCGACTACAGCTCCGACTATCTGCAGAACCCAGGCCCACCCGTGGCTACGTCCCTTCCTCTCAGCAGCTCGCCGGTCCACACGCTCGCCGGCGCCGTGCCCGCCTACTTCGCCGGCCTGCTGCCTGAGGGTCGACGACTCACCTCCTTGCGCACCGCCATCAAGACTTCGATGGATGACGACCTGTCCCTACTGCTCGCCGTTGGCGCCGACCCCGTTGGCGACGTCCAGATCGTCCCTGGGGGAACCAGGCCACACGTGCCCCCACCCTCCATCACATGGCAGCCGGGCACGGGGATCACCTTCCATGAGATTCTCGACGACGCAGGCATCCTAAATCGCCGCAGCATCGCGGGTGTCCAGGACAAGGCATCGGCCGCGATGATCACATTGCCCGCGCGATGGTCCGGTCACGATGCGATCGTCAAGTTCTCACCGCCGGAATACCCGTACCTTGTCGAGAACGAAGCGTGGTTCCTCGCACTCGCCAAGTCGAGTGGTCTGACAACCCCCCGGCATCACATCATCACCGACCGTGCAGGTGTCACCGCGCTCGTCTTGGAGCGATTCGATCGCGCGGGAAGCTACGAGCACCCCGAGAGATTCGCCGTGGAAGACGCCACCCAGGTGCTCGACGCCTATCCGGCAGACAAGTACCGCTTCACCGCTGAGCAGATCACGCGAGCGCTGATGGAGCCCTGCCAGGCTGCTGTGGTGGCGGCTCGCGAGGTGTTCCGCATGCTTGTGTTCGCCTGGCTCACGGGCAACGGAGATGTGCATGCCAAGAACGTCTCGATCATCAATAGGGCGGGGGAATGGCGGATCGCGCCGGTCTACGACGTTCCCTCGACCTTGCCGTACGGCGACGATTCCATGGCGCTGTCCATCGCAGGTCGCACTCGCGACATATCGCGCAAGGCCTTCCTGGAATTCGCCGGCGACATCGGCCTGCCTGCTCTAGCGGCCGTTTCAGTGATCGATTCGCTGATCACCGCAACCGAACCCGTGATCACCTTGTGCGAGGACCAGCTCGAACCCTTCACGCGTACCCGCAACACCGGAGTGCTCGCCGCTCTGCGCTATCGACGCCGGCTTATGACGGACTAGCGTCGACCCCATCGCCGCACACTCGAATAGGCGCTCGCACAGTGCCTCCACTGGTGGGCTGCGTGGTGTCGGACGCCATCGAGGACAACGACAGGGGAGCGCAGTAGCGGGATGGCCGTCGGCTCGGGGGGAGCGCCTCGAGCGGGAGTTCCTGACGGGCGTGGAAGACTGGCACCCGTGAGCCCAACGATCCCCAACGTCCTTGCCGGCCGCTATGCATCGGCGGCGATGACGGGCATCTGGTCCCCGGCGGCAAAGGTCCGCCTCGAGCGCCGCCTCTGGATCGCAGTGATGCGGGCGCAGGCTGGGCTCGGCCTCGACATCCCCGCTGATGCGATCGCCGACTACGAGCGCGTCATCGACCAGGTCGACCTCGATGCGATCGCCGCCCGCGAGCGGGTCACCAAGCACGACGTCAAGGCCCGCATCGAGGAGTTCAATGCCCTCGCCGGGCATGAGCACGTGCACGTCGGCATGACCTCGCGCGACCTGACCGAGAACGTCGAGCAGCTGCAGGTGCGCGATGCGCTGCGGATCGTCCGCGACCGCATGGTTGCTGCCCTCGACCGGCTGGCCGGCCTCGCGGTCGCGTACTCCGAGACCGCCCTCACCGGCCGCTCCCACAATGTCCCCGCGCAGACGACCACGCTGGGCAAGCGCTTCGCGTCGGCCGCCGATGAACTGCTCGTGGCCTTCGTCCGCGTTGAGGAGCTCCTCGAGCGTTATCCGCTGCGCGGGATCAAGGGCCCGGTCGGCACCGCGCAGGACATGCTCGACTTGCTCGGCACCGAGGAGCGGCTAGCTGCCCTGGAGTCCGAGATCGCCACGCACCTCGGCTTCACCCACGTGCTCGACAGCGTCGGCCAGGTGTATCCGAGGTCGCTGGACCTCGACGTCGTCTCAGCACTCGTGCAGGTGGCCGCAGCGCCGTCGAGCCTGGCCACGACGATCCGCCTCATGGCCGGACACGACCTCGTCACAGAAGGCTTCCGCCCCGGGCAGGTCGGCTCGTCCGCCATGCCCCACAAGATGAACTCCCGCTCCTGCGAACGCGTCAACGGTCTCACCGTGGTGCTGCGCGGCTACCTCACGATGGTCGCGGATCTCGCCGGGTCGCAGTGGAACGAGGGCGACGTCTTCTGCTCCGTCGTCCGACGCGTGGCGCTGCCCGACGCCTTCCTCGCGATCGACGGGCTCTTCGAGACCTTCCTGACCATCCTTGACGACTTCGGCGCATTCCCTGCCGTGATCGACCGCGAGCTCGATCGCTACCTGCCGTTCCTGTCGACGACGAAGGTGCTCATGGCGAGCGTGCGCAAGGGCGTCGGTCGGGAGACGGCCCACGAGGCGATCAAGCAGCACGCCGTTGAAGTCGCGCTCGCCATGCGCTCGGACGAGCACGCGGAGAACGACCTGCTGGCGCGCCTGGCGGCCGATGAGCGCCTGCAGCTCTCGCGCGAGGAGCTCGACGCGCTGATCGCCGAGCCGCTGGAGTTCACGGGTGCTGCGCGCAGCCAGGTGACTGCGGTTGCCGACCGCGTCCAGGCCGTTCTCGATCGTCACCCGGACGCGGCGGCCTACTCGCCGGGGGACATCCTGTGACGGCTCCCGACTACGGCCTTCCCGCCGAGTACGAGCACATCTACTCGGGCAAGGTGCGCGACCTGTACCGCACGCCGGACGGCAAGCTGCTCTTCGTCGCCAGCGACCGCATCTCCGCCTACGACTGGGTCCTGCCGACCACCATTCCCGACAAGGGGCGCATCCTCACGGCCCTGTCGAACTGGTGGTTCGCGAAGCTGCAGGGCGTCGTGCCAAACCATCTCGCCTCCGGCAAGATCCCGAAGGCCGTCGCCGGGCGGGCGATGATCTGCGAGGAGCTCGACATGCTCCCCGTCGAGTGCGTGGCCCGCGGCTACCTCACCGGGTCCGGACTCAGCGACTATCGCGCCACCGGCCGCATCTGCGGCAATGGCCTGCCTCCCGGCCTCGTCGACGGGTCTCTGCTGCCTAAGCCGATCTTCACGCCGGCGACCAAGGCCGCGCTCGGTGACCACGACGAGAACATCACGTACGACGAGACCATCGTCCTCATCGGCCAGGAGGAGGCGCAGGAACTCAAGCGCCTGACACTCGACATCTACACGCGTGCCCTCGAGATCGCCCGAGGTCGCGGACTGATCCTCGCGGACACCAAGTTCGAGTTCGGCTTCGCGCGGACGGGCAAGAACGCGGGGCGCATCGTCCTCGCCGACGAGGTCCTCACCCCTGACTCATCCCGCTACTGGGATGCGGCGTCGTGGGCGCCGGGCGGGCCCCAGCCGAGCTTCGACAAGCAGTACGTGCGCGACTGGCTCACGTCCCCGGCCTCCGGCTGGCAGCGCGACTCGGGCGAGCCGCCACCGCCCCTGCCCGACGAGGTCGTCGAGCGCACGCGGGGGAAGTACGTCGAGGCGTACGAGCGCCTCACCGGGGAGGCCTTCGCATGACCACGTGGCTGGTGACCGGCGGTGCCGGCTACATCGGCGCCCACGTCGTGCGAGCCCTTCTGGGCAGCGGCCGCTCGGTCGTGATCTACGACGACTTCTCCGCAGGACTCGAGCGCCGCGTGCCCGAGGGCGTGGAGGTGGTGCGGGCCGATGTCCATGACGCATCCGCGCTCGCCCACACCTTCCGACACAACGAGATCACGGGGGTCATCCACCTGGCCGCCAAGAAGGCGGCGGGGGAGTCGGTCGACGTCCCGCTCTACTACTACCGCGAGAACGTGAGCGGCGTGCAGTCCGTGCTGGAGGCGATGGAGGGCACCGGCGTCCACCGGCTGGTCTACTCGTCG